>Ga0310826_100527_pt1 | contig 35563 bp, 31 predicted proteins | sample WT_ome_FD_201306 | JGI IMG/M metagenome (GOLD analysis project Ga0310826, IMG submission 201306) | Sorghum-adapted microbial communities enriched on wild type (WT) sorghum from Joint BioEnergy Institute, Emeryville, California, United... ... | reverse complement strand
CTGCGTCCCCGCGCAAGCCCGCTGCAAACCATCCCTGGAGAAAACCATTCTCCAGCAAGCAGTTACAGCGTAGCACAGCATCCGGCTAGTCTGCAAGAGGACGGCGGCTGTTTAATCAGCTATCATCTCCCTGACATTTTCATAGAACAGTTAACCTGACATATTCACAGACGCTTGACAGCAGGCGGCAAAAAAGGCCGCCTCCGAAACGCACGGTTCCGGGAACGGCCTTCTCCGGCGGGTACGGCCGCGGTCAGATCGACGCGCGGCTGCGCACCTCGAAAATGCCGAACTTCAGATAGTGGCCTTCCTGCACGCCGAGAATCCGCGGATGGTCCTTCGCCTGCGTCCGCCACTCGATCAGCCGGAGCACCTTGCCCGCGTCGAGCGCGGCGTCGGCGATCGCGCCGAGGAACATCTCGGGCGACACGTGGTACGAGCAGCTCGCGGTGACGAGGTAGCCGCCCTCGTTCACAAGCTTCATCGCGTGCAGGTTGATGTCCTTGTAGCCGCGCACGGCGTTCGCCGCGGCGCTGCGCGTCTTCGCGAACGCCGGCGGATCGAGGATGACGACGTCCCACGTCCGGCCTTCGCCGGCGATCGGCACGGAGGTGTCGATCTTCTTCCCTTCCTGGGCGGCGAGCGCCCGCCGCTTCTTCTCTTCGAGCGCTTTCGCCTGGCTGCGCAGGTAGTCGAACGCGTCCGCGACGACGAATTCGACGCGGTCCGCGAAGCCGTTTCGCAGGGCGTTGCGGCGCGCCGTCGCGATCGCGTGCTCCGACACATCGAGGCAGGTGACCTTCTTCGCGCCGTAGCGGCAGGCGTGCAGCGTGAAGCTGCCGGTGTGGGCGAAGCATTCGAGGACGGTCGCGCCGTCCCAGTACGGGTACGTCACGACGCGCCCGTTCGCGTTCACCGGAACGCGCAGCCGGCCTTCGCCCGGTTCCGGCCGCGCGATGCCGCGCTGCGCGAAATAGTCGTCCGGAACTTCGGCCGAATCCCGCTCCTCGAAGCGGATGCCGCTGCGCGCGCCCCAGCCGGTCATGAGCGGGGCGATCGCCGCCCGGTTCTCGCGCTGGTCGTAGAAATGGCCGGTCTTCTGCCCGTTTGCGATGTCCACCTCGAGCTCGATGCCGTTCTCGACGATGACGACGGTCTCGGGGCGTTCGCCGTACAGGAGGCCCGTCCGCTCCTCGAGCCCTTCGAGCTTGCGGACCGGCACGTCGGACCGCTCGTAGATCCCGGCCGGCCGGAACACTTCGACCAGCGCCTCGACGATTTCCCGCCGCCTGACGTCCATGCCGAGCGTCAAAATTTGCACGACGAGCACATCGCCGAACCGGTCGACGATGAGCCCCGGCAGAAAGTCGGCCTCGCCGTACACGAGCCGGCAATCCCGCGGATTCTCCGTGAACCGCTCGCGGTGCCGCTTGCACGCCTCAAGCCGCCTGACGAAGAACTCGCGGTCCATCCGCTCGATCGGCCCGAACGCGACGGTGCGCACCGCGATCTGCGAATGCGGGTTCCAGTAGCCCGTCGCGAGCAGCCGGCCGCGATGGTCGCGCACGGCGACGAGATCGCCCGGCTCGGCCTCGCCTTCCATCCGCTCGATCTCGCTTGCGAAAATCCACGGATGCCCGGCTTCCAACCGCTTGCGGCGACTGGCGTTCAAGATGACTTCAGCGCCCATTCCGCGCCCTCCCGATGTCCTGTTCTCCATGCTGGCTTCGTCCTCCGCCGCTCGGGGCCTGTCATGCCCGTCCGGTTTCCGGCATACATTGAGATGACCAGGCGACGAGCGGAAAGGAGGCCGTCCGCATGACCGATATCGCGCTGCCGATGCTGCTCGGCTTCGCCGTCTTCATGTCCGGCATGAAACTGATGGAGCTCGCGCTCCACCGGCTGGGCGGCGGCAGAATCGCGGCCGTCCTCGAGAAGGCGACCGCGACGCCGCTGCACGGCCTGCTGTCCGGCACGGCCATCACCGCCGCGCTGCAGAGCAGCACGGCGGTGACGGTCATGACGATCGGCCTCGTCAACGCGGGGCTGATCACGTTCCCGCGCACGCTCGGCATCATCCTTGGCACGAACATCGGCACGTGCCTGACGACCGAGCTGATCGGCCTGAGCCTGAACCGGTCGGCCATTCCGCTCATGGCTGTCTCCGTACTCGGCTGGCTCGCCTCCGTCCTGCTGCACGAGGCGAATCCCCGGCGCGATCCGGCGTCGCCCGCGCCCGGCTGGCACACCCCGCTCCGCTTCGGCTCGCTCGCTTCCTTCGGCTTCGGCCTGCTCCTGCTCGGCATGACGGTCATGCAGTCGATCGCGCCGGCGGTCGAAGAGTCGCGGATGTTCGCCTTATTTCTCGACCGCGCGGACGAGAGCGTGCTGTGGGGCATCGCGGCCGGCGCGGCGCTGACCGCGGCCGTCCACAGCAGCGCGGCGGTCATCGGGATGATGATGGGGCTCGCCGCGTTCGGCGCGATGCCGGTGGAGATCGGCATCGCCGCCGTCCTCGGCGCGAACGTCGGCACCTGCTTCACCGCCGTGCTGGCCGCGGCCGGCGGATCGCCGGGCGGCCGCTTCGTCGCGTGGGCGCACCTGCTGCTCAATGTCGGCGGCTGCGTGCTGTTCGCGCCCATGGTCGATCTCCTCGCGCTCGCGTCCGGCTGGATTTCCGCGTCGCCCGCCGCGCAAATCGCGCACGCGCAGACGATTTTCAATATTGTGTGTTCGATTCTGGCCCTTCCGCTGTGCTATCTGCCGGTCTGGAACCGTCCGGCGCGTCCCCCGGTCGACGACCGGCTGGCGGCGTAGCGTCCGCCGGTCGGCCGGCCAGAATCGCGACGCCGGCGCTCGTCCCGATCCGGTTCGCGCCGGCCGCCAGCATCCGCCGGGCCGTCTGGCCGTCGCGGATGCCGCCCGACGCCTTGACGCCGATCGTCGGCGAGACGCTCGCCCGCATGAGCCGGACGTGCGCTTCCGTGGCGCCTCCGGGACCGAAGCCGGTCGACGTCTTCACGTAGCGGGCGCCCGCCGCCTCGGCGACGCGGCACGCTTCCGCGATCTGCGTCTCGTCCAGCAGACCGGTCTCGAGGATCACCTTCACGATCGCCCGGCCTTCCACCGCCCGCACGACGCCCGCGATGTCGTTCGCGACGACGCCGAACCGGCCCTGCAGCACATGGCCGACCGACAGCACCATGTCGATCTCCGTGGCGCCGTCCTCGACGGCCGCCGCCGCCTCGAACGCTTTCACCCGAGGATCGCTTGCGCCGAGCGGAAAGCCGACGACGGCGCAGATGGTGACGGAGGAGCCGGCCAGCCGCTCGCGGCAGTAGTCGACCCAGACGCCGTTCACGCAGACGCTGTGGAAGCCGTAGGTGCGCGCTTCATCGCACAGCCGCGCGATGTCCGCCTCGGTCGCCTGGGGCTTCAGCAGCGTGTGATCGATGTATTTCTCCAGCGTCTCGCCGGGTTTCCAGTACTTAACCAATGCCGTCCACCCCGATTCCGAGCAGCCTGAACGCGCCGGACAGCACCCGGTCGTTGTTGTCGTAGCCCGCCTCCCGCTGCAGCCGCCACGCCTCTTCGGGCGAATGCCAGCTGACGCCGCCGATCTCTTCCTCCTGCGCTTTGAGGCTGCCGGAGACCGCTTCCACGAGGTAGTAGTGGACTTCCTTGTCCACCGTCTCGTTATCCTTGCCCGTATACCTGTAGGTTACCCGGTCGATCGGCGCGATGATGCGGCCGCGGATGCCGGTCTCCTCCTCGATCTCGCGCAGCGCGGTCTCTTCGATCGTCTCGCCCGGCTCCGTCTTCCCCTTCGCCAGCGTGATCTTGCCGAAGCGGTCGCGGATGAGCTGGACCTCGATCCGTCCGTCCGCGCGCCGATAGACGACGCCGCCCGCCGATACTTCCTTCATCCCAAGCTTCACCCCGTCCCTTCGCTCATGGCGATGTATACAAGTCGGGGATTCCCCTGCCGCGGCCGCGGACCCGGGAAATCCCCTCCGTTCGCTGCATCCGGCGGCGGCCCGTCCGCTTCAGACGGCGGCCGTCGCGCCGGTCTGAACCGGTTCCCCTCGGCATTCGTTGACGCCCGCTTCCGTGAGGCGCACGGGAACGAGCGACCCGATCCATGACGGATCGCCGCGGAACACCACCTGCAGGTAGTTGTCGCTGTAGCCGCTGAGCAGCGTCTCGCCGCCTTCTCCCAAAGTCTCCCGCTCGGGAATGACCTCGAGCACCTGGCCGACGAACGGCTGCGCGTAGGCCAGCTGCATCCGCTCGGACAGCTCGATGAGCCGGTGGACGCGCTCGTGCTTCGTCTCCTCGTCCACCTGGTCCTCCATCCGCGCGGCCGGCGTGCCGGTCCGCTTCGAGTACGGGAACACGTGCATTTCGGCGAACCGCATTTGTTCCATGAACCGGTAGCCGTTCTCGAACATCTCGTCCGTCTCGCCCGGGAAGCCGGCGATCACGTCCGTCGTGATCGCGACGCCCGGCATCGCCTTGTGCAGCTCCTCGATCTTGCGCGCGTATTCCTCGGTCGTATATTTGCGCCGCATCCGTTTCAGCACCGTGTCGTCGCCCGCCTGCAGCGGGATGTGGAGGTGTCGGCACATTTTGCGCGAGCGGTTGAGGACGTCGATCATTTTCCCGCTGATCTGGCTCGCCTCGATGGAGCTGATGCGGATTCGCTCCAATCCGTCGACCTTGTCGAGATCGGCGAGCAGATCGGCGAGATCGTAGCCTTCGAGATCTTCGCCGTAGCCGCCCGTGTGGATGCCGGTCAGCACGATTTCCTTGTAGCCCGCCGCCGCCAGCTTGCGCGACTGGGCGATGACGCTCTGCGGATCGCGGCTGCGCGACAGCCCGCGCGCCCACGGAATGATGCAGAACGTGCAGAAGTTGTTGCAGCCTTCCTGGATCTTCAGGAACGCCCGCGTCCGGTCGGTGAATTCCGGCACGTCCATCTCCTCGAACTCGCGCGTCTTCATGATGTTGCGCACCGCGTTCACCGGTTTGCGCGTCCGCCGGATCTCGTCGATGTAGTCGAGCAGCTTCGCCCGGTCCTGGTTGCCGATCACGAGATCGACGCCGGGGATGGCCATCACCTCGGCCGGCGACGTCTGGGCGTAGCAGCCCGTCACGGCGATGACCGCGTCCGGATTGCGCCGGATCGCCCGCCGGATGATCTGGCGGCTCTTCTTGTCGCCGGTGTTCGTCACCGTGCAGGTGTTGATCAGGTAGACGTCGGCCGGTTCGCCGTCGAAGTCGACCTGCTCGTAGCCCGCCTGCTTGAACAGCTGCCAGATCGCTTCCGTGTCGTAGAAGTTCACCTTGCAGCCCAGCGTGTAGAATGCGACCGTCGGCATCTATTCATCCCCTCCCATCTCTCCGGATTCGTACATGAGGCAGGCGAGCGCCGCCAGCGCCGCCGTCTCCGTGCGCAGGATGCGGGCGCCGAGCCCGGCCGGCCTCGCGCCCGCCGCCTCCGCTTCCGCCGCTTCCCGCTCGGTGAAGCCGCCTTCGGGGCCGACGACGACGAGCAGCTTGAGCGGCCGGTCCGGCACGCGGCTCATCGTCTCGCGCACCAGTGTCCGGAGGCCGGCCGAAGGCTCTCCGCCCCGCCTTTCGTAACAGAAGTAGACATCGTCATATTCGGGGAACGTCCGGAGCAGTTCCCGCCAGGCGGTGACGCCGGCCACCTCCGGCAGTTTGCCGCGATGCGCCTGCTCGGCCGCTTCCTTCGCGATCTTCCGCCAGCGTTCGAGCCGCCGGGCCTCCTGCTTCCCGTCGTATTGAACGACCGCCCGCTCCGAGCGGAACGGGACGAAGGCTGCGGCGCCGATCTCCGTTCCCTTCTGGATGATGAGCTCCATCTTGTCGCCCTTCGGCAGGCTCTGGGCGATGACGACCGTCCACGCCGGCTCGCCCGCCGACGGCCTGAACTCCTCCAACTCGGCCTCCGCCCGCGCGGGCTCCACCCTTGTCAGCACGGCCGTCGCCTCGCGCCCCTCGCCGTCGCAGACGACGACACGATCGCCCGGGCGCATCCGCATCACCCGCGCCATGTGGAACGCGTCGTCGCCTTCCACGACGACCGTCCGGCCGCGGAAGGCGGCCGGCGGCACGATATAACGCTGCATGTCCATCTACCAACCTTCATCATACACGTTTTGCGGGGCAGCCGCCACAGGAAATCCGTGCGTCAATTCGACACGATCGACAGGCCGAACAGCGAGAACAGCCGGGAAATGATCGGCGTCGAGAGGCCGAACAGCGGTTCCAGCGTCACCGCCCGCAGATCCGGAATGAACACGATGAGCAGGAACACGAGCACGCCCCATTGCGCGTAGCGGTCCAGCTTCGCCCGCACGCCGGGCGGCGAGAGGTCCTCGACGATCCGGTATCCGTCCAGCGGCGGCAGCGGAATGAGGTTAAAAATGAAGAGCAGCACGTTGATGTTGATCAGATAATTGAGAAACAGGCTGACCGCCAGACGCACGCCGATCGAGGCGCCTTCAAGCCAACCGGTGTAGGCAAAGAGCGAGTACACGGCAACGCCGACGAACGCGAGCAGCAGATTGCTGATCGGGCCGACGGCGGACACGACGATGCCCATGAGCCGCGGATACCTGAACCGCGACCGGACGACCGGCACCGGCTTCGCCCAGCCGAACCCGGCGATCAGGAGCAGAATCGTCCCGAGCGGATCGAGATGGGCCATCGGGTTCAGCGTCACCCGTCCCTGGTCGCGGGCGGTCGGATCGCCGAACTTGTACGCGCTGTACGCGTGGGCGAATTCGTGCACCGTGAACGCGAGCGCCAGGACGATCAGGATGAACGGCAAATGATCGAGCGGATACCAGAGAAAACGTTCCAGAAACTCCATCAGCGGCCCCCCGGCTTCCTCGCCGTAAAGGCGATCCAGTCTTCCTGCTCGTCGCGCCTCGTGATCTCGAAGCCCGCCGCTTCGAGGCCCTGCTTTACCGCGTCTTCCTTGTTCACGTAGATGCCGGATGCGATATAGAGCCCGCCCGGCTTCAGCGCCGCGTACACATCGCCGATGAACAGGAGTATGATCTCGGCGAGAATGTTCGCGACGACGAGATCGACCGGCGGCGCGACGTTGAACGGCGTGCCGGCGGATGCGCCGCTTTCCTTGAGCACGCCGAGCAGATCGCTCTCGCGCACGTCGATCCGGTCCGCGAGGCCGTTCAGCTCCGCGTTCGCCTTCGCGCTCGCCACGGCGACCGGGTCGAGGTCGAGCGCGAGCACGCGCCGCGCGCCCAGCTTCACGGCGCCGATCGCGAGGATGCCGGAGCCGGTGCCGACGTCGATGACGTCCTCCCCGCCCCGGATGGCGCGATCCAGGGCGCGCAGGCAGAGCGCCGTCGTCGCGTGGGTGCCCGTGCCGAACGCCATGCCGGGATCGAGGTCGATCACGATCTCGCCCGGACCGGGTTCGTACGGTTCCCAGGTCGGCCGGATCGTGAGCCGCTCCGACACGCGCAGCGGCTTGAAATATTGCTTCCACGATTCCGCCCAGTCTTCTTCGTCGATCAGCGCTTCTTCAAGCGTAAAGTCGCCGGGATCGATGCCGTATGCGTTGAGCTCGCCGATCCGTGTTTGCAGCGTCTTTTTCACCGCCGCCATGTCGGTTCCCTCGGGGAACCATCCCTTGATCTCGACCCATCCGGCCGGTATCGCGTTCAGCGGCCGGTCGTACCATTCGCCGAGCTTTCCCGTTTCGGGCTTCCGATCCGCCCAGGATTCCTCGACGGCTACGCCGTCCGCTTCGAGTTCGTGCAGGAAATTCGTCACCATCTCGACCGCTTCGGCTCGCGTCCGGATGGTCAGTTCATGCCATTTCAATCGTTTGTGCCTCCCCGTATTTCGGGCGGCCGCATATGGCCGCTCCATCCATTGTACAATACCGGAGGCCGCACGACAAAAGGAATCGCGCAAAGGAAACGCCCCGGATCGGCCAGCGAGTCCGGGGCGCTTGTCCACCTTGCCGTCAGTTCCAATCCGCCGTTCCGCCATGGGTCTCGATCAGCCGGGTCGCCTGCTCGACGATCGCGTCGTCGACCTGCGCGGTGAAGGCCGTTCCGCCCGCGTCTGTCCGGACGGCGGCGGCCCGCAGCGCTTCCAGCTTGCGCCGTGCCTCGCGGGCCCGCGCGGCGTCGCCGAACGAGGCGCTCAGCTCCGCCATCGCCGTTCCGCCTCACATGCCGCGCTGGCGGCCGTCCGCCGCCCGCGCCCTGGCCGCCGCTTCGCGATCGTCGGCGTCAGCCGTCTTCGGATCGACCCGGACATCCTCTTCTCCGGCGGTCGGCAGTCTCCGTTTGCCGTTCCGCCTGCTGTCATTTGCCGGCATGAATCCAACCTCCTTCGCGCCTTGCGCGGCACGTTCTCCCGCATAGTGTGCGGCGGCGCCGCCCCGAATATGCGGGAGAAGCCGGCTTCGCGGCCCATATCGGACGCCGGGCTTCACCGGTCGGAATCGCAGCGCGTCGCCGGAGTTGTCGGACTCCGGATCATGCGCCAGACGGCAATGCCGGATCTTGCGCCGGAACCGGCCTGGCCGCGTCGCGCCGCGGAACGCGCGCCGGCCTTTCCCTACCGCGCGTCCGAACCGGTTCCGCCGCGTCACTCGCCGCGGAATGCGCGTCTCATCCGCTCGAACAGATTGCCGGAGTTGCTGCTCGACGCATAGGCGCTTTCCTGCGACAGGCCGGCGAACTGGCGCAGCAGTTCCTTCTGCTCCTCGGTCAGATTCGTCGGCGTCACGACGGTCACCTTCACGTGCTGGTCGCCCTGGCCCATGCCGCGCAGCCGCGGCACGCCCTTGCCCTTCAGCCGGAAATAGGTGCCCGTCTGCGTGCCCGCGGGGATGCGCAGCTTCACCTTCTCCGTCAGCGTCGGCACTTCGATCTCGTCGCCGAGCGCCGCCTGCGCGAACGTGAGCGGCACTTCGCAATAGATATCGTCGCCCTCGCGCTCGAAGAATTCGTGCGGTTTCACGCGGATGACGATGTACAGGTCGCCGGGCGGACCGCCGCGCGTGCCGGCTTCGCCCTCGCCCGACAGCCGGATCTGCGCGCCTTCGTCGACGCCCGCCGGAATGCGCACGTGGATCGTGCGCTGCCGCTTCACCTTGCCCGTGCCGCGGCAGGAGGCGCATTTGTCGCGCACGAACCGGCCGGATCCGCCGCACTGCGGACAGATCCGCCGGTTCACGATGCGGCCGAACGGCGTGTTCTGCACGATCTCCTGCTGCCCGGTGCCGCGGCACACCGAACACGTCTCCGGCTTTGTCCCCGGACGCGCGCCGCTGCCGTGGCAGGTGTCGCAGGTTTCCGTTCGCGGAATCGTGATGTCCTTCTCGACGCCGAAGACGGCCTCCTTGAACTCGATGGTCATCGTATATTGCAGGTCGTTGCCCCGCTGCGGCGCATTCGGATCGCGGCGGCTTCCGCCGCCGAAGAACATGTCGAAGATGTCCCCGAAACCGCCGAAATCGCCGAAGCCGCCGAAATTGCCGGAGAATCCGCCGCCGCCGAAGCCCTGGTTCGGATCGATGTGACCATAGCGGTCGTATTGGGCGCGCTTCTTCTCATCGCCAAGGACGTCATACGCTTCCTTGACTTCCTTGAACCGCTCCTCCGCGTCCGGCGCTTTGTTCACGTCCGGATGCAGCTTGCGGGCCAGGTTGCGGTATGCCTTCTTGATCTCCTCCTGGGTCGCGTTTCTGCCGACGCCCAGCACTTCGTAGTAATCCCGCTTCTCCGCCACTCAGCCACCCCCGTCAAACTGGAACATGCCGACCACGCTCATGCATAACCGAGGGCCAAAGCCGATTGGACCGACTTTGACCCTCCGCCAAGCCTTACGGTACTCCGTTATTTCTTGTCGTCAACCACTTCGTAGTCGGCGTCCACGACGTTGTCCTTGCCCTTCGCGGCGCCGCCGTCCGTGCCGCCCGCGGCGTCCTGTTGCGCGCCGGCCTGCTGATAGAGCTTCACGGAGAGCTGCTGCACCACGTTGGACAGCTCTTCGGTCGCCGACTTGATCTGGCTCAAGTCGTTCGACTCCAGCGCCTTCTTCACTTTGTCCTTCGCGTCGTTCGCCTTCTGGATCTCGGACGCGTCGACCTTGTCGCCGAGATCCTTCAGCGTCTTTTCGACCGTGTAGACGAGATGGTCCGCGTTGTTCTTCGCTTCGGCCAGTTCGCGGCGCTTGCGGTCTTCCTCCGCGTATTGCTCCGCTTCCTTCCGCATCCGCTCGATCTCTTCCGGCGTCAGGCCGCTCGACGAGGTGATCGTGATCTTCTGCGACCGGCCCGTGCCCTTGTCGACCGCGGACACGTTCACGATGCCGTTCGCGTCGATGTCGAACGTCACTTCGATCTGCGGCACGCCGCGCGGCGCCGGCGGAATGTCGCTCAGGATGAACCGGCCCAGCGTCTTGTTGTCCGCCGCCATCGCGCGTTCGCCCTGCAGCACGTGGATCTCGACGCTCGTCTGGTTGTCGGCGAAGGTCGAGAAAATTTGCGACTTGCTCGTCGGGATCGTCGTGTTCCGCTCGATCATCTTCGTGAACACGCCGCCCGCCGTCTCGATGCCGAGCGACAGCGGGGTGACGTCAAGCAGCACGACGTCCTTCACTTCGCCCGTCAGCACGCCGGCCTGAACGGCCGCGCCGAGGGCGACGACTTCGTCCGGATTGACGCCCTTGTGCGGTTCCTTGCCGATCAGCTTCTTGATCGCTTCCTGCACCGCCGGAATGCGCGTCGAACCGCCGACAAGCACGACCTTGTCGATGTCGGCCGGCGTCAGGTTCGCGTCGGCGAGCGCCTGGCGGGTCGGGCCGAGCGTCCGCTCGACGAGATGCGCCGTCAGCTCCTCGAACTTCGCCCGGGTCAGGTTCATCTCCAGGTGCTGCGGCACGCCGTCGACCATCGTGATGAACGGCAGCGAGATCGTCGTCGTCAGCATGCTGGAGAGCTCTTTCTTCGCCTTCTCCGCCGCGTCCTTCAGCCGCTGGACGGCCGCTTTGTACTTCATCAGATCGACGCCGTGCTCCTTCCTGAACTCGGAGGCGAGCCACTCCATGATCGCCTGGTCGAAGTCATCGCCGCCGAGATGGTTGTCGCCGCTCGTCGCCTTCACTTCGAAGAAGCCGTCGCCGAGCTCGAGGATCGACACGTCGAACGTGCCGCCGCCGAGGTCGAAGACGAGGATCGTCTGATCTTCCTCCTTGTCAAGGCCGTACGCGAGCGCGGCCGCCGTCGGTTCGTTGACGATCCGCAGCACTTCGAGACCCGCGATCTTGCCGGCGTCCTTTGTCGCCTGGCGCTGCGAGTCGTTGAAGTAGGCCGGCACCGTGATGACGGCCTTCGTCACCGGCTCGCCAAGGTAAGCTTCGGCGTCGGCCTTCAGCTTCATCAGAATGAACGCCGAAATCTCTTGCGGCGTGTAATCTTTGCCGTCAATCGTGACCTTGTGGTTCGTGCCCATGTGCCGCTTGATCGAAATGATCGTGCGGTCGGGATTCGTGATGGCCTGGCGTTTCGCCGTTTCGCCGACAATCCGCTCGCCGTCCTTCTTGAAACCGACGACGGACGGCGTTGTGCGGCTGCCTTCCGAGTTCGGAATGACGACCGCTTCGCCGCCTTCCATGACGGCGACGCAGGAGTTCGTCGTACCGAGGTCGATGCCGATCACTTTGCTCATCGATCGTTCCTCCTTAATGGATTGCCAGAATCACGCAAGTCGCCTCAGCCGCTGACCTTGACCATGGCCGGACGGATCACGCGATCCTTCAGGATGTAGCCGCGCTGAAGCTCTTCCACGACGGTCCCTTCCTCATGCTCGTCGGACTCGACGCGCATGACCGCCTCGTGGAGTTCGGGATTGAACGGCTGCCCGACCGTCTCCATCGGCTTCAGCCCCTCCTGTTCGAGCAGTTGAAGCAACTGGCGGTGAATCATGTCCACGCCCTTGGCCAGCGACTCAAAATCGCCCGAGCTCTTCGACGCGCCGATCGCACGCTCGAAATTGTCCAGCACAGGCAGGAGCCGGGTGATCAAATCCGCGGAGGCGAACTTCACCAACTCTTCCTTCTCGCGCTGGGTGCGGCGGCGGAAGTTGTCGAAATCGGCCTGGGCGCGGAGCAGCCGCTGCCGGTACTCCTCGACCTGACGCTCAAGTTCGGCGATGCGCGCGTCCCGTTCGTCCGCCGCGGGCTCCTCCTGCGCGGACGCTTCCGCCGCGGGTTCCGCATCCCGTCCGGCCGAATCCTCTCCGGAAGCGGACGCGTCCTCCGCGCCGTCGGAATCCGGCGCATTTGCCTCCGCATTCAGCGTATCGGCCGGCGCTTCCGCAGCCGGCCTGTCGCGTACGATATCCGCGTTCGCCGCTTCGCCGCCTTCGGCTGCGGCTTCCTGGTCCAACCGTTCCTCTGCCGCTTTCCTTGCTTCCGTCATTGCTGCAGATCCACCTCCCTGATGCCGTGTTGCATGCATCTGCTCAATTGTAACATTTTGCGAGTACGGTGGCCAAATTTTTGGAGAGAATATCCATCAGCGTAATCGCCTTGCCGTAATCCATGCGCATCGGCCCGAGCAGGCCGATCGTGCCGATCGTCGTGCCGTCCACGACATAGGTGGCCGAGATGAGGCTGCAGTTCTGCAGCGCTTCCTCGTCGTTCTCGCTTCCGATCCGGACCTGGATGCCCTCCTGCTTCGAGTTGAACGAGCGCACGAGAGCCGGCGTCTCGTCCAGCCACTCCAGGATCGACTTCACCTTGCTCACGTCGCGGAACTCCGGCTGCGACAGCATGTTCGAAGTGCCGCTCGTGAAGGCGCGATGCTCGGTCCGCTGCTCGAGCGCCTGCGCCAGCGCATCAATGATCGATTCGCAATGGCTGACGTAGCGGTTCAGTTCCTCGCTCACTTCGGTGTACAGCTTCGTCTGCAGCCGGTGGAGCGGCACGCCGGCCAGCTTCGCGTTCAGGATCGCCACGACCTTCTCGAGCTCGTTCATGTCGAATCCGGGCGGAATGGAAATCGTCCGATTCTCGACATGGCCGGTGTTCGTCACGATGATCGCGACGGCCGACTGCTCGCTCAGCGGCACGAGCTGGAACGCCTTCAGCGAATTGCTGAACACTTCGGGACCGAGCACGATGCTCGTGTAATTCGTCAGGCTGGCCAGAATCATCGCGGCATGCTGGATGATCTGCTCCATCCGGGTCATCTTCTTCGCGAAAAAAGCGCGGACGCGCCGCAAATCCTCCTCGTCCACTTCGCCGATGCGGATGAGATGGTCGACATAGTAGCGGTAACCTTTCGCCGACGGTATCCGGCCGGCAGACGTGTGCGGCTGCTCAAGGAAGCCGAGCTCCTCCAGATCCGCCATCTCGTTCCGGATCGTGGCGGGGCTGTAGCCTACGCCGCTCTTCTTCGAGATGCTGCGCGATCCCACCGGTTCGGCGGACCGAATATAATCATCCACAATGGCGGTCAAAATCAGACGCTGTCTGTCGGTCAACATCTCCCGAACCCCTCCCGACCGGATGATGGTAACCTTCGGACCGCGTTAGCACTCGACGACCGAGAGTGCTAACCAACAATACAAAAATACCAAACCGTCTTGACGATTGTCAAGTCAGTTCAGTACCTTGAGCACCGCGATTTCATCGCACGCATGCCGCTTCGGACAGTTCACGCAGTCGGTCCACACCTTCTCCGGGAAGATCTCCTTGTCGACCACTTCGAAGCCGTTCTTCCGGAAAAAGTCCACCGCGTACGTGAGCGCCATCACCCTCGGAACGCCCCGTTCGCGGGCCGCGTCCACGAGCATATCCACCAATTTCGTGCCGATGCCGTATCCTTTGTATCCTTCCTTGAGGCCGAGCGAGCGGATCTCGACCAGCTCCGGTCCGAGCTGGAACAGCGAGCCGCAGCCGACGATTTCGCCGTCGATCTCCGCCACGACGAAGGACCGGATATGGCGGGCGAGCGCTTCCCGCGAACGCGGCAGCATGATCCCCTTCTCCGCATAATCCTCGATCAAGCGGTGCAGGTCCTCCACGTCGTCCAGGGTCGCCCATCTGCATACCGCTTCCTTCACCATCATCGGTTCCGCGTTCCTCCTGCGTCCGGCCAGGCTTGGCCCGAAAAAAAAGAATATGAATAAATATACAACAAGATGAAATTCATTGCAATCCTTGTTTTGCGGACGGGCGAATTTCCTTTGCCTTTGTGTGAAGGGTTGACCGGGCCAACCGTGACGGCGCGGGAGACGGGTTCGGCGGTTGATTGGGAGGTGTTGATTGGGAGGTGTTGATTGGGTGGGGTTGTCGCCGGGCGTGCTGTCGTTCCGCCAACGTGCCGGTACTCCGTACCGCTAAGCGCCATCTTGCCCGGTGCCGATGCCCGCTAACGGTGCTTCGTACCGCTGCAGACGCCAAGAGTCTTCCGGACAAGCCCGGTCGCGGGCTCCAGCGGTACTCCGTACCGCTAGAGCGCCATCTTGCCCGGTGCCGATGCCCGCCAACGGTACTTCGTACCGCTGCAGACGCCACGAGCCTTCCGGACGTGCCCGGTCGCGGGCTCCAGCGGTACGCCGTACCGCTAAGCGCCATCTTGCCCGGTGCCGATGCCCGCCAACGGTGCTTCGTACCGCTGCAGACGCCAAGAGTCTTCCGGACAAGCCCGGTCGCGGGCTCCAGCGGTACTCCGTACCGCTAGAGCGCCAAATGGCATCCCATGCCGCTATTGACTGCCCGTACGCATCCTCCAGTCCGATTAATGGCACGGAATGCCGTTTTTGGACCCTGGACCCGCCGGTTGGTCCGTCAACGGCATCCCGCGCCGTTATGGCCCGCCAGCGCAAACCATCCGACACCATCATGGCCCCGTTGTCGCCACCCACCGTGCCGCTCCCGCCTCGCCAATCACCGTACCGTTGCAGGCGTCTGGACAAGGAGGCTTGATCCCCGCGCCGCTAATCCTCCAGCACGCCGACGAACGCGCCGAACACTTCGTTGCCGATCGGGATCGCGCGGTCGGTGAGCCGCCAGCCGGCGCCGTCGGGACGGCGCTCGAGCAGGCCGGCATTCCGGAGCCGGCCGATGACGCCGCCGAATACGTCGTCGATCGACCGGCCGCCGAACTGCGCCGCGAAATCGGCGTCGCGGACGCCGTCCCGCATCCGGAGGCCGACCATCATGAAGTCCTCCATCGCTTCCGCCTCGGACACCGGCTCTTCCGACAGCCGCGGCAGCCGCTCGTTCGCCGCTTCGATGTACGGCGTCACGCCCTTGATGTTGACGTGGCGGACGCCGCGCGCGTAGCCATGGGCGCCGGCGCCGATGCCGTAATACGGCTCGTTGCGCCAATAGGTCATGTTGTGCCGGCTTTCGTAACCCGGCAGCGCGAAGTTGCTGATCTCGTACTGCCGCCGGCCCGCCGCTTCGAGCTTTTCCATGATGTACAGATACATTTGCGATTCCTCGTCCTCGTCGGGCAGGGGCAGCTCGTTGCGCTCGTAGAGCGCATGAAACAGCGTGTTCTCCTCGATCTTCAGGCCGTACAGCGAATAATGCGGCAGATCGAGCTCGATCGCCCGCCGCACGCTGTCCGCCAGCATGCCCGTCGTCTGTCCCGGAAGGCCGAACATGAGATCGATCGAGATGTTCGCGAATCCGGCTTCCCGCGCGAGCCCGATGCTGCGGTAGGCGTCCGCCGCGTCGTGGATGCGCCCGATCCGCTCGAGCAGCGCGTCATCGAACGTCTGCACGCCGAAACTGATCCGGTTCACGCCGCCCTCCCGCATCGCGGCGAGCAGCTCCGGTCCCGTCGTGCCCGGGTTGGCCTCGACCGTGAATTCCGCATCCGGCGCAACCGGGAACCATCGCCGCACGGCCCCCAGGAAACGCGCCATCTGCTCCGGCGTCAGCACCGTCGGCGTTCCGCCGCCGACGAACACGGTGTCGACCCGCTCCGGCGGCAACAGCCCGACCGTCCGCTCCATTTCGCGCTCGAGCGCGTCCAGATACGCGTCGACCGGCTGGCCCGTCAGCACATAGGTGTTGAAATCGCAATAGTGGCATCGGTGCGTGCAGAACGGGATATGGATGTAGAGCGCCCTCGGAGGGTGCATCAGCATGTCCGTTCAACTCCTTCGCAAGGGAAAACGATTCCGCCGGAACGGCCGGGCCAACCGCCTTGAGGCATGCGGACGGGCGACGGTAAGCCGCACACGCACGTGCCAGCCCCATCCGGCGGGCCATGCAGACAAGCCATCCGGCGGAAAAAAACGCCGCCGCACCGAACCGTTCGCCTTCCTGAACAAGCCTGCCGCCCATGCGAACCGTCCGCCTTTCCGAACCGGCCGACCGCCCCGCCGGACCGTCAACCTTACACTCTTGCCGCCCCCCGGATCGCCGGCCTGCCCCGCGACCTTGCCACCTCGCAGGACCGTCAGCTTTCCCCACAGGCCTGGCCGCCCCGCCGGACCGTCAACCTTACACTCTTGCCGCCCCCCCGATCGCCGGCCTGCCCCGCGACCTTGCCACCTCGCAGGACCGTCAGCTTTCCCCACAGGCCTGGCCGCCCCGCCGGACCGTCAGCCCGCCGCACGGGCCTGGCCGCCCGCACGAACAATCGAGCCGCCGGGATTCCCCCGGCGGCTGCGGCGGCCTCTATTGGTCGATGCGCAGCACGGCCATGAACGCTTCCTGCGGCACTTCCACGCTTCCGACCTGCTTCATCCGTTTTTTGCCTTCCTTCTGCTTCTCCAGCAGCTTCCGTTTCCGCGAGACGTCCCCGCCGTAGCATTTCGCCAGGACGTTCTTGCGCATCGCCTTGACCGTCTCCCGGGCGATGACCCGCGAGCCGATCGCGGCCTGAATCGGCACCTCGAACATTTGCCGCGGAATGATCTCCTTCAGCTTCTCGCAGACCACCTTGCCGCGCTGGTAGGCGCGGTCGCGGTGCACGATGACCGACAGCGCGTCCACGACTTCGTTGTTCAGCAGGATGTCCATCTTGACCAGATTCGACTTCTTGTATCCGGACAGCTCGTAATCCATGGAAGCGTAGCCGCGCGTGCTGGATTTGAGCTGGTCGAAGAAATCGTAGACGATCTCGGACAGCGGCAGCTCGTAGACAAGCGTCACGCGGGACGTGTCGATGTACTCCATGTTGACGAACTCGCCGCGCCGGCTCTGGCACAGTTCCATGATCGGGCCGACGTAATCGTTCGGCACGATGATCGAAGCCTTGACGTACGGCTCTTCGACGTAGTCGATCTTGCCCGTCTCCGGATATTTCGACGGGTTGTCGATCTCCAGCGTCTCGCCGCTCGTCAGCTTCACCCGGTAGACGACGCTCGGCGCCGTCGTGATGAGCGGAATGTTGAACTCCCGCTCGATGCGCTCCTGGATGATCTCCATGTGCAGGAGCCCGAGGAACCCGCACCGGAAACCGAAGCCGAGCGCGCTCGACGTCTCCGGCTCATACCGCAGCGACGCGTCGTTGAGCTCCAGCTTCTCGAGCGCCTCGCGCAGATCGTTGTAATCCTGCGTGTCGATCGGGTAGAGCCCGCAGAACACCATCGGATTGACGCGCCGGTAGCCCGGAAGCGGCTCGGCGGCCGGCCGCTTCGCGTCGGTGATCGTGTCGCCGACGCGCGTATCCTTGACGTTCTTGATGCCGGCCACGACGAATCCGACATCGCCGACGGTCAGCTCGTCGACCACCGTCATCCGCGGTTTGAACACCCCGACTTCGATCACCTCGAACTCCGCGCCCGTCGCCATGAACCGGATCCGCTTGCCGGCCCGGATGCTGCCGTCCACGACCCGGATATAGACGATGACGCCCCTGTACGCGTCGTAATGGGAATCGAAGATGAGCGCCTTCAGCGGGCTCTCGGGATCTCCCTGCGGCGCCGGCACCTTCGAGACGATCTGCTCCAGGATTTCCTTGATGCCGATGCCCGCCTTCGCGGACGCGTGCACCGCCTCGCTCGCGTCAAGTCCGATCACGTCCTCGATCTCCCGCTTGACCCGCTCCGGATCGGCGCTCGGCAGGTCGATCTTGTTGATCACCGGCAGAATTTCAAGATTGTTGTCGAGCGCAAGATACACATTCGCCAGCGTCTGCGCTTCGATCCCCTGCGAGGCGTCGACGACGAGCAGCGCGCCTTCGCAGGCGGCGAGGCTGCGCGACACTTCATAGGTGAAGTCGACGTGGCCCGGCGTGTCGATCAGGTTGAGCACGTACTCCTCGCCGTTGTCGGCCTTGTAGCTCAAACGCACGGCCTGCAGCTTGATCGTAATGCCGCGCTCCCGTTCGAGATCCATGTTGTCCAGCACCTGGTCCTGCATCTCCCGGGACGTGAGCGCGCCGGTATATTCGAGTATGCGGTCGGCCAGCGTCGATTTTCCGTGGTCGATATGCGCGATAATGCAAAAATTGCGGATGTTCCGCTGCCTCGATAGAGCGTCCGTCATGCATTTCCTCCAACAAGAGCGTGAATGCCGTTCGATCTCCTATTATATCAGCAGCGGGAGGCAGGCATCAATCCGTGATGCGGCGGGCGTCAATGCGCCACGGCCTCGAACAGCGACACGAGGAAACGGATCCCGCCCTTCGCCACGGACTGCAGCAGGCCGGCCGTGCCGTCCGCCAGCCGGCCGGCCGATCCGCCTCCTTCGCCGGCCCCGTAATTGTACCCGTACCCGTCGTAGCCGACGCCGCCTGCCATCCCGTCATATCCGCCCCGTCCATCCGCGCCGTCCGGTCCGTACGCGCCGTCCGATCGGGATGCGCCGCCGTACGGATCGTCCGGCCGCGAGCCGTACGGGTCCTCCGGCAGCGCCGCGCCGCGCCCGCCATCCGGGAAAGGATCGACGGCGTATCCCCGGCCGCCCGTTTCCGCACCCGCCCGCTGGGCCCGCGGTTCCTGCGGACCGTACACTTCCTTCATGCCGTCCGACGTCAGCTCGATGCCGTACAGGACGAAAAACGCGATCGCCGCTCCGAGCAGCGTGTACTGCCAGGGCCTGCGCATCCCGGCTCCCCCTTCCCCATGTCAATTCGGCTCCGCGCCCGTCTCGACCGCCGACCGGTACAGCTCGGCGATCACTTCCGCCAGCGCGTCGGCCGTCCGGTAGCATTCCTCCAAAGTGTTCTCGATGCCGCCGACTTCGATGAGCACGCTGTTCGGCGATAGCGACTGGTTGTACTCCCCGTTGCCGCTGGAGGCGTCCTTCCCCCAGATGCCGCGCGAGATGCCGGGATAGCGCTCTTCCAGCAGCCGGTGGATCTCCGCCGCGAACGCTTCGTTCTTCCGCCAGTCGGGATTCCCTTTGCCGATAACGAAATACACCTGCGCATAATCTTTGCCGTCGATCGTCGCCGTCGTGTAGCCGCGCGGCTGCGAGTCGCGGTGGATGTCAAGCAGCCAGGTCAGGCCGTCGTGCTCGGCCATCGCCTCGATGACCGTCTCTTTCGAATATTTATAGGATAATTCCCAGCGATAGTCCTCGACCGCCGTGACATAGTCGACATCGGCATGGACCGCGCCGACGCCGGCCTCCTCCAGACGCTGCGCGAGCCGTTTGCCGACCAGCGTGATGTTGATCTCGTCCGATTCGGCGTTCTTCGCGCCCTCCCCGAGTTCGGGCAGCCACGATTCGCGATTGTGGGAATGGTAGATCAGGACGCTCTTGCGCTTCGGGGTCTCGGGCGAATCCTGCGCATCCTTCTCGCCGTCCGCGGCAGCTTCCTTTCCGCCGCCCGCGGCATTGCCCTTGCCCGTCCCGCCTTGGCCGGCGTCCGTCCCGGAATCGCCCATGCCGGCCGAAGCATGACCCCGGCCCGGCCCCCCGTCCGCGTCCGATCCCGATGGATGCCGCGGCGCAACATCCGGCGTACCGGACTTCCCTCCGGCGCCTTCCCCACCGTCTTCCGCTTCCGGCAGGGGCGGATGGTCCGCGGGGGCGGTGACATGCTCGCCGACGCTGCCCGGCCTGAGCAGCACGGCGCGGCTGCTCTCGAGCCCCGGAAGCTCGCTCGCGAGCAGGCTGCGCGGCTGATGCGGATTGATGCCCGTCAGGAAACGGAACAGAAACGATGCCGCCCGCCTCCCGTCGATGCCGCCCTCCCGCTCCGCGGACCGGAACGACGGAAGCTCCATGCCGGCCATCTGCGCGAGCACGCCGTCCGGAAGCGAAGCCGCGGCCCCGCCCGCAGGCCAGTCCTCGGTCGATGCGCGGAACGCCAGCCCGGCCAGGCCGGCCGCGACGACGGCGGCGAACGTGAAGACGGACAGCGCGACAAACGCGCGCCACCCGGCGAGCAGCGTGCACAGCGCTTCGACGGTCCGCGGCGAATGACTGACGACCGTGATTCGTTTCATCGACAGCTCCTCCCCACAGGCTGCGGCAATTGCCGGATCTTGCTATCAGTCTATGAGAGAGAAGCGAATCTTAGAACGGAAGAAGCGCGGGGAAAATAGAATGGAAGATTGCGGCGCAAAAAAGAACCGGCGCGTCAGCGGGTGTAGGCGCCGGTGTTTTCCATGGTGACGGCGTCGTGCAGCGCGGCGTTCAGGCCGCTCGCGATGATGTTCGCGATGTCTTCGATGAAGGAATCGACTTCCTTCGGCGTGACGAGCAGATCGTGGCCCATCGGCTGCAGCACTTCTTTCACGAGCTGCAGACGCTCCTCGTTCGAGATGGAATGGAGCATGCCGAGAATGGGCCCCGCGTTGTCCGTCTGTTTGCGAAAATGCTCCGCCATCAGCTCGATGCAGTTGTTCACGATGGTCGACGCGTAGACGACGGTCGGAACGCCGATCGCGATGACCGGCACGCCGAGGATTTCGCGGGTGAGGCCCTTGCGCTTGTTGCCGATCCCGGATCCGGGATGGATGCCCGTGTCGGCGATCTGGATCGTCGTATTGACCCGTTCGACCGCCTTCGATGCGAGCGCGTCGATGGCAATGATCAGATCGGGTTTGATCTGCGAGGCGATGCCGAACACGATATCGCTTGATTCGATGCCGGTAATGCCGAGCACGCCGGGCGCGACCGCGCTGACGGGACGGTATCCGGGCGCCACCTGGTCCGGCATCAGCTCGAACAGGTGCCGGGTGACCAGCGTGTTCTCGACAACGAGCGGCCCGAGGGCGTCGGCGGTCACGTTCCAGTTGCCGAGCCCGACGATCAGCGTCTTCGCGCTTCGGCTGACGCCGATCCGGTCGAGGAACGCCTCGAACTCGCGCGCGAACACTTCGGCGACGCGGTCCTGCAGTTCCGTGTCCCGGTTCCGCAAGCCCGGCACCTCGATCGTGACGTAGCGGCCGACCATTTTGCCGATCGCCTTCGCCCCTTCCTCGTTGTCGACGCTCATCCGCGTGATCGTGATGCCGTCCTCGGTGACCGTCTCCGTCGTGATGCCGCCGATCCGGCCGTCCCCGCCCGACAGGGCCATCTCCTTCGCTTCCAGCGCCAGGTCGGTGCGGATGTCGTATTGGCGCAATTCGATGTCGTGCATGACAGCGCATTCCTCCGTATGTTCGGATCGACCTTATTGTTCGGCGGCGGTCGCCGTTTTATGCGGCGGCGGAACCCGCGAACGTCTTCGCATGCCGCTTCCGCTCTTGCAATTTCAAGGTTCGCATGATAGAATACTTCAAGTTGACTCAAGATGAGGAATGGCTTGTTGTCCGGGAGGTGAACCGAGTGCCGAACATCAAATCCGCCATCAAGCGCGTGAAGACGAGCGAGAAGCGCCGCGCCCTGAACGCGTCCCAGAAATCCGCGCTCCGCACGGCCATCAAGGCTGCCGAAACGGCGATCGCGGCCGCTGACGTCGAAGCCGCGAAGGCCGCCGTCTACGCCGCTTCGAAGAAGCTGGACAAGGCCGTCACGAAGGGCCTGATCCACAAGAACAAAGCCGCTCGCAAAAAATCCCGCCTGGCCCAGAAGCTGAACGCGCTGCAAGCGCAAGCCTGATGCCGGGCTGATCCCATGACAAAACGGCTGACGTCATCCCCGCGGGGATGGCTCAGCCGTTTTTTGGTGCATGCTTCACCGTATTCGGGACGGTTGCGCCAGCGCATCGCCCGCCCACAGCCTCGCGTACAGGCCGCCCTTCCCGAGCAGAGACGCGTGCGCTCCGCTCTCCCGGATCCGTCCTTCGCTCATGACATAGATCCGGTCGGCATGCTCGATGGTGGAAAGCCGGTGCGCGATGATCACCAATGTTTTTTTCCCGGCAAGGGCTTTCAGCGCATCCTGGGACATCTCCTCCGTGGCGGTGTCGAGGGCGGAGGTCGGCTCATCCAGAACGATGACCGGCGCATCCTTGAGGAACATGCGGGCCAGCGCGATTCGCTGCTTCTGGCCGCCGGACAGCAATTGGCCGTTCTCGTTCACACGCGTCCGCAAACCGTCCGGAAGCTGTTCGATGAAAGGCCGGATTTGCGCCATCCGCGCCGCGCGCACCACCTCGTCAACAGACGCGCGGCTGTTGCCCGCGCGAATGTTGTCCTCGATCGTGCCCTCGAAAATATACGGATGCTGCGGCACGAACGCGATGTGGTCGCGCAGGCTGCGCAGCGGCCAATCCCGGAGCTCCCGGCCGCAGATCCGGATGCTCCCCTCGTAATCGGGATACAGCCCGAGGAGCAGCTTCGCGATGGTGCTCTTTCCGCTGCCGCTGGGTCCCACAAACGCGACCGTGCTTCCTTCGCCGATGTCGACATCCACCCGATGCAACACCGGATGCTTCCCGTCATACGAGAAGCTGACGCCGGAAAATTCGACATTGCCCCGCCGCCCGGGAGCCGCCGCGCCTTCGGCGATTTCTTCGGCGGGCATCTCCAACAGTTCCCGTATTCTGGACGCGCTGGCCAGCGACAATTGCAATCCGGCGACAAACCGGCTCCATTGGTTGAAGGCGAAATTGATGTTCGTCTGCAACTGGACCAGCGCCACGGCCGTTTCCATGCGCAGGCTGCCGTACAGGACAAGCAGCGCGCCCAGGGCGATAATCCCGCCGAAGCTCAGAAAATTGACCAGGAAGTTCACGGCCTCCAGCCACCCGCTTTTCCCGGCGAGCGACACCGACAGATCGGCCGCCGCGCGGCTGTCATCCCCGAATTTGCGCCGGAACCGGCCCGCCGCCGGAAACAGCCTCAGCACCAGCGCTCCGGCGAGCAGCTCGCTGAACGACTGGCTGACTTCGCCCAATTGCCGCTGCATCGCGTCGCCGTCTTTGCGGATCAGGCCCGTGAGCAGCCGGTTCACGAAGAAGGAGACGACGCTCAGGATCATCAGCACGATCGCGAATCGCCAGTTGAGCAGAAACATCGCCGCGGCCGAACCGATCCCCAGAAAGGCCGTATACAATACCATGCCCGCCTGATCGGCAAACGCCTGCTCGATCTGATGAATGTCGTTGTTCAGCCTCGAGCTGACATCGCCTTTGGAAACGGCATCGATTTGCGCCATCGGCAAGCGGACCAGCTTCGCGTATCCTTTGCGCCGCAGCGCCGCCATGTTGCGTTTCACGCTGGTCTGGTGAAGATAGCTGCACAACGGCGACAAGACGGTGACGACGAGCGTGGCGATGCCCAGGCCGTACAGCGCGCGGTACAACGACCGCAGATCATCGCTCATGACGGCGCCGATCATCTCCATCAGGGTGAAGGCCATGATCACGGACAGCAGGGCGTTGCCCAGGCTGCCGCCTACAAGTCCAGCGATGTATGCCGCCTTCTTCTCGCTCATCAGACGGAAAAACGCGCCGTATTCCCCTTTGCGCCGCCTGTTCATTCCGCTCTCCCCTTGTCCGGCGCCGCCGGCTCCAGCGGCGCGGCGGCCTCCCGGAGACCGTGCATCCGGGCGTATTCGGCGACTTCGGCAAGCAGTTCCCGGTGGCTGCCGCCGGCCATCTTCCGCCCTTTCTTCATGACCATCACTTCATCCGCCATTTCGCAAATTTTCAGCCGGTGGGCGATGATGATGACCGTCCTGCCCGCCGCGGCCAAATCCGAGAGCGCCTGATACAGTTTCATCTCGGATTCGTTGTCCAGCGCCGACGCGGCCTCGTCCAGCAGAAAGATCGGCGCATCCTTCAGGATCGCCCGGGCGAGGGCGATTCGCTGCCGCTGTCCGCCCGACAGCGACGCGCCGCCGTCGCTCACCTTCGTCCCGTAGCCGTCCGGCAGTTGCATGATGAATTCATGCGCGTTCGCCCGCCGGGCCGCGTCGCGGACTTCCTCCGGCGTCGCGCCGGGCCTGGCGATTCTGATGTTGTCCTCGATGCTCGCCGGGAACAAATAGGGTTCCTGCGGCACAACCGAAAACCGGCTGCGAATCGCCTCCAGAGACAGCGCTTTCAAATATTGGCCGTACAGCAGAATGGCGCCTTCATCGTAATCGTACAGACCGGTCAGCAACTTGAACAGCGTCGACTTGCCGCTGCCGCTTTCGCCGACGATCGCATAGATTTTCCCGCTTTCGAACGTTTGGCTGACGTCCTCAAGCGCCGCGGAAACCCCGTCGTAGGAGAAGCGGACACGGTCCAGAACCAGCGGATGCCCGTCGCGCGTCCCGGTCTCCCCGCCCGTTCGCTCCTCGGGTTCATTCAGGAGTTCCGCAATGCGGTCCAGGGAAGCGCTCGTCTGTCTGTACCCGGCGACCAGTTGCGGAATCATCACCGCGGGCTGCACGACGAAATTGATCAGATAGAGGAACACCAGCAGTTCGTCGGGCGTCATCTGCTGCTGCAGCGTCCGGTAGCCGCCCACCAGAATGCACAGGACGAACGGCAGCACCCGCAGCACCGTTTCGACCGGCACAATGAACATTCTTCTTCTCTCGAGCCCGAACGCGTGCGCAAGCCATCAATGCAGCACGGCATCGACGCGGTCCTGCATGAACGATTGCATGTTGCCCGACTTGATCACCACGCTGCCGTCGATCGTCTCCTGAACGAACGCGTTGAATCGCGACAATTCCTCCTGCTTCCGCCGGCCCAGCTCCTTGAGCGGTCTGCCGATGTTCAGGGACAGCAATACGGACAGCGGACTGATCACGCAGCAAACGAGAACGAGCTGCCAGTCGATGTACAGCAAATAGCTGAACGCGGCCGCAAACACGAGCGGCTGGTAAACAAAGTGGTACAGATCGCCTGCAATGAACTGTTGCACGGCCGAAGTGTCGTTGGCCAGCCGGGACAGCCAGTCGCCGGAATGCCGCTCCTCCAGCCTTCGCACCGCGACGCGCTGCGTCTTGCCGGCCAGCGCCTTCCGCACCTCGTGCATCGTCATCGCGCCGTATTTGCCGAGCCAGTATTTCTCGCCGAATTTGAGCGCCGCGCCGGCGAGCACGATCGCGATCAGGATGTACAGCGTGCGGATCAGCCGTTCATGTTCGCCTGCAAACGCGTGAACCATCGATTGCTGGATGAAGAAGGCCAGGCCCATCTCCACGGCGACCAGCGCCAGAGCGGCCAGTATGCCCAGACCGAGCAGCCACAATCGCCCGGCCGAAAAGAAAACGGAGGAAATTCTTGACTGCATCCCGCACCCCGAACGTTGGCGCCAAATGTTGATGATCGCTTGCGGTTGATCCGCGAACGCACCGGTCGCCGCTTAATATATGTCGAATTTCATATTACAATCTTTCCCTGCGAGAAATAAAGATAGAAAAGTTAAGCATTTTGCGAAGAAAACTGAAATATTGTCCCGAAAAGCAAACCGCCGTCCCCGCGGGGACGACGGCTCCCGTATTTCATTATGCACGCGCGGGCTGCTTCCGACGCGCGCCGGATGCGAGCAGATAGAGTTCCAGACCGAGTTCCTTGTCGATCAGCCCGGTCTTCATCCGGTAGTCGAGCTCCGCGATCTCGCGCAGCCGCTCGGCGAGCCGCTCCTCGGACCAGGAGCGCGCCTTCTCCGCCGCGAGGCGGACGCGGTAAGGATGCAGGCCGAGCTGCGCCGCAATCTGCTGGTTCGGCCAGGAGCGCGCGGCCAGCTCCTTCACCTGCAGCATGATCCGGAACTGGCTTGCGATCAGCGCCGCGATCCGGATCGGCTCTTCCTTCCGTTCAAGAAGCTGACGGTACAGAAATACGGCCCGGCCGGTATCGCCCGCCGTCAGCGCGTCGACCAGCGCGAACACATCCTCCTCGAGCACGGGCGCGGTGAGCGCTTCGACATGTTCGCGCAGGATCGTTCCCCCCGGTCCGGCATAGAGACACAGCTTGTCCGTCTCCGCCGCCAACGTCTGCAGGTTCGTTCCCGCCCGGCGGATCAGCGCTTCCGCCGTCTCCTCGCCGATCGACCGTCCCTGCGACGACACGCGCCGCACGATCCAGCGGACCAGATCCCGGCCTTCGAGCTCGGCAAATTCGATGACCGCGTCCATTTCCTTCAGCAGCTTGACCGCCTTGCGCCGCTCGTCCAGCTTGTCGCTGTGCACGACGAACAGCAGGACGCTCGTCTCGCACGGCTTGCGCAGGTAGGCGATCAGCCGGTCGACATCGTGCTGCAGCCGGCCATCTCTGCCGCCCGCCGCAAGCACCGTCTCGTCGCGCACGACCACCAGCTTGCGGCCGACGAAGAACGGCATCGAATCCGCTTCCTCGATGGCGGCTTCCACCGGCGTCTCCGACGTGTCGAATTTGAACAGGCCGAGCTCCTTCTCCTCTTCACCGAGCAGCTTGTCCGCCGCGAAGGCGACGAATTCCTGCATGCGGTAGCGGTCGCGGCCGAACACCGCGTAGACCGGGCGGAAGGTGCCCGCGCTCATTTCTTTCGCCGCTGCGGTTGGATTCATGTGACCTCCGTTTTCCCGCCCATGCCGAGACGAAGGGATGACGCCGACCGGCATCATCCCTCCGCCCTTGATCTATGTCAACACCAGCGGGAAGATCCATGGCTCCTCCCGCAGATGGTGCGACCGATCAAGCATTTCGCCTCAACTCATCTTACGCGGCCGGCGGAAGAAATGTGAAACCGATTGTGAGCCGATGATGAACCGGCTTGTCAATCCGCAAGCGGGGCTTGCGGTTCTTGCGGTTCCGGCGTCTCCGTTCCCGCGGCGGGGTCGATCCGGTAAATCTCGCCCGTGCCGTCTTCGCGCCGGACTTCATACCGGAAGTATGCCCCGTCATCCGTCCATCCCATCGCGGCGATCGCGCCTCGCCGCTCTTCGCCTTCGAACCGCGCGTTCCCGTCCCGGTCATAGATGACGACGCGGGAATCGGCGAACACGGCGACGTACGAGCCGTCGGGCGAGACCGATTCGACGGGATCCGCGGCCGGCTCTTCCAGGAAGCCGGCGATGCCCGGTTGCGCGCCAACCCCCAGCCGGTCGGCCGGCGCTTCCTCCGACCCGGTCACGACGACGACGCCGTCCGCCGATCCTCCCTGCGCCGCATCCGGAGACGCAACGCGTTCCAGGGGTTCGCCGGAACCGGAACCGGCGTCCGGATCGGGACCGGACCCGGGGAAGGAACCGGTGCCCGCGCCCGCATCCGTCCCGCCGCCGTCCGTTCCGCCGGACCTGGCGTCGCGGGCGGATCCGGGAGACGAAGTTCCCGATTCCGACGTCTTTGACGACTGGTCCACGACCTTGCCGAAGTTGACGGACTTCTCCATGATCGGACCGGATTGAACCTGCACTTCGGCCGAATCGGCGGTGGAACCCATCATGAGCACGGGGCCGGACGATCCGGACGAGGCCGAATCGACAGACGCGCTGTTGCCGGACATCGCGTCATTCAGCAAGTCGCGGTCGTACGTCACGAGGAAAATGCCCGCGACGACCCCGGCCGCGATGACGCCGCTCAGCACGCGCAGGTTGAAGCGGCTGTTCCGGCGGCGCGGCGCGGTTCTCGGCGCGCTTCCGGACGCATCCGCAGGCTCCGGCGCTCCGGCGCCCGGGCGTACCGTCGAGGCGGCCCGGTCGATCTCGTCGAGCTTGGGCAGGATGGCGTCCACGAGGCTGAACGGCGGCGTCACCTTCGGCAGGTTCTCCAGCTCGGCCGACAGCCGTTTCAGTCGCTCGTACATGGCCGCGCAATCCGGGCAATGCCGGATGTGCTCGCGCAGCTTCGCGGACTCGAATTCGCCGAGATCGCCGTCGAGCTCGCGCTGCATATATTCCATCACCTCTTGACAGTTCATCCCCGGACACCGCCTTTCTGATAATCTCGGAGCAGAACCTGAAGCTGCTGTCTGGCCCGGAACAGGTATGATTTCACCGTATTGAGCGGCAGATCCAGCGAATCGGCGATCTCGTTGTAGGAGAAATCCTGCAGGTACCTCAGCACGACGACCGCCCGGTGATGCTCGGGCAGTCGGTCGATCGCTTCGCGGATGTCCTTCGCCGCGCAGGCCGCCATAACCTCGCCTTCGACCGATTCCCTGCCTTCGAACACCATCTCGTGCTCCTCGATGGAAACGGTCGGTTTGTTTCGGCGGAACTTGTCGATGCAAATATTCGTCACGATGCGCTGCACCCAGGTTTTGAATTGCGCCTTCTCTTCGTAGGAGCCGATTTTCGTATAAATGCGGATCAAGGCCTCCTGCGCAGCGTCCATCGCATCCTGTTCGTTGCCGACAAGATAGAAGGCTGTTCGGTAGACATGCGTCTCGATTTTGCGCAAAAGCGTGATCAGAGCTTCGCGGTCGCCCTCCCGGGCGGCACGGATCAGCGACGGCTCTACCACGAGGATCCCCCTCTCTTGCACCCTCTCTGACGAAACGGCCCGCACAAATGTTGCAGATCGCACGCGAAAAAGGGTCGGTTTTTCGTCAGGCTTCACGCCTCTCCCGGTTCGGAACGCGTCCGGTCCACCATCAAGCATAACAGAAATCCGCGGGGGCGTATACCGGAGCCGTCTGTCAGCCGGAATTTTCCGGCGCGGCGGTCGTCCTGACGGAAAGCGCGCCGCCCGCGATCCGGTATTGCGTCTCCCCGCTTTCGTCCGTCCGGCGCGTTCGCGCGCCGGCGGCCGCGATCCGGCCGAGCGTGTCCGGATGCGGATGCCCGTAGACGTTGTTCCGGCCGGCGGAGACGACCGCCTCCCGCGGCCGCCAGAACGCGAGCCATTCGGGGGAAGTCGAATGGCGGCTGCCGTGGTGCGGGATTTTCATCACATCGACGGGCGCGTCAGCCTCCTGCAAGTGTGAGAGGATCGCCCGCTCTTCGGCAAAGCCGATGTCGCCCGTGAGAAGGAAGGTATGCCCTTCAAGCTTGAGGCGCAGAACAATGCTGTGTCCGTTTTGATCCTTTATCACCGGCACCCGGCCGTCCGATAGGAGCGGTTCGGCGGCAGGCCAGAGCACGGCCAGTTCGGTGCCGTCGTCCAGCCGGTAAGGTTCGAGCCCGCCGTGCGCGGCGATCAGCCCGACGCCCCGCTCGTCCGCGAGCCTGAGCAGCGCCTCCCCATCCTCCCGGCCGGACAGCGTGCCGTTCCAGAGCAGCGCCTTCGCCGGTATCTTGTCGAGCACGGCGGCCAGCCCGCCGATGTGGTCGGCGTCGAGATGGGTCGCGACGACGAGGTCCAGCTTGCGGACGCCGCGCTTCATGAGCAGCGGCACTACCACGTCCTCGCCGACATCGAACGGGTCGAGGCGCCGGCGCCATTCGTCGCCCGGCTTCCCGAACCGCAGCGTGCCGCCGCCGTCCACGAGGATGTGGCGGCCGGCGGGCGTGCGGATGAGCGCCGCGTCGCCCTGCCCGACGTCGAGAAACGAGACGGTCGCCGTCCGGTCGAACCGGCCGGGATCCCAGGCGTAAGCGAGCAGCAGCGCCGCCGCGGCCGCCGGCAGGATGATGCGGGCCGGCATCCGCGGTTTCCGATCCTGGCCGAGCGGTTGTCCGCCGTACGGATGGCTCGTCAGGCCGGCAAGGGGAAGCGTCTCCGTCTCCCGTTCATTCTCCGGCGTCTTCTTCCGCTCCTGCGAGCGATCGGGCAGCCGGTATGCAATCATGAGCAGCGCGCCGTACCAGGCCAGGATCCACCAGAGCGGCGGCGACGGCCAGATCGTCGCGAGCTCCGGCCTGCCGGCCATCGTCTCCACGAGCCGGAACGTGGCGTCGTTCGCCGCTTCCGCCGTCCGGGCGAGCAGCCGGCCCGCGTCCGGCCAGACGAACGAGACGAGCAGCGCCGCCGTTCCGAGCGGCATGACGACGAAGCTGATGAACGGCACGAGGACGGCGTTCGCGGGCAGCGACAGCAGATGGAACCGGTTGAAGTAGAAAATGGTCAGCGGAAACGAAACGGCCTGCGCGACGACGGTGACGACGAGCAGATCGGCCAGCGCCCGTCCGCGCTTCATCGGCGGCAATGCGCGCCTTGCGGGCGGCACGAGCGCGATCAGGCCGGCCGTCACGGCGAACGAGAGCTGAAACGCGATGTCGGAAAGATAATACGGGTCGTACAGCAGCATGGCCAGCGCGGCGGCGGCCAGCAGGTTCATGCCGTCCTTCAGCCGGTTCAGCCGGGCCGCCATGAGGCCCAGCATCGCCATCAGCCCGGCCCGGACGACGGAGGGCGACGCGCCGGTCAGCAGCACGTAGAACGGGACGGCGGCCGCCGTCAGTTCGAGCGTCGTCTCGCGCGGCAGCTTGAGCAGGCGGAGCAGGGAGCCGACCCCGAGCAGAAACACGCCGACATGCAGGCCGGATATCGCGAGGATGTGGGTGAGCCCCAGCTCCGCGAACTCGTCGTACAGTTCCGGGTCGAGCCGCTCGCGCACGCCGAGCACCAGGCCGTTCATGTAGCCGGACTGGTCTTCGGGGAACAGCTCCGCCATTCGGCCGGCCAATATCCCGCGCAGCCGGTCCATGGCGCGCAGCGCGGCCGTACCCGGGCCGCCATCGCGGCCGAGCGGCGCAAGGCTTCCCGCCGACTTCGCTTCGAGCACCCAATGGATCCGGTGCCGGTGCAGGTAGGCGCGGTAGTCGAAGCCGCCGAAATTGACGGCTTCGCCGGGCCGCTCCAGCACGCCGGAGACGGCGGCCCGGTCGCCCCGCCGCCACGTCGCCGCCGTCTCCAGCTCTTCTTCCTTCTCCAGCCGGATCCGCACCTGCACCCGTTCACCGCGCAGCTTGTGCGGCTCGCCTCCGCCGTACGCGACCGAATCGAACTTCGCGCGGAACATGACGCGGTCGCCGTCGATCCGGGGAACGGAATCGATGGTCAGCACGGCTTCGACGGCCGCGGGCGGCTCGCCCGCGTCGACCGCGGCGGCCAGATCGGACAGTTCGGTCACGTTGCGCTCGTCGGTCCAGGCGCGATGGCCCGCGGCAAGCGCGTACGCGAGCAGGCAGGCCGCAGCCGTCCGCGGGCCGATCCGCTTCGTCAACGCGAAGGCGGCCAGCGCGGCCGCCAGCGACAGGCCGGCCAGCAGCACGCCCGCGCGGCCGAACGTCGCGGCCGAAGCGCCGCCCGAGATCCAGCACGCCGCGAAGGCGCAAAGCGGTCTCCGGAACACGGCTTCTCCCCCTCCCTTGCACACAAAAAACCTCCGCGCATGTGTGCCATGCACGGAGGTGCTTCCTCTCGAAACCGATTGACGTCAGTTGTCGTCGATGCCGCCCGCGGCCTCCGCCGGCGGCTCATACGAGGCCAGCGACCGGAAGACGATGCCCTTCTGGCTCATCAGGCGGCTGACCTTGTCGGCGTCCTTCGGATAGGGACGATGATAGACGATCTCGGTGACGCCGCTGTTCGCCAGCATGTTCGCGCAGGTCCAGCACGGCTGGTCGGTGACGTAGACCGTCGACCCTTCGCGGTCGATCCGGTCGGTGAACAGAAGCAGATTCTGCTCGGCGTGGATCGTCCGGATGCACCTTTCCTTCTTGACGACCCGCTCCTCGCCGTCCACGATTTCGACCTCGTATTGCTCGGCGATCATGCAGCCCGCCTCGGAGCAGTCCGGCACGCCCATCGGCGCGCCGTTGTACGCGGTGCCGAGCAGCTTCTTGCCCTGCACGAGCACGGCGCCCACCCTGCGCCTCGAGCAGCGCGACCGCGTCGACACCATGTAGGCGATGTCCATGAAATAGGTATCCCAATCCTTGCGCGCGTTTGCGATATGCGACATGCTTGCACCGTTCCTTTCGCGTCCGGCTTTTCCGTCTCGCGTTCACATCCGACAATCATTGTCGCATATCCGCCCATTTGCGGCAACCGGATGCCACCGGATGCAGTGCAAATTTGCATTTCATGAGGCCATTTGGACATCCAGGCCATGAATTTATTGCGCACCATGCGCGGCCAGTTCGATGATCGCGGCGCGATCTTGGTGCATTCCTGCACCAAGTGAAGCCGGCGTGCCGACCGCGGCGCGATCTTGGTGCATTTTCTGCACCAAGTGAAGCCGGGGGGCCGTTCGCGGCGCGATCTTGGTGCATTTCTGCACGAAGTAAAGCCCGATCATCCGCCCAGGGTGTTCCGCGCCTCGATCGCTTCCCGCAGCCGCTCGAGCAGCTTCGGCCCAATGCCCTTCACCCGGGCAAGATCGTCAATGCTGCGGAACGGGCCGTTCCGCTCCCGATCCTCGACGATCGCCCGCGCCTTGGACGGGCCGATGCCCGGCAGCTCGTCCCATTCCGCCTCCGTCGCGCGGTTGATGTCGAAGCCGCCGGGCGCGTGCGCGCCACCGTACGCGGCTCCTGATGCATCGCCGGACGCGGTTCCGGATGCATCGCCGGATCCATCGCCGGGCTTGACTCCGGATGCGGTGCCGTGCGCATCGCCGATCCCGCCGCCGGACGCGGCTTCGGGCGCATCGCCGGACCTGGCGGCGGATTGCGCGCCAGCCGAATCCGCCGGGTCGTCCTCCAATCCGGCGCGGAAACGCGCGCCGTCCTCTCCGGTCTGTCCCGATCCGGCCGAAGCCGCATTTCCTGCGCTCTGTCCGATCGAAGCGGCCAGCCGGTCGTTCACGGGCTGCCATCCGGGCGGGAGCCGCTCTGGCTTCTCATCCCGGAACGCGCCCCACAACAGCCCGGCGGCGAGCAGAAGCAGGCCGGCGGCGGCCAGCATCCGCGGGTGCGTCAACGTCTGCATGTTCCTACCTCCTCCATTTCGGCGCATGCCGGAAGTTTGCGCGACGCCCGAGTCATGTCGGACAATCGGGCGGGCATATGTTGACTAGAGCAGGCTTTTTATCGTCTCGGACGGGAGGGGTATCCGTTGAATGTCGGGTTTATCGGTACGGGCAGCATGGGCGGCATGCTGGTGGAAGCGTTCATCCGCTCCGGCGCGCTGTCGCCGGAATGCATTACGGTGGCGAACCGGACGGCCGCCAAGGCGGAGCGGCTCGCCCTCCGCCATCCGGGCCTGACCGCCGTCCGCTCGAACGCGGAAGCCGCCGCCGGCCGCGACATCGTCTTCCTGTGCGTCAAACCGCTCGATTTCAAACCGGTCATCGACGAAATAAGGGCCAGCGTGCAGCCGGAACAGTTGATCGTCTCGATCACCAGTCCAGTGCTTCTGGCCCATCTGGAAGAATGGCTTCCCTGCCGGGTCGCCAAAGTGATTCCGAGTATTACGAATATGGCGCTCAGCGGCGTGACGCTCTGCATCTACGGTAGCCGCATCGGGCCGGAGCAAATGGCGATGCTGGAGGGGCTGCTGTCGCACATCAGCCAGCCGATCCGCATCGACGAGAAATATACGCGCGTCGTCTCCGACCTGTCGAGCTGCGGCCCGGCCTTCATGGCGTTCGTCCTGCAGCGCTTCGTCGACGCCGCGGTCGAGGAGACGGGCATCGGCCGGGAAGATGCCGAGCGGCTGGCCGCCGGCATGCTGCTCGGCACGGGGCGGCTGCTGACCGGCGAAGGACTCTCGGCCGATGAACTGATCCGCCGGGTGAGCGTGCCGGGCGGCATCACCGCCGCCGCGCTGAAACAGCTCGACACGGAGCTGGACGGCGTCTTCAACCGGCTTATCCGGACGACGCACGCCAAGTTCCGGGAAGATCTGGCGAAAGTCGACCAGTCTTTCGCCGTGAAGCATTGACCTGACGCATCACGCGGTCAGTTCGCGACGATGTTGACGAGTTTGCCCTTGACGACGATGATCTTGCGCACCGTCTTGCCGGCCGTAAGTTCCTGCACCCGGGAGCTTTCCTTCGCCAGCCGTTCGAGCTCGTCTTCCGGCGCGTCCGCCGCCACCTTGACGCGGTCGACGATCTTGCCGTTCACCTGAACGACGATCTCGATCTCCTGGTCGACGGTCCAGGCTTCATCATATTCCGGCCACGGCTCGTAGGTGATCGTGTCGGAATGGCCCATCCGCTCCCATAGTTCTTCCGCGATATGCGGCGCGATCGGCGAGAGCAGTTGCAGGAAGTCGTTCATCGCCTTGCGCGGCAGCTTCTCGGCCTTGTACGCGTCGTTCACGAAGATCATGAGCTGGCTGATCGCCGTGTTGAAGCGGAGGTTCTCGTAGTCCTCCGTCACTTTCTTGATCGTCCGGTGCCAGGTGCGCTTGAACGCGTCATCCGCGTCTCCGTCGGTGATTTTCGGATTGAGATTGCCGTCTTCGCCGATGTAGAGCCGCCATACGCGGGAGAGGAAGCGGTAGGTGCCCTCGACGCCGTTCGTGTTCCACGGCTTCGTCGCCTCGAGCGGTCCCATGAACATCTCGTACATGCGGAGCGTGTCGGCGCCGTACTCGTTCACGATGTCGTCCGGGTTGATGACGTTGCCGCGCGATTTGCTCATTTTTTCGTTGTTCGTGCCGAGGATCATGCCCTGGTTCACGAGCTTCCGGAACGGCTCCTTCGTCGAAACGACGCCAATGTCGTAGAGCACCTTGTGCCAGAACCGCGCGTAGAGCAGGTGGAGCACCGCATGCTCGGCGCCGCCGATGTACAGGTCGACAGGCATCCAGTACTTCTCCTTCTCCTTCGAAACCAGCTCCTTGTCGTTGCCCGGGTCGATGTAGCGCAGGTAATACCAGCAGCTGCCCGCCCATTGCGGCATCGTGTTCGTCTCGCGGCGCGCTCTTTTCCCCGTCTCGGGATCGACCGTATTGACCCAATCCGTCGCGTTGGCCAGCGGCGATTCCCCCGTACCCGACGGTTTGATCTCGTCGAGATCCGGCAGAAGCAGCGGCAGATCCTCTTCCGGTACCGGCTTCATCGTGCCGTCTTCGAGGTGGAGAATCGGGATCGGCTCGCCCCAGTAACGCTGGCGGCTGAACAGCCAGTCGCGCAGCCGGTACGTCGTCTTGGCGCGGCCCTTGCCCTCCCGTTCGAGCCACTCGATCATCTTCGCTTTCGCTTCTTCATTGTGCAGGCCGTCCAGCAGGCCGGAATTGACGTGCGGACCGTCGCCGGTGAACGCTTCCTTCGTCACGTCGCCGCACCGGACCACTTCGATGATCGGCAGATCGTACTTCTTCGCGAATTCCCAGTCGCGCTGGTCGTGGGCCGGAACGGCCATGATCGCGCCCGTGCCGTAGCCGCCGAGCACATAATCGGCGATCCAGACC
>Ga0310826_100524_pt1 | contig 35803 bp, 31 predicted proteins | sample WT_ome_FD_201306 | JGI IMG/M metagenome (GOLD analysis project Ga0310826, IMG submission 201306) | Sorghum-adapted microbial communities enriched on wild type (WT) sorghum from Joint BioEnergy Institute, Emeryville, California, United... ... | reverse complement strand
CATGCGCGACCACACCAACCTCCGCATCACCCGAACCGGCCCCACCATCACCTGGACCATCCCCAGTGGACGCACCTTCACCGTCACCACCGACAAAGACCTCATCCTCACCCGCGACGACTGACCAGGCCGCAGATGGAGGCCGGCGCCGTTAGCCACGAAGTCGGCGCGGCGGCGGGTCGATTTCGCAAGTGTCGGACGGTTCGGGTAGGAAGGCGGCATGACATCGGGCGAAGGCCGTGGGTCGGACGTGGCGGCGACCGCATCAACGAACGCGGTGGCAACGACCGCGCCACCGAGTGCGGGCCCGACAGCGGCCGCGGGCGTAGCGCCGAGCGCTGGGTTGACGGCGGCGCCGGGCGTTGAATCGACGCTGGCGCCGGGCGTTGAATCGAGGGCGGAACCCAGCGCCGAGCTGACGGCGGCCGCGAGCGCGGCGGCAGCGAGCGCGGCGGCAGCGAGCGCGGCGGCAGCGAGCACGACAGCGCCGAGCGCGGCAGCGACCACCATGCGCGCGGCGGCCGAGGAGGTCCTGCGGCGCCTGGCCGGTCCGCAGGCGGTTCTGCGGGACGACCAATGGACGGCCATCGAGGCGCTCGTCTCCGGGCGGCGGCGGGTGCTGCTGGTGCAACGTACCGGCTTCGGCAAGTCGGCGGTGTACTTCGTGGCCACCGCCCTGCTGCGCCGCGCGGGGGCCGGTCCGACGGTGATCGTCTCGCCACTTCTCGCCCTCATGCGCAACCAGGTCGAGGCGGCGGCGGGCGCGGGCATCCGCGCCGCCACCATCAACTCGGCCAACGTCACCGAGTGGGGCGAGATCACCAAGGCGGTGGCCAACGGTGACATCGACGTCCTGCTGATCAGCCCGGAGCGGCTCAACAACCCCGGGTTCCGCGACGAGGTCCTGCCGAGCCTGGCCGCCGGGTGCGGGCTGCTCGTGATCGATGAGGCGCACTGCATCTCCGACTGGGGGCACGACTTCCGCCCCGACTACCGACGCATCCGGACCTTCCTGGCCAACCTGCCCTTTGGCGTCCCCGTTCTCGCCACGACCGCTACCGCCAACGCCCGGGTGACCGCCGACGTGGCCGAGCAACTGGGCCACGACACGCTCGTGCTGCGCGGCCCGCTGGACCGGGCGAGTCTGCGACTGGGCGTCATCACCCTTCCGTCTCCGGCGCATCGGCTGGCTTGGCTGGGCGCGCACCTGCCCGACCTATCCGGTTCGGGGATCATCTATACGTTGACGGTCGCCGCGGCCGAGGAGGTGGCGCAGTACCTGCGTCGCGCCGGCCACGCGGTCGCGGCCTACTCCGGCCGCACCGAGGACGCCGAGCGCCGGCAGGCCGAGGAGGACCTGCTGCGCAACCGCATCAAGGCGCTCGTGGCCACCTCGGCCCTGGGCATGGGTTTCGACAAGCCGGACCTCGGCTTCGTGGTGCACCTGGGCGCCCCGCCCTCGCCGATCGCCTACTACCAGCAGGTCGGCCGGGCCGGCCGGGCGGTGGACAGCGCGGACGTCCTGCTGCTGCCGGGCGCCGAGGACGAGGCGATCTGGCGCTACTTCGCCTCCCTCGCCTTTCCGGCCGAGGAGCAGGTGCGGCGGGTCCTCGAGGTGCTCCAGGCAACCGACCGTCCACTCTCGACGCCGGTCCTGGAGTCCAGAGTGGACCTTCGCCGCACCCGGCTGGAGCTCATGCTCAAGGTGCTTGATGTCGATGGCGCGGTCCGGCGGGTCGACAAGGGGTGGGTCGCGACCGGGCAGGAGTGGACGTACGACCACGACCGGTACGCGCGCGTGGCGGCGGCCCGGCGGGCCGAAGCGGCGGCCATGCGGGAGTACGCCACCACCGACACGTGCCGCCTGGAGTTCCTCCGTCGCGCGCTCGACGACCCGTACGCCGCTGCCTGCGGTCGGTGCGACGTGTGTGCCGGTGTTTGGTACGACGCTGAGGTGCCCGAGACGGCGGTGGCCGAGGCCCAGGCCTACCTGGCCTGCCCCGGCGTCGCCGTCGATCCCCGACGCCTGTGGCCCACCGGCGCCGCGACGCTCGGCGTCCCCGTCTCCGGACGGATTCTCACGACCGAGGCGGCCGAGCCGGGCCGGGCGGTGGGGCGGTTGTCCGACCTGGGCTGGGGTGGCCGGCTGCGTGACCTGTTCGCGGCCGGGGACCGGGAGGTGCCCGACGACGTCTTCGACGCCGTGGTGACCGTACTGAAGGAGTGGGACTGGGCGGCGCGCCCAGCGGCCGTGGTGGGCGTACCGTCACGCACCCGGCCCCGGCTGGTCGGCTCCCTCGCCCGCCGGATCGCCCGGGTGGGGCGGCTGATCGATCTGGGCGACTTGGTCCGGGTCGGCGGCGGCCCGCCCGGAGCCGGCGCTGAGAGCAACAGCGTGCAGCGGCTCGCCGCGGTTTGGGACGCGTTGGCGGTCCCGCCAGCCATGGCGGCCGAGCTCGCTCGCCTGGACGGTCCGGTGCTGCTGGTGGACGACCTCATCGATACGGGCTGGACCGTGACGGTCGCGGCCCGCGTCCTCCGCCAGGCCGGTGCCCCGACCGTGCTGCCCTTCGCCCTCGCCGTGGCCGGCTGACCATTTGCCTGCGTCTTTCCAGGTGCCCGACTGACTCTCGACCTGCGTCGCGTCCAGGTAGCCGGCCGACTATCTGTCTGTGTCTATTCCATATTGTAGAAAGGGTGCCCACATTGTGGGGACGGCGTGCCAGGATGCGCGCATGGGCAAGGTCTACCCGGCGATCGATGGACGGTTGCGGGACTTTCTGCTGGCCCAGCCGGTCTTCTTCGTCGCCACCGCGCCGGCCCAGGGGCACGTCAATGTCTCGCCCAAAGGCATGCGTGGCACGTTCGTGGTGCTCGATGGCCGGCGGGTGGCGTACCTGGACTACACCGGCAGCGGCGTGGAGACCATCGCGCACCTGCGCGACAACGGGCGCATCACCCTGATGTTCTGCGCCTTCGAGGGCCCGCCCAAGATCGTCCGGCTGCACGGCCGCGGCGAGGCCGTACTCCCGGCCGACCCGCGCTTCGCCGACCTGCGCCGCGCCTTCCCGGAGGAGCACACGGAGCACGGCCTGCGGTCCATCATCCTCGTCGATGTGGAGCGCATCAGCGACTCCTGCGGCTTCGCCGTGCCCCTGATGCAGTACGTGGGGGAGCGTGGGCTGCTCACCGAGTGGGCCCAACGCAAGTCCGCCGAGGAACTCGTGGCCTACCGTCGCCAACGCAACGCCACCAGCATCGACGGGCTGCCCGGCCTGGCCGAAGAGCTAGGCTCGGCCCATGAGCGAGCGCCAGCGAGCATGTAGGGTCGCCCACGCCAACCGCCCGCCTAGCCAGGCCAAGCGTCGGCCGACGCGGCGGGGCGCCGAGGGGCGCCGAGCCCTTCCGCTGTCGAAGGGGCGTCAACCCCTGCGGCCAGCGAAAGGGCGTCAACCTGTGCGGCCGGCGATGGGGCGTCGACTTCTGAGGCCAGCGAAGGGAGGCCGGGCGTGAGCGGGCGGGCGCCGCTGACCCCGGGCCGGGTCTCACCGCGGCGGGAGGTGCCGGCCCACGTTCCCCGACCCGAGTACGTCGGGCGGCGTGAGCCCAAGCGCTCGACCCGGCTCGTGCAGACCCCCGAGGTCATCGAGCGGATGCGCCGGGCCGGCCGGCTCGCCGCCCAGGCAGTCGAGCTCGCCGGCGAGCACTGCAAGCCCGGCGTGACCACTGACGAGATCGACGCCGTGGTGCACGAGTTTCTCATCGACCACGGTGCCTACCCGTCGACCCTGGGCTACAAGGGCTTCCCCAAGTCCTGCTGCACGAGCCTGAACGAGGTCATCTGCCACGGAATCCCCGACTCCACCGTCCTCCAGGACGGCGACATCATCAACGTCGATGTGACCGCCTATCTCGACGGGGTGCACGGGGACACCAACCAGACCTTCCTCGTGGGCAACGTGTCAGAGGAGGCGCGACTGCTGGTCGAGCGCACCCGGGAGGCCATGATGCGGGGCGTCAAGGCGGTCGCCCCGGGCCGGCCGATCAGCGTGATCGGGCGGGTCATCGAGTCCTACGCCAAGCGGTTCGGGTACGGCGTCGTACGACACTTCGGGGGCCACGGGATCGGGGAGTCGTTCCACTCGACGCTGTTCATCCCGCACTACGACGATCCCCGGTTCGACACCATCATGGAACCGGGCATGACCTTCACGATCGAGCCCATGATCACTCTCGGTACGCACGAGCACGAGATGTGGCCCGACGGCTGGACCGCGGTGACGAAGGACCGGCGGTGGACGGCCCAGTTCGAGCACACCGTCCTGGTGACCGAGACCGGCCACGAGGTGCTGACGCTGCCGTGACCGCCGACGAGACGCCGCCCCACCCGGACCCTGAGCCCGCCCGCCGGGACCCTTCCCAGGGCATGGAGCACCCCGGCCGGGACCCGGAGCATCCGGGCGCCGGCCTGGAACCCCACCACGAGGACGTGACCGGCGGTTGGTTGCGGCCGGCGGTCTTCGGGGCGATGGACGGCCTGGTCTCCAACGTCGCCCTGGTGGCCGGCGTCGGGGGCGGCGGGGTCTCGTCCGGCACGGTCATCGTGGCCGGGTTCGCGGGCCTCGTGGCCGGCGCCATTTCGATGGCGCTCGGCGAGTACACCTCGGTGCGGTCGCAGGCCGAACAGATCGAGGCCGAGATCGCCCGGGAGCGGAACGAGCTGGCCCGCAACCCCGAGGTCGAGATGGACGAGCTCGCCCACCTGTGGATCGCCCGTGGGCTGCCGTCCGACCTGGCCCACGAGGTGGCCCGGGTCGTGCACACCAACCCGGAGGAGGCGCTGCGGCTGCACGCGCGCGAGGAGCTCGGCGTCGACCCGGCCGAGCAGCCGAACCCGTGGATCGCGGCGATCTCGTCCTTCGTCTGCTTCGCGGTCGGGGCGCTGATCCCGCTGGTGCCCTACCTGATCGGGTTCCGCGAGCTGTGGCTTTCCCTGCTGTCCGGGGGCATCGGCCTGTTCCTCACCGGCGCCGTGGTGGCCCGGTTCACCCGCCGGCCCTGGTGGTTCAGCGGCGGCCGCCAGCTGCTCCTCGGCGCGGCCGCAGCCGGCATCACCTTCCTCATCGGGCGTCTGATCGGTACCGCCGTCAGCTAGCGCCTCGTCGTCAGCCCGGCCCGCGAGGTCCAGCCAGCCGCCCGCGGGAGGTCCAGCTAGCCGCCCGGGAGGTCGGCAATGCTTGGTCAGCCTCCCAAGAGGTCGGCGATCTCGCCGTCCACCGGGCGGCCGCGGCGGGCCAGCTCACGCGACTGCGCGGTCAGCCGCTCGCCCAGTTCGTGGATGTGGGCCGAGGCAACCCCGGCCCGGCGGACGGCGTCGGCGGAGTTGCGGAAGTACGTCCGGGTGAGCAGCCCGTCGACCACGGCGACCGCCAGCCGCGCCTCGGCCAGCACCACCATGGCGGCGTCGGTTTCGTACCACTCCGCCATCCGCCGCGCCCGCCCGTAAGCGATCGAGGCCCGGCACCAGGCTTCCCGAGCGAGGGCGGCGAAGAGCTGACCGTCGGCCCGGGCCAGATGGGTGAGGTGCGTGTCGCGCAGCCGGGGCAGCCAGTCGTCCGGGTCGTGCAGCGGTTTGGTCGTGAGGTACTGGTCGGCGACCAGCGGCCACGAGGTGGTCAACGTACGGGCGTGCCGCAGGTACTCGTCGGCGCTGATCACCGAGAGGTCGACGATCATCCCGTCGATCCGTCGCGTCATCGGCGCGGGACCGACGTTGGCCCGACGGGTGACGACCACGATCTCGACGTCGCTGACGTCGGTGTCGTCGCCGTGCGCGACGGCGCCGTGAACGCCAATCGCCTGCAGTACGGGCCCGTACCGCTCGCGCAGGGCCTCGCTCACCCGCCGGGCCAGCGCCCAGCGGGGGTTGGTGTGGGCACCACGACCCGCCTCAGGGGCGGACGCGGCGGCGACGGGCATGTGCCAATTGTCACGCCTCGCCCAGAGGCCATGACCGTCAGGTGGTGTCGGGTCGGTCGGCGGCCCGTTTCGGGCCGATGCTCAGCTGGCGCCGGGGTAGGTCAGGGTCAACGGCGTGATGTTCGCGGCCTCCCGCCAGCGGGTGGCCATGACGGCGCTGGCGATGAACGCGTCGAGAGCGAGCCGTCGGTCGTCGTCCGCCGTGCCTTCGAGCGCCTCCCGCCAGGCCCCGGCCGTCGCCTCCTCGAGCTCGACGGCCAGACGCATCGCGCTCGCCGCGTCGGTGACCGGCACGGGCAGGGAGTAGGCGGGCGCGGCCGCGACCAGTTGTCCGCCGGCCGCCTCGATGCGTACGGATACCGCGTCGCGCCGGTCCCGGTGCTCGGCCTCGGCCTGCCGGGCCAGGTTCCGGGCCTCACCGGTGAGGTACGCCCCGGCCACGCCGTACCCGAAGATCGCGGCGTGCTCGGCTGCCAGGGCCGCGCTCAGCGCCTCCACGCTCACCGGCGTACCTCCGTCCGGGCCGTACGACCATCTGGGCTGAGGGGAGTACCCCCGGAGGGGCTCATTGGAGTACCTCCAGATGACACGCACGGGCGGCGGCCATGGACCCGATCAGCCCGGCCAGCCGGGCCGGGGCGGCCAGGCAGGCGGTGCGGGCTGCCTCCAGACCGCGGGTCTCGGCCTCGACGAGCGCGGCGAGTACGGCGGCCGGATCGGTGGGCCCGTCGGCCGTTCCGGGGGTGGGGGCCGGCTGGGCCAGGGCCTGAGCCAGCGCCTCGGCGTGGGTGCGGTGGGCGTCGCGCATCGGGGTCAGCCGGTCGGCGAGCGACGGCGCCCGGGCGATCGCACCGTCGTAGGCGTCGCCGAGGGCGACGGTCTCCGCGAGCAGCTCGGCGAGCTCCGGGGAGACCTCGATCTGGTCGCTGCCGGACGAGCCGCCGAAGAGGTCGCACCCCGCCGCCGCCCCGACGCCGGCCAGGCCGGCGACCGCGAGGACGCCACGGAGCAGAGTTCGGCGCGAGACGGTCGAGGACCGATCACGGCCCGCGGGGGCCGATGAACGACTGCGGCGCCAGACGCCTGAGTGCACGCCCAACACCCTAATGACCCCTCAAGCGGTCGACCCGGCGGCCTGATCGACCGCGTTGAGCCGAGAGCGTACCCGGGAGCGCGTGTCAAGCGGTTCCTTGCGGCATGTTTCGGTCGATCGCGTTACGCTTCGCACAGCCGCGGGGGTTACCCACGCGGCGACAAGTCATGGCATCGCGACGCGGAACCGGAGGTCGGGGCGAGATGGCGCATCCAACCCGTCGGGTGGGCGCACGCGCCCGCATGGCCCCAGGTACTGGTCACCGTACCGGGTCCGGCTTCCGTGGTCGCGGTGGGGTGGGCAGCGACCGGTCCGCCGCCCTGACGCCCTCGGCCCGCCCGGGCGAGCCCGGGGCGCCGCTCGGAAAGGCCGCCCTGGCCGCCATGCGGGCCCGGCTGGCCGAGGTGATCGAGCCGGTGGTCGCCCGCCAGGGCGTCGATCTCGAGGAGATCACGGTCCGGCGGATGGGGCGCCGGTACCTGGTGCGGGTGACCGTCGATACCGATGGCGGGGTCACCCACGATGACTTGAGCGAAGTGTCGCGCGCGGTCTCGGCCGCGCTGGACGAGGCCGAGGAGCGTTCGGGAGACATCACCCCGGGCCCGTACACGTTGGAGGTCAGCTCGCCGGGGGTGGACCGGCCGCTGACCCAGCCCCGGCACTGGCACCGCAACGTCGGCCGACTGGTCTCGGTGCGCGTCGCCGGGCGTCCGGTGACCGGTCGCGTGATCGCCACCGACGCTCGCGGGGTGAGCCTCGACGTGGACGGGAGTCGGGTCGACGCCACCTTCGAGGAGCTGGGGCCCGGCCGGGTCCAGGTGGAGTTCACCCGGCTGGCCGAGCTCACCGACGAGGAGCTCGGCGAATTCGATGAGGTGGATGAGTTCGGCGATGTCGACGAGCCGGGCGACGAGTACCGCGGTCCTGCGATCGCCGGTGACGGACGGGAGGGCTGAGGCGTGAACATCGATCTGGCCGCGCTCCGGGCGCTGGCTCAGGAGCGAGGGATTCCGATCGAAACCATCCTCGCGGCGATCGAGACCGCGCTGCTGACCGCCTACCGGCACACCGACTCCGGGCGCCACCACGCCCGGGTGGAGATCGACCGGAAGACCGGCGTGGCCACGGTCTTCGCCCAGGAGGTCGACGCCGAGGGTCGGGTGATCCGGGAGTGGGACGACACTCCGCACGGGTTCGGGCGCATCGCCGCCATGACCGCGCGCCAGGTGATCCTCCAGCGGCTGCGCGAGGCGACCGACGAGGCACACTACGGCGAGTACGTGGGGCGGGACGGCGACCTCGTGACCGGGGTGATCCAGGCCCACGAGAGCCGGGCCGAGAAGGGCATCGTGAGCGTGGACCTGGGCAAGCTGGAGGCGATGCTGCCGGCCGCGGAGCAGGTCCCGGGCGAGACGTACGAGCACGGCCAGCGGATCAAGTGCGTCGTGGTGAACGTGTCCAAGGGGCCGCGCGGGCCGCAGGTGACGCTGTCGCGGTCGCACCCGAGCCTGGTCAAGAAGCTGTTCGCCCTCGAGGTGCCCGAGATCGCCGACGGTACGGTCGAGATCGCCGCGATCGCCCGCGAGGCCGGGCACCGGACCAAGATCGCCGTACGGTCGACCGCCCCGGGCGTCAACGCCAAGGGCGCCTGCATCGGGCCGATGGGCTCCCGCGTCCGGGCGGTGATGAGCGAGCTGCACGGCGAGAAGATCGACATTATCGACTGGTCGGACGATCCGGCGGCCTTCGTGGGCAACGCGCTGTCGCCGGCCAAGGCCCTCAAGGTCGAGGTGATCGACGCCGCCACCAAGACCGCCCGGGTGACCGTGCCCGACTTCCAGCTGTCGCTGGCGATCGGACGCGAGGGGCAGAACGCCCGCCTCGCGGCCCGGTTGACCGGGTGGCGCATCGACATCCGCCCGGACACCGAGATGCGCGCGGAGGAGTCGACGGGCGGCCAGGCCGGCTCGGGACAGGCCGCGTCCGGCGAGGCCGGCTCGAAGCAGGCGGTCTCGGGGTCGGCGTCGCTGCCGCGCGCGGCCGGTGAGTCCGGGACCGTTCCCGCCCCGCCGCCCCGCGATCGCCGGGCGGCCTCGGCTGCGGGGTAGTAGACCCGGGACAGCCGGTCGACGACGAAACAGGCCGGCGACGGGATCTTCCAACGCGCCCGGTCACGGCATCGCGCCGGCGCGCGGGGTAGACTTTTGCCGTGGTGTCAGTCAGCCCGCGAGCGTGAGGTGAGTGCGTCAGCCAACCCCACGGTCACGAGCCGACGTCGCGTGGTGCCGGTCCGCACGTGTGTGGGATGCCGGGACCGCGCACCAGCCTCCACGTTGCTACGCATCGTCGCGGTGGCCGATGCCGACGTGGTTCGCCTGAGGGTGGACCCGCGGCACCGCCTTCCGGGACGGGGTGCCTACCTGCATGTCGATCCGGCCTGCCTCGCCAAGGCGGAGCGGCGCCGGGCCTTCGGCAGGGCACTTCGCGTGGCCGGGGTCCTGGACACCGGCCCAGTGACGGCCTACGTGACCGAGCAGCGGTCGCCGGCCGAGGCTGGAGCCGGAGGAACAGGGGAACCGTCGGTGGGCCAGCCCACCCGGACACCAAGGTAGGACACGACCGACATGAGCACCCGATGAACACGCAGCCATGAGCAGCGTGCACGTGCCGCAGCGCCGAATGCTCGGCTCGCAAGCTGCGCTGAGGTGAGGTCGAGCGGGGACTGCGCCCGCCGACCTCGGGATGAGGAGAGTAGTGGCAGGCAAGCCCCGCGTACACGAGCTCGCCAAGGAGCTCGGGGTAGACAGCAAGACCGTTCTCGCCGAACTGCAGAAGATGGGCGAGTACGTCAAGTCCGCATCGAGCACGGTCGAGATGCCGGTGGCTCGACGGCTGCGGGCGGCGATGGAGGCCGCTGCCGCGGCCGCCGCGGCCGCGCAGACGGAGGGCAACGGTGCCGCGGCCGGCACCGCGGCGAAGGCATCGTCGACGCGCGGTAAGGCGGGCGAGACGACCAAGGCGGCCGGGAAGAAGGGTCCGGTTCCCGGACCACCCCCGGAGCTGCGCCCAACCAGTGCCCACGAGATCGAGGTGGCCGCCGCCGAGCAGCGCGCGGCCGCGCTCAAGGCTGAGCAGGAGGCGGCCGTCCGGGCCGCGCAGGCGCGGACCCAGACCCCGCCCCCCGCCCCGCCGCGTCCCGGCCCGACGCCCGGCCCGGGTGGCACCGCCACTCCGGCGCCGCCGGCGGGTCCGCGACCGACGCCCGCGCGGCTGGCTCGCCCCGGTGGCAACAACCCGTTCGGAATCACCCAGGGGGCCCGACCGGCCCCACCGGCGGCCCGGCCGACCCCGGCGGGCATGCCGCGGCCCAACCCGGCCTCGATCCCGCCGCGGCCGAACCCCGCGTCGATTCCGCGGCCCAACCCGTCCCAGATGCCGGCTCAGCGCCCCGGTCGTCCCGGGGCTCCCGGTCGGCCGGGAGCCGGCGGCGGTAGCGGGTTCCGGGGTGGCCCGGGTGCGCGTCCCGGGGCTCCCGGCGGTGGCGGCCTGCGCGGAGGCGGCGCCGGCACCGGTTTCCGGGGCGGACCGGGTGGCCCGGGTGGCTTCCGGGGTGGCCCGGGTGGTCCGGGCGGTGCGGGTCGTCCGGGGGCCGGCGGTCGGGGTGGTGCCGGCGGTCGGGCCGGCGGCGCGGGCGGCGCGTTCGGCCGCGGAAGCAAGCCCAAGGGTCGTAAGTCCAAGCGTCAGAAGCGTCAGGAGTTCGACAACCTCTCTGCGCCGACGATGAGCTCGGGTGCTCCTCGGGGTAACGGTCAGCAGGTCCGGCTGCCGCGGGGTGCGTCGCTGGCGGACTTCGCCGAGAAGATCGACGCGAACCCGGGTTCGCTGGTCCAGGAGCTGTTCAACCTGGGCGAGATGGTCACGGCCACCCAGTCCTGCAGCGACGAGACGCTGATGCTGCTCGGCGAGCACCTCGGCTTCGACGTGCACATCGTCTCGCCGGAGGAGGAGGACCGGGAGCTCCTGGCCAACTTCAACATCGACCTCGATGAGGAGATCCCCGAGGAGCGGCTGGTCACCCGCGCGCCGATCGTGACCGTCATGGGTCACGTCGACCACGGTAAGACCAAGCTGCTCGACGCCATCCGCTCCTCGCAGGTGGCCGAGGGTGAGGCCGGTGGCATCACCCAGCACATCGGCGCCTACCAGGTGCACGTCGAGCACGAGGGCGAGACGCGGGCGATCACCTTCATCGACACGCCGGGTCACGAGGCGTTCACCGCCATGCGGGCCCGGGGTGCTCAGGCGACCGACATCGTCGTGCTGGTCGTCGCCGCCGACGACGGCGTGATGCCCCAGACGATCGAGGCGCTCAACCACGCCAAGGCGGCCGACGTGCCGATCGTGGTGGCGGTCAACAAGATCGACAAGCCCGAGGCCAACCCGGCCAAGGTGCGTCAGCAGCTCACCGAGTACGGCCTGGTCGCGGAGGAGTACGGCGGCGACACGCTGTTCGTCGACATCTCCGCCAAGAGCCGCATCAACATCGAGGGTCTGCTCGAAGCGGTGCTGCTCACCGCGGACGCGACGCTCGACCTGCGGGCTCCGGTCGACGGGCCGGCGCAGGGTATCGCGATCGAGGCCCATCTGGACCGCGGCCGCGGTCCCGTGGCGACCGTCCTGGTCAACCGGGGGACGCTGCGGATCGGCGACTCGATCGTCTGCGGCGACGCGTACGGTCGGGTCCGGGCCATGCTCGACGAGAACGGCAAGCCGGTCGACGCGGCCGGTCCGGCCCGGCCCGTGCAGGTGCTGGGTCTGACCGCCGTCCCCGACGCCGGCGACTCGTTCCTGGTGGTGAGCGAGGACCGCATCGCCCGTCAGATCGCCGAGCAGCGGCAGGCTCGGGAGCGGGCCGCCCAGCAGGCGGCCAAGCGCGGCCGGGCCACGCTGGAGACGCTGCTCGAGCGGATCAAGGAGGGCGAGAAGGCCACCCTCACGCTCATCCTCAAGGGCGACGTATCGGGTTCGGTCGAGGCCCTCGAGGACGCTCTCGTCAAGATCGATGTGTCGGACGAGGTCCAGCTGAAGATCATCCACCGCGGTGTCGGTGGGGTCACCCAGGACGACGTCAACCTGGCCAAGGCCTCGGACGCCATCATCATCGGCTTCAACGTCCGGGCCGAGGGCAAGGTCCGGGAGTACGCCGAGCGCGAGGGCGTGGAGATCCGCTACTACACGATCATCTACCAGGCGATCGAGGATGTGGAGGCGGCCCTGCGGGGCATGCTGAAGCCGGAGTACGAGGAGGTCGCCCTCGGCACCGCGGAGATCCGCGAGGTCTTCCGCTCCTCGAAGGTCGGCAACATCGCCGGCTGCATGGTCCGGTCGGGCATCATCCGGCGCAACGCCAAGGCTCGGCTGCTGCGCGACAGCGTGGTGGTGGCGGAGAACCTCAGCATCTCGTCCCTGAAGCGCTTCAAGGACGACGCCACGGAGGTCCGCGAGGGCTTCGAGTGCGGTCTGACGCTCGGTGGCTTCAACGACCTCAAGATCGGCGACATCATCGAGACCTACGAGATGCGCGAGAAGCCGCGGCAGTAGCGGTCGCGCGTCCGTCGGACTCCGTGACCCCCTCGGATGGGTGGACCCGTCCGAGGGGGTCCTTGTCGTTTGCCGGGGTTACGTGGGCCGGGTTGGAAGGCGCCGGGCGTGGCGGGCTCAGGCGTCGGCGGGCCCAGCCGGTTCGGGCTGGGCGGCTGTGGCCTCGGCGGCGGGCTGGCCGGCGGAGGGCTTGACGGCCACGAGGATGTCGCGGGTGATGGCGGCGTCGACCCGGTGCTGGAACTGGCTGTAGGGGCCCTCGTCGAGGACGGTGAGGCCGGCGTCGGCGAGCACCTGGGCCGCGTCGGATCGTCGGGCCACGTGGACGTTCCAGGACAGGCCCAGGGCACCGCCCGGCCGCAGCAGCCGGGCCCACCCCGGTACGGCGTCGGCCAGCAGCTGCACCGGGGAGCGGCGCAGCCCGGCGGCGACGGTCCGGCTGCCGTGGGCCACCCCGTACGGCGTGTCGGCCACGATGGCGTGGAAGCTTGCCGGTTTGAAGAACTCGGTGGCCGCGGTCGTGTCGGCGTGCACCACGTCGATGCTGAGGGTGCGCTCGCCGCGGGCGAGGACGCTGCCGGTCAGGCGGCGGGCGACCAGGCGCTTGTTCCGGCGGACCGGGATAGTGTCCAGGTTGTGCTTGATCCGCTTACGGCGCAGGTAGGTGCGCAGGTACGCGCCGTACGCCTCGAAGTCCTTGCTGTCCAGGTCGATGCCGGCCACGTCGTACCCGTAGACCAGCGCCTGGTTGAGCGTGGTCCCCCGACCGCACAGCGGATCGAGGACGCGCAGGCCACCCTCCACCAGCGACGACGCCCAGGCGGAGCTGAGCAGCGTGACGTTGAGCAGCAGGTGGGTGAACTGCTCGTTGGTCTTGCCCGCGTACTTCGGGATCGTGATCAGGTCGTCATCGAACCACGCCAGGCGGCGCTGCTCGATGGGCCGCAGCAGGTCCGGGCCGACCACCGCGAAGAGCGCGTAGGTCGAGGACACATTGGACAACAGGGCGATGTCGCGAGTGGACAGTTCGGCGGCCTCGAAGCCCACGCAGGGCAGCCCGGCGATGGTCGTGGCGGCGACATTGTGGATCCGCCCCGCCAGGACCGTCTGCGCGAAGACCGACACCTCGGCCACGGTGAGTCCGAGGGCCGCCTCGGCGTAGACCCGGTTCGCCGAGGGGGCGATGAGCAGGACGTGGGTGGGCACGGCGTCAGGCGAGGGCGGCGCGCACGCTGGACAGTACGCTCTCGACGCTGCCGTAGGCGGTGAAGCCGGCGGCCAACCGATGGCCGCCACCCCCCAGCGCCACCGCCACGGCGCTCACGTCGGTGACTCCCCGGCTGCGCAGGGAGACCGACCACCGGTCCTCGCCGGCCGGCTTGACCATGCAGGCGACGTCGGCCTCCTCGGTGGTGCGCAGGACGTCCATGAAGCTCTCCAGGACGTGGGCCGGCAGGCCGTACTGGTCGAGGTCGGCGGGCGTGGCGTACGAGGTGACCAGGCCCGCGCCCCCCCCGGCGGCCCGGTCCAGCTCCGCCCGCCCCAGCACGGTGGCCAGCAGCTGGATGGCCACGAACGGCCGGGTGTCGAAGACCCGCAGGGCCACCTCGGCCGGGCGGGCGCCGGCCGCCACCAGCCGGGCGGCGAGCCGGTGCACCTCCTCGGTGGTGAGGTCGTACCGGAACGACCCGGTGTCGGTGGCGAGCGCCACGTAAAGGCTCGTCGCGATATCCCGATCGAAGGTCACGCCGAGCGCGTCGAGCAGCCGGGCCGCCACCAGCGAGGTGGCGGCGGCCATGGGGTCGATGAGCCGGATCCCGCCGAAGCCCGGGTTGGACGCATGGTGGTCGAGGACGATCCACGTGGTCGACGCGTGCAGCGCCGGGGCGAGCTCGCCCAGCCGGCTCTCGCTGGCCGCGTCGAAGCTCATGCCCAGGTCGGGCGCGGCCGGCGCTGCCGACGGAGGAACCAGCAGGTCCTGGCCCGGGAGGAAGCCGAAGACCGACGCCACGGCGAACGGCTCGGGGAAGGTCGCGACCACCCGGGTGAACCCGAGCTGGCGCAGCCCCAGCCCGAAGCCCAGCATGCTGCCCAGGGCGTCGCCGTCGGGGTTCACGTGACAGACGAGCAGGATGGTCGCGTCCCGGGGCAGGCTGCGGATGAGGGCCGCCGCCCGCTCCTGCTCCCGCTCCAGGCTCGCCGGGCCGGCCACGTCGTCGGTGACGGGCCGGGGGACTGCGGCGTCGGCCGTGACGAAGGCGGTCACCGGGCGTCGCCCGCGTCGCCGGAGGTGTCCTGCTCGCCGGTGACCCGGTACGGCTGGGCGTCGCCGGCGTAGGTGGCGTTGGCCGCGAGCGCGTGCACCCGGGCGTCCGACTCGCGCGCCGCGGCGAGCAGCTCGTCGATGTGGCGTACGTTCTCCGGCACCATGTCCTGCTCGAAGTGCAGGGCGGGCGAGTGGCGCAGGCCGAGGGCCTTGCCGACGGTGCTGCGCAGCAGGCCCTTGGCGCTGTCCAGCGCGGCGGCGGTCGCGGCCTGCTCGGCGGCGTCGCCGAGCACGGTGTAGTAGATGGTGGCCTCCCGCAGGTCCGGCGTGATCCGCGAGTCGGTGATCGTGATCATCCCGAGGCGGGGGTCCTTGATCGTCCGCAGCGCCGTAACGACCAGTTCCCGCACCCGCTCGGCGTGCTTGCGCAACCTGGCCGGATCAGTCATCTCAGCGCACCTCCGCCTCACTGACTCTGGTCGCGCGGCCGGTCGCTCACCGCGCCGCGCGCTGCCCCGGGCGATCGCTGGGCGCGCCGGCGCTGCGCACCACCTGTCGCGTTCCACCGGGCCGTCTCGTTCTCACCTGGCTCGCTGGTTCGCACCTGTTCACACGTGGCTCGCTGCGTTCACGTGGCTCGCCGTGCTCGCGGTGCTCACCGTGCTTGCCGTGATGACGGACCACCCGTACCCGACCTTACCGCGCGGCGTCCGCTCGATCGGCCGGAGCCGGCCGGCGCGTCAGTCGTCGTCACCGGGGCTTGGCCCCCTTAGTCGTCGTCGCCGTGCAGGCGTCGCCGGGTGGAGAGCACCTCGATCTCGGGGCGGCCGTAGATCAGCCGTTCGCAGGAGTCGAGCACGGCCGTGACCTGGGCGGCCTCGGCCGCCACCGTGGCCACCCCGATCTCGCTGCGCCCGGTCAGGTCCAGCATCCCGACCTCGGCAACCGCCACGTCGAACCGGCGCAGGGCGGCGATGATCGGCCGTACGTACGACCGCTTGGCCTTGAGCGAACGGGAGTCGGGCGGCAGCAGGACATCGAAGACGGCGGTTCCGGTGAACACGGAGAGTCAGCGTACCGAGTCGGGGAAAAAATGACCTTGTGTCCCATGCGGCTCGCCCGGCCAACGGGTAACAATCGGGCCTATGCCGCAGCTACCCGAGGCGTCGTCCGCCACCGAGGTACGCGCGTTCGACCGGCCGCTCGTGATGGTGCCGGTGTTCGCGCTCATCGCCGCCGTGGGGGGCTTGTTCCCGTCGTTCACGCCGGGGGCCAACCTGCTCGTGCACGTCATCGGCGGCACCATGCTGTGGTTGGGGATCTCCGGTCGGGCCGGTCGCCGTCCGGTGCCGAGCCGACTGCCGAGGTCGGCCGTGTGGTGGATGGCTCCGCTGCTGGGCATGGCCCTCGTCGAGCTGTGGGCCTTCCTGCACACCCCTGATCCGAACTACCCGACCCTGTCCCTGCTGCTCGACCCGGTCCTGGAGGGGTACTTCCCGCGGGCCGTGGCGTACTTCGCGTGGCTCGGCGGCTTCTGGGTGTTGGTGCGCCGATGAGAACCGTGATCACGAGTCTGTTCGTGCTGGGCGGGCTGAGCCTTCTGCTCGTCGCCTGGCTGTCGCACCGCGACGCTGCGGCGCAGCGGTCGGTCGTGGCGGGCGGGGCGCCGGGCCCCGGCACCGACGTGACGAGCGGGCCGGCGGCGCTACGCACCCGGGAGCGGATACCCCGGTTCTCCGACATCGCGGGCTTCGTGATGGCGTACCGGGTGGGCCGGGTGCCGGTGGGTCGGATCGGGGTACTGGGCTTCTGGTGGTGGGTCGGCTGGCACTTCTTCGCCCGCTGAGCCGGGGTCTCGTCGCCTCGCCATGCCTGTCCAGAGCACTGAACCGGGGTCGCCCGTGGTAGCCGCGGCCGTGGACGCCCGCCGGGTCGCGGCCCTGGCGCTGCCGTCCCTCGTCGTGCTGGCGGCCGAGCCGCTGTACGTGCTGGTCGACACCGCGGTCGTGGGTCACCTCGGCCGGACCGAGCTCGCCGCGCTCGCCCTCGGCGGCGGCGTGATGGCGGTGGTCGCGTTCCTCGGGAACGTGCTCGCGTACGGCACGACCGGCCGGGCGGCCCGGCGGTTCGGCGCCCAGGACGTCACCCAGGCCGTCGTGGAGGGGGTCCAGGCGTCCTGGCTCGCCGTGGCCGTCGGCGTGCTGGTGATCATCGTGGGTCAGGTGGTCGTCGGTCCGGTCACCCGGGCCCTGGCCGGCGGCGACCAGGCGGTGGCGGCCGCCGCCGAGACCTGGCTGCGGGTGGCCCTGCTCGGGGCGCCCGGGATCCTGCTCGCCCTGGCCGGCAACGGCTGGATGCGGGGCGTCCAGGACGCCCGAACGCCCATGTGGTACGTGCTGGCCGCGTTCGGGCTCTCCGGCGTGCTCTGCCCGGTGCTGGTCTACTCGGCCGGGCTCGGCCTGGTGGGGTCGGCCATCGCGAACGTCATCGCCCAGGCCGTCGGCGGGGTGCTGTTCGTGAGCGCCCTGGTCCGCCGGAAGGTGCCGCTCGCGCCCCGGTGGGACGTACTGCGCGGGCAGCTGGCCGTCAGCCGGGACCTGGTGGTGCGCGGGGCGTCGTTCCAGGCCTGCTTCCTCTCGGCGGCGGCCGTGGTCGCCCGGGTGTCGGCCGCGGCCCTGGGTGCGCACCAGATCGCCCTGCAGCTGTGGTTCTTCTGTGCGCTTGCGCTCGACGCGGTGGCCATCGCCGCGCAGTCGCTGGTCGGGGCCGCCCTCGGCGCCGGCGATCCGGCCGTGGCCCGCGAGGTCGCCGGGCGGGTGGGACGGATCGGGCTGGTCTGTGGCGTGGCTCTGGCGGTGATCATCGGGGCCGGCGCCTTTGTGCTGCCGGCCGCGTTCAGCCCTGACCCCGACGTCCGCGCCCAGGCGCTGGTCGTGTGGCCGTGGCTGGTGGGGATGCTGCCGCTGGGCGGGCTGGTGTTCGCGCTCGACGGCGTCCTCATCGGGGCCGGCGACGTCCGGTTCCTGCGCAACCTCACCCTGGTGGCCGCGCTCGGCTTCTTCCTGCCGCTGATCTGGCTCGCTCACGGGCTGCGTTTGGGGCTGCCCGGGGTGTGGTTCGCCCTGGCGATCTTCATGGTGGTTCGGCTCGTGGGCCTGGTGCTGCGCGCGCGGGGGACGCGCTGGGCCGTGGCCGGGGCGGTGCGGTAGCCACCCCGGCCACGGGCGATGGGTCAGCAGTTGTCGGGCAGGTTGACCGGACTGTTCGGATCCATCACGTCGTCGGTGTCGACGCCGCCGCCAACGCCGATGCGCGGTTTGCCCAACGCGACCAGGTCCTGGTCCAGCAGGTCACAGTCGATGTTGTGGGCGTAGGACGAGCTGCGGGTGTCGAGGTACATCCCGGTGCCCTCGGGGTAGACGTCCTCGGGCGACGGGAACAGCCAGTACAGGTCGTCCTTGATCGTCACCAGGTGGTCGCCGGGCGTCTTGAGCTTGCCGCTGAACGGATAGACCCAGACGAAGACCGTGTGCACCTCGAGCCAGCGGATCTCGTCCAGCTCGATCCCGGTGAAGGTCATCGTGCCGCTGACCCGGATGGGATCGTCGGTGAGTGTGTAGCCGGGGGCGATCATCGTGGCCACGATCCCGCCCAGCTTCTCCTCGAACATCAGGTCGAGGTCCTCCGCCCCCAACGGGGCGAAGAGCGCGCGCAGGGCCGACCGGTCGTGGTCGTAGAGCATCCGCTCGTCGAGGCGGCCCGCGATGAGCGCCTGCCGCACGGTCTCCAGCGCCTCGGCCACCTGGGCCTCGGTGAAGCCGGGCACCGCGGTGGCCGCCGGCACCACGATGCCGGCCTCGCCCACCGGGTAGTTCGCGGCGGCCGTGCCCTCGAACGGGTTCGACGGCCCCGAGTCGAGCAGGTTGCGGAGGAAAGCGACGCCGCCGAACTTGAGGCCCGCCACGAGCACGACCACCAGGACCGACCCGACGAGTCCGACGATCTTCCCGCCGATCGACTTCTTGGGCGGGGCCGGGTCCGGTCCGGCGGCGCCGGGCTCCGTGGGTGGGAAGGGCGGGGCCGACGACGGTGGGTGGCCGGACGGTGGGTAGCCGGAGGGCGGGTAGCCCGACGGCTGGGTCCCCGTCGGCGGGTACGCCGAGCCGGGGTACGGCTGGCCGGGAGGCGCCTGACCCGGGTACGGCTGATCGGCGTACGGCTGGCCGGGGTAGGGCTGCCCGGGCTGGGCGTAGCCGGGCTGGGGGTAGCCCGGCTGCGGGTACCCGGCGCTCGCCGGGTAGGCGGCCGGTGGGTTGCCCAGGGGGGCCGCGCCACCCGACGTGGGCGGGTACGGCGGTTGGGCCGAGCCAGGGGGCGGTTGCCACGCGGGCGGGTACTCAGGGGTAGACATAGATCACCTTCGGTATAGCTCGAATCGCCCGCGGGCATCGCACGCGGTCGAAAAGTGGCGTCAGTGTGCCAGAGGTGCGCACGTCGGGTGGGCCCGTTTTAGGTCGGGCGGAGCGTCTGCGAGGCTGGCTGGAGCGTTTGAGAGGCTGACCTGGAGCATTTGCGAGGCCGAGACGTCGGCGGGCCGGTACGCGGTCGAGGAGCTGGGGTGGCTGAGGACGGGTTCGTCATTGTCGACAAACCGGGCGGAATGACGTCGCACGACGTCGTGGCCCGGATCCGTCGGCTCGCTCGGACGCGCCGGGTGGGCCACGCCGGAACGCTGGACCCCATGGCCACGGGGGTGCTCGTCATCGGCATCGAGCGGGCGACCCGCCTGCTGCCCTACGCGGCCGGCCACACGAAGGCGTACCGGGGCACGATCCGTCTGGGCCAGACGACCGTGACCGACGACGCCGAGGGCGAGGTCACGGTCACGACCGACGCGGCCCACCTGACCGAGGCGGAGATCGCGTCCGCGCTGGCCGGGTTCCGTGGCGAGATCACGCAGGTGCCGAGCGCGGTGAGCGCGGTCAAGGTCAAGGGGGTGCGGTCGTACGTCCGGGTGCGCCGGGGCGAGGACGTGGCGCTTCAGCCGCGGCCCGTGACCATCCACCGGCTCGACGTGCTGGCGGTGCGCCGCCCGACGGATGCCGACCCGAACGGGCCCGCGACGATCGATGTGGAGATCGACGTCGAGTGCTCCGCGGGCACGTACGTGCGGGCGCTGGCGCGTGACCTTGGCGCCAAGCTCGGGGTCGGGGGACACCTCGTGGCCCTGCGCCGGACGGCGGTGGGCAGCTTCACACTGGCCGAGGCGGTGCCGCTGTCCGACCTGGCGGCCGACCCCAGGCTGCCCCGCCTGACGTTGCCGCAGGTGGCCGAGCGCCTGTTTCCCCGGCGCGACGTCGACGCCGCGGCCGCGCGGACCCTTTCCCACGGCGGGCCGATCCCGGCGTGCGGGCAGGCGGGGTCGTACGCGGTGTTCGGCCCGGACGGCCGGGTGATCGCCATCGTGGCCGAACAGGACGGACTCGCCCGGGCTCAGGTCGTGCTGGCCGCCCCCATGGCTCAGGCGCCAGCGCCGGCTCCCGGGGAGAAGACACCGACGGAGGTTGAGTGACGTGCAGCGGTGGCGTGGTCTGACGGCGGCGCCGGCCGGGTGGGGCCGGTCGGTCGTGACCATCGGGGTTTTCGACGGTGTCCATCGTGGACACCAGAGCATCATCGGCCACGCGGTCAAGCGGGCGGCCCAGCTCGGCGTCGCCTCGGTGGTGGTGACGTTCGACCCGCATCCGGCCGAGGTGGTCCGCCCGGGGTCGCACCCGGCCATCCTCACCGAGGCCGAGCGCAAGGCGGAGCTCATCGAGGCGCTCGGCGTGGACGTGCTCTGCGTCATCCCGTTCACGGTGGAGGTCTCGCGCCTGTCGGCCGAGACGTTCGTCCACGACGTGCTGGTGGCGAACCTGCACGCCAGCGCCGTGGTGGTGGGGCAGAACTTCCGGTTCGGTCACAAGGCCGCGGGCGACGTGGCGCTGCTGGAACGGCTGGGGCGGACGTTCGGCTTCACGGTGGAGGACGCGCCGCTGGTCGGTACCGACGCCGACAATGGAACGATCGTCTCCTCAACTTACATACGCGCATGTGTTGATGCGGGTGACGTGGTTGCGGCCGCGACCGCGCTCGGCCGGCCGCACCGGGTCGAGGGGGTCGTGGTCCGGGGCGACGCCCGTGGCCGTCAGCTCGGCTTCCCCACGGCCAACCTGCTCACGGCTCCGCATGTGGCGATCCCGGCCGACGGTGTCTACGCGGCCTGGCTGGTGCGACGGGGACGCCCGCGGGCCCGGGCGGCAGTGTCGATCGGCACGAACCCCACCTTCGCCGGCCAGCAGCGGCGGGTCGAGGCGTACGTGCTCGACTTCGACGGCGACCTCTACGGCGAGCGCCTGGCGCTGGACTTCGTGGCCCGGCTGCGGGAGCAGCGCCGCTACGACGGGGTGGCCCCGCTGGTCGAGCAGATGCACCGCGACGTGGAGCAGGTGCGCGCCGTGCTGGTCGGCGACGAGTAGCCGGAGCGCCGGGCGACGAGTAGGTCGGCGGGCCGGGTCCGGCCGCGGGGTCGGGTGACCGGGCATGATAGCCTCAACCGATGCCGGCCCGCCGCCGGCCGGTCTCGCCTGCCTGCTCGACGCCGTGGGCGCGGGACCGTCGCGACGACAACCTTCGAGGTTCAAAGGGAGATCATGGCGCTCGACAAGGCCACCAAGGCCCAGATCGTCCGGGAGTTCGGCACCAAGGAGGGCGACACGGGCTCGCCCGAGGTGCAGATCGCACTGCTGACCCACCGCATCAACCAGCTCACCGAGCACCTCAAGCAGCACAAGCACGACCACCACAGCCGCCGCGGGCTGCTGATCCTGGTCGGTCAGCGGCGCCGCCTGCTGAACTACCTGGCCCGGGTGGACATCCAGCGGCGCCGGGCGGTCGCCGAGAAGCTCGGCCTGCGCCGCTAGTACTTTCGCGCGTGTCGGGCGCCGCCGGTCGACCGGCGGCGCCCGAACAGCACAGAATGGGGCAACGACCCATCGAGTAACGAGCTACCGACGAACCGACTACACACAGTTGTCGAGACGACGAGTTACCAACTGAACATCACCGAGTAACCAACCACACACCATCGAGAAGGAAGATCGCGAGAAGTACGCCGACACGGGAGACGTCGGCAGCACGGGCCCAGACGCCATTGGCCGGCCACCAGTCGGTCCTCGGTAGTGGCCCCCGGGACGGGTAGCGCCCGAGGGCTTCGATCGAAGACCGACGCTGTAGCGACCTCCCCGGCGTACTTCCCCGACGCGCAGCCCGCGCACCGCGCTGGCTGGCATCTCTCAAGGGAGAAACGTACGCATGACGCAACACAACCCGCTCGGAGAGCACCAAGCGACGGCAGTAATTGACAACGGCAAATTCGGTGTCCGTAAGGTCACGTTCAGCACCGGGCGGCTGGCCCGGCAGGCGGCCGGTTCGGCCGTCGCTCAGCTCGGCGACACCGTGGTGCTCTCCGCGACCACGGCCAGCAAGACTCCCCGCGACCAGTTCGACTTCTTCCCGCTGACGGTGGACGTCGAGGAGCGCATGTACGCCGCGGGGCGTATCCCCGGGTCGTTCTTCCGGCGGGAAGGACGGCCGAGCGAGGACGCGATCCTGACCTGTCGGTTGATCGACCGGCCGCTGCGCCCGTCCTTCGTCAAGGGCCTGCGCAACGAGGTGCAGATCGTGGTGACCGTGCTCGCGCTCGACCCGCTGCACCCGTACGACGTCCTGGCCATCAACGCGGCCTCCATGTCCACCAAGCTGGCCGGGCTGCCGTTCACCGGCCCGGTCGGGGCAACCCGCATGGCCCACGTGGACGGCACCTGGGTCGCCTTCCCGACCCACGAGGAGCTGGAGCGGGCCACGTTCGACATGGTCGTGGCCGGCCGGGTGCTGCCCGACGGCGACGTCGCGATCATGATGGTCGAGGCCGAGGCCACCAGCCACACGATCGCCCTGGTGGCGCAGGGCGCGCCGAAGCCCACCGAGGAGGTCGTGGCCAGCGGCCTGGAGGCGGCCAAGCCCGCCATCCGGGAGATGTGCCGGGCCCAGGAGGAGCTCGCGGCCATCGCCGCCAAGCCGGTGCAGGAGTTCCCGCTCTTCCTCGACTACGAGGAGGACGTGCTGGCCGCCGTGTCCGAGGCGTTCTCCGACGAGGTGGCCGAGGCGCTGCGGATCCCCGGCAAGCAGGACCGGGAGGAGGCGCTCGACCGCGTCCGGGAGAAGGCGTACGAGACCCTCGGTCCGCAGTTCGTCGGCCGCGAGAAGGAGCTCAGCGCCGCCTTCCGCGCGGTGGTCAAGAAGCAGGTCCGCACGCGGGTTCTGCGCGACAAGGTGCGCATCGACGGCCGGGGCCCGCGCGACATCCGGCCGCTGACCGCTGAGGTCAACGTGCTCCCGCGGGTGCACGGCTCGGCCATCTTCGAGCGGGGCGAGACCCAGATCCTGGGCGTGACCACGCTGAACATGCTGCGCATGGAGCAGTCGCTGGACACCCTCTCGCCCGAGAAGACCAAGCGCTACATGCACAACTACAACTTCCCGCCGTACTCGACGGGTGAGACCGGCCGGGTCGGTGCGCCCAAGCGGCGCGAGATCGGCCACGGGGCGCTGGCCGAGCGGGCCCTGATCCCGGTCCTGCCCTCGCGGGAGGAGTTCCCGTACGCGATCCGCCAGGTCTCCGAGGCGATCGGCTCCAACGGCTCCACGTCGATGGGCTCGGTCTGCGCCTCGACGATGTCGCTGCTCTCGGCGGGCGTGCCGCTGAAGGCGCCGGTGGCCGGCATCGCCATGGGTCTCATCTCGGACGAGGTCGACGGCAAGATCGACTACATCACGCTCACCGACATCCTCGGGGCCGAGGACGCGTACGGCGACATGGACTTCAAGGTCGCCGGAACCCGCGACTTCGTCACGGCGCTGCAGCTGGACACCAAGCTCGACGGCATCCCGTCGGACGTGCTCGCGGCCGCCCTCCAGCAGGCCCACGAGGCCCGGCAGACGATCCTCGACGTGATGGCCGAGGCGATCGACGCGCCGGCCGAGCTGTCGCCGTACGCGCCGCGGATCACCTCGGTGAAGATCCCGGTCGACAAGATCGGCATGGTGATCGGGCCCAAGGGCCAGACCATCAATGCGATCCAGGACGAGACCGGCGCCGAGATCTCCATCGAGGACGACGGCACCATCTACGTGGGCGCCGCCGACGGCCCGTCCGCCCAGGCAGCGATCGACCGCATCAACGCCATCGCCAACCCGACCCTGCCCAAGGTGGGCGACCGGTTCCTCGGCACGGTGGTGAAGACCGCCGCGTTCGGCGCCTTCATCTCGCTGCTGCCCGGTCGGGACGGCCTGCTGCACATCTCGAAGGTGGGCGACGGCAAGCGCGTGGAGAAGGTCGAGGACTTCCTCAACGTCGGCGACAAGCTCGAGGTGGAGATCTCCGAGATCGACAGCCGCGGCAAGATCTACCTGGACAAGGTGCGGGCGGAGCCGGCCGCCGCGGTCGAGAGCGAGCGCCCGGCCGGCCGGGACAGGGGCGACCGCGGCCCCCGGGACCGGGGTGACCGTTCCGGCGGCGAGGGCGGCGGGGAGCAGCGTCGCCGGCGGGTCCGCGAGCGCTGATCCGCCCGCCCGCCGCCATGACCCGACTCTCCTCCGCGCCGGGACCCCGCTCGGGTTCGCGCGTGCCCCGCAGCCGTACGGCCACTCTCGCCAACGACCCGTTGGGCGGCACCATCCGGCGGACGGTGCTGCCCAACGGCCTACGGGTGATCACCGAAGCGGTGCCGGCGATGCGCAGCGTCTCGTTCGGCATCTGGGTGGCGGTCGGGTCGCGGGACGAGAGCGCGCCGCTGGCCGGCGTGTCGCACTTCCTGGAGCATCTGCTGTTCAAGGGGACGCGGCGCCGCGGCGCGCTGGAGATCTCGTCGGCCATCGAGGCGGTCGGTGGTGAGACCAACGCCTTCACCACCAAGGAGTACACCTGCTACTACGCGCGGGTCCTCGACACCGACCTGCCGCTGGCCATCGACGTCATGTGCGACCTCGTGGTCGACTCCGTGCTGGCACCCTCCGATGTGGAGACCGAACGCGGGGTCATCCTCGAAGAGATCGCCATGCACGACGACGAGCCGGGCGAAGAGGTGCACGACCTGTTCGCGCAGACCCTCTACGGCGACCACCCGCTCGGCCGGCTCATCTCCGGCACGGTCGACACGATCTCGGCGATGACGCGCCGGCAGATCATGTCGTTCTACCAGCGCCGGTACGTTCCCGAGGCCATGGTGGTGGCGGCCGCGGGGAACCTCGAGCACCAGGCGGTGGTGCGGCTGGTCCGCCAGGCCTTCGCCGACCGGAGCGCGCCGGCCGCGCCGCTGCCGCGCCGGGGCCTCGGGACCCGCTCGGCCCCCCGCCCCCGTCACGGGCAGCTGGCAGTGCAGGACAAGGACACCGAGCAGGCCCACCTGGTGTTGGGCGGGGCCGCCTACGCCCGCAACGACCCGCGTCGGTTCGCCCTCGGTGTGTTGAACAACGCGGTCGGCGGTGGGATGTCGTCGCGTCTGTTCCAGGAGATCCGGGAACGGCGCGGGCTGGCCTACTCGGTCTATTCATACACGAATCAATATGCCGATACCGGCATGTATGGCGTGTATGCGGGTTGCGCCCCCGGCAAGGCCGACGAGGTGCTGGCGCTGATCCGCGAGGAGCTGGCCCGGGTGGCCGAGCACGGCATCACCGACGAGGAGATCACCCGCGGCAAGGGCATGCTCAAGGGCTCGCTCGTGCTCGGCCTGGAGGACACCGGATCGCGGATGTCCCGGCTCGGCAAGGGGGAGCTGCTCTACGACGAGCTGCTCACCGTCGACCAGGTCCTCGCGGCCGTCGACGCGGTCACCCCGGAGGAGGTTCGGGCCGTGGCCCGCGAGGTGTACGGGCAGCAGCCCTCGCTCGCCGTGGTCGGCCCCTTCGGTGACCGTGACTTCGCCGAGCACGTTCGGGCCTGAACAACAACCCTCTGGGCAGGCGGCGGCAGCGTGCCGCATGATGTCCGGCGTGACTGAGGTCAACGTCGAACTGGCCGTGGCCGTGGTGTCCGCCGTGTTCTCGCTGGGCGCGGGCATCTTCAGCGCCCGGGCCAACCGCAAGGCCCGCGAGTTCGAGCATGAGCTCGAGCGGCGCCGCAAGGCGGAGGACGAGGTCGCCACGGCGCTGCGCATCCTGCGTCAGTACCGTGACCCGCTGCTCGACGCGGCCCACACCCTGCAGAGCCGCATCTACAACATCGTGCGCAACAGCTACCTGAACATCTGGCTGCGCTGCGGAGACCCGGAGCAGGAGCGCTACGCCCGCGACTACACGGTGTACGCGTTGGCCGAGTACCTGACCTGGGTCGAGATCGTCCGCCGCGAGTTGCGCTTTCTGGACGTCGGCGACGAGGAGCACAACCGGCAGCTCATGGCTCTGCTCATGCAGGCCCAGCTCACGATCCAGGACAGCACCTGGCTGACCGGCCCGTTCCGGGTCTTCCGCGGCCACCAGCGCGCCATCGCCGAGGTGATGATGGTGCCGACCGGCGCACCGGACGGGCCCCGCCGCGAGTGCATGGGCTACGCGGCGTTCTGCGACCGGCTCGACGAGGACGAGGACTTCCGGGCCTGGTTCGATCGGCTCCGCCGGGAGGTCGACGAGCTCGTGGAGCGGGACCGCGACGACCGGCTGGTGCGCCTGCAGAACGACCTGATCGACCTCATCGACCACCTCGACCCGAAGGCGCTGCGCATCCCTGCCCAGTTCCGCCACCGGCTGCCCCAGCCGCCGTCGGTCAGCCCCGGCGTCCCGACCCAGGCGACCCCGCGCGCCTGAGCGAATCGGTGGGGCGCGCGGCGCCGTGACCTACGCGAGCGGGCCGACCGCGTGCTCGATGCGGGCGAGCAGGCCCGGGCCGGCGATCAGGGAGCGGGCCGTCTCCAGGACCGGGGCGAGGAAACGGTCCGGGCCGGGGTCGCCCAGGTAGGGCGTGAGCATCTCGATGGCGATGCGCCCGGCCGGCGACGGCATCAGGGGCGCCCGCAGCTGCAGGGCCCGGACCGCGCAGACCAGCTCCACCGCGAGCAGGCTGGTGAGGTTGTCCAGCACCCGGCGCAGCTTCACCGTGGCCGCCCAGCCCATCGACACGTGGTCCTCCTGCATGCCCGACGTCGGCACCGAGTCGACCGAGGCGGGCCCGGCCAGCCGGCGGTTCTCGGCCACGATGCCGGCCGCCGTGTACTGGGCGATCATCAGGCCGGAGTTGACCCCGGGGTCGGGGGTCAGGAAGGCCGGTAGGTCGCGGGACCGGTGCACGTCGAGCAGCCGGTCGACCCGCCGTTCGCTGATCGCCCCGACCTCAGCCGCGGCAATGGCGAGGAAGTCGGCGGCGAACGCCAGGGGAGCGCCATGGAAGTTGCCGGTCGACAGGACGCGGCCGTCAGGCAGCACGACCGGGTTGTCCACAATGGAGTTAAGTTCGCGCTCGGCCACGGCCGTGGCGAAGTCCAGCGTGTCGCGGGCCGCCCCGGCCACCTGGGGTGCGCAGCGCAGCGAGTAGGCGTCCTGCACGGCGTGCGTCAGGTCGTCCCGGTGAGAGTCCATGATGGACGATTGCTGCAGCAGCGCGTACAGGTTCGCCGCCGAGGCGGCCTGACCGGGATGGGGCCGCAGCGCGTGCAGCTCGGGCAGGAAGGGCCGGTCCGAGCCGAGCATGGCCTCGACCGACAGGGCCGCCGTGACATCGGCCATCGTGAACAGGTGGCGGGCGTCGGCCAGGGCCAGCAGCAGCATCCCGAGCATGCCGTCGGTGCCGTTGATGAGGGCCAGCCCTTCCTTGGCGGCCAGCTCGATGGGCGCAAGCCCGTTGTCCCGCAACGCCTGCGCGGCCGGGCTGCGGGTGCCGTCGCGGTCCAGCACCCAGCCCTCGCCGAGCAGCACGAGGGCGCAGTGGGCCAGCGGGGCCAGGTCCCCGGACGCGCCGAGCGAGCCGTGCTCGGGCACCCACGGGGTGATGTCGTGATTGAGCAGGTCCACCAGCGCCTGGGCTACCACTGGCCGTACGCCGGAGCGCCCCATGGCCAGCGACCGGACCCGCAGCAGCATCATGGCCCGCACCACCTCGCGGGGCATCGGGGCGCCCACCCCGGCCGCGTGCGAGCGGATCAGCGCGTGCTGCAGCTCGGCCCGGCGCTCGGGCGGGACGAGGGTGGAGGCCAGGGCGCCGAAGCCGGTGGAGACGCCGTAGACGGGGCGTTCCTCGGCCTCGATGGCGTCCACCAGGGACCGGCTGGCGGCCATGACCGCGATCGCCTCTTCGGTGAGCTCGACCCGCGCGTTGTCACGGGCCACCGCGACGACCTCGGCCGGGGTGACCGGCGTGGGCGTGACCGAAACGAGCAGGAGCTTCCCGGTGCGCTCGGTCGGGGGTACGGAACTCATCACAGGGGTTCGCCTCCGATCAGGACGGTCCGGACCAGGGGTACGCCGGGGCGGTAGGCGAGATGGCGGTACGAGGGGGCGTCCAGTACGGCCAGGTCGGCCCGGGCTCCGGGGGTGAGCCGGCCCACGTCGTCGCGGCGCAGCGCGGCCGCGCCGCCCGCCGTGGCCGCCCACAGGGCCTCGGCCGGGGTCATCCGCATCTCCCGCACGGCCAGGGCGACACAGAACGGCATCGACGTCGTGTAGGACGAGCCGGGGTTGGCGTCGGTGGCCAGCGCGACCGTGACGCCGGCGTTGAGCAGGCGACGCGCGTCGGGGTAGGGCGACCGCGTGGAGAACTCGGCCCCCGGCAGCAGCGTGGCGACCGTGTCCGACCCAGCCAGGGCGTCGATGTCCGCATCGGACAGATGGGTGCAGTGATCGGCGCTGGCCGCCCCGACCTCGACGGCCAGGGCGACGCCCGGACCCGGCCCGAGCTGGTTGGCGTGGACCCGCGGGGTCAGGCCGGCCGCCCGTCCGGCCAGCAGCACGGCCCGCGCCGCGTCGACGTCGAACGCCCCGCGCTCGCAGAAGACGTCCACCCACCGGGCGTGCGGGGCGGCCGCGGCGAGCATGGGACCGGTGACCAGGGCGACGTACTCCTCGATCCGGTCCGCGTACTCGGGCGGCACCACGTGCGCGCCCAGGAACGTGGTCTCGGGCGTCGCCTCCCGAGCCAGCCGCAGCGAGCGCTCCTCGTCGGCCACGGTGAGGCCATAGCCGCTCTTGATTTCGATGGTCGTCGTGCCCTGTCGCCGCGCCTCGATCACCAGGCGGGCCAGGTTGGCGCGCAGGGCGGCGTCGTCGGCCGCGCGGGTGGCGGCCACCGTGGTCGCGATGCCGCCGCCGGTGTACACCGCGCCTCGCATGCGGGCCTCGAACTCGTCGACCCGGTCGCCCGCGAAGACCAGGTGGGTGTGGCTGTCCACGAAGCCGGGGATGACCGCGGCCCCGGCCACGTCCAGCCCGTAGTCGGCGGCCGGGGCGCGGGTGGCCGGTCCGACCCAGACCACCCGGCCCTCCTGGGCGACCAGGGCGGCGTCGGTGAGGATGCCGAGCGGTCCCTCGCCCAGGGCCGGGTCGTTGGTGACCAGCTCGCCGATGTTGGTGACGAGGACGCTCATGACCACACCGCCTCGATCGCCGACGCCAACGCCCGGGGAGCGTCCTCGATGAGCTTGTGTTGTCCGTTGTGGACGATCGGCCGGCCGTCGACCACCACGTCGGTCACGTCGGCCGCGGTGGCGGCGAAGATGACCGCGGCGGCCGGGTCGTCGTACCCGGCGGTACGTACGGTGTCGAGCCGGACCGTCACCAGGTCGGCCCGCGCGCCCACGGCGATGGACCCGGCATCGGGCCAGCCGAGCGCGGCGTGACCGTGGCGCGTCGCCGTCTCCACGAGGTCGGCCACGGCGAAGTGGCCGCGCTGCTGCGAACGCAGACGCTCGTTGAGCTCCATGGCCCGGGCCTCCTCGAAGGGGTCGATGACCGCGTGGCTGTCCGAGCCGAGGCACAGCGCGCAGCCGGCGTCGGCCAGCGGCCGGGCCGGGCCGATGCCGTCACCCAGGTCGCGCTCGGTGGTGGGGCACAGGCACACCGTGGTCCGCGCCTGCCCGAGCAGGGCGATGTCCTCGTCGGCGAGGTGGGTGGCGTGGACGGCCGTGGTGGTGGGCCCGAGCGCTCCGGCCTCGGCGAGCACCTGGGTTGGCGTGCGCCCGTACCGGGCCAGGCACGCCGCGTTCTCGGCCGGTTGCTCGGAGAGGTGGACGTGCAGCGGTCGGCCGGCCGCCACCGTCACGACCTCCGGCAGCAGGTGCGCCGGCACCGCCCGCACCGAGTGGGCCGCCACACCCACGCGCAGGTGCGGCCGGACGGGCAGCTGGGCCACGCGATCGGCCCAGGCGCCGACCGATCCGTCGCCGAAGCGCCGCTGGGGACCGACCAGCTCCCCACCGTCTACTGTGGACGTCAGGTACAGCGTGTCGAGCAGGGTGATCCGGATGCCCGCGTCGGCGGCCGCGGCCAGAAGCGAATGCGCCATCTCGTTCGGATCGTCGTAGGACGCGCCGTCGGGCGGGTGGTGCAGGTAGTGGAACTCCCCCACACAGGTGACGCCGGCCAGGGCCATCTCGGCGTAAGTGGCCCGGGCCAGCGTGTAGTACTGGTCGGGGTCCAGGCGGCCGGCGAGGGCGTACATGCGCTCCCGCCAGGACCAGAACGTGCCGGGGCCGGAGGCGCGCCCGCGCAGCGCCCGGTGGAACGCGTGCGAGTGGGCGTTGGCGAACCCGGGCAGCGTCAGCCCGGCCAGCCGGGTCGCGCCGGGCGGCGGGGGCGATCCGGGTACGACGGCGGTGATGCGGCCGTCGGCCACGTCGATGCGGACGTCGCGGACGACCTTACGGTCAACCCACGCGTACTCGGCGTGGTAGCTCTGACCGCCGCCCAGCCCGCCAGGCCCGCTCAGCACGCCAGATCCTCCAGGACCCGGGCCAGGGCGGCGATGCCGGCCACGCAGTCGTCGTCGGTGGCGTGCTCGGCGGGGGAGTGGGAGACGCCGGTCGGGTTGCGCACGAACAGCATGGCCGTCGGTACCCCGGCGGTCGCGAGGACGCCCGCGTCGTGCCCGGCCGCGGTGCCCAGGACCGGGGTGTCGGGGCCGAGCGTGGCGACCAGTCGGTCGCGCAGGGCGGCGTCGAAGGCCACGGCGCAAGAGACGGACTCGGCGGCCAGCGTGACCGCGGTGCCGTCCCGCTCGGCCCGCTCCGCGACCCGCCGTCGTACGTTCGCCACGAAAAGGTCCAGTGTGGACTGTTGGGCGGCCCGGGCGTCGATCCAGACGGTCACCTGCTCCGGCACGGCGTTGGTGGCGTTGGGATGCACGGACAGGCGCCCGACCGTGGCGTGGGCCCCGAGCAGCCGGGCCTCCTTGTTGACCGCGAGGACCGCGAAGGCCGCGGTGAGCATCGGATCGCGCCGGTCAGCCATGAGCGTGGTGCCGGCGTGGTTGCCCTCGCCGGCGACGTCCAGCCGCCACCGCCCGTGCGGCCAGATCCCGCTCGCCACTCCGACCGGCCGCGCCAGCCCGCGCCCCTGCTCGATGTGCAGCTCCACAAAGGATCGGATGCGGGCGAGGCGTTCCGGCTCCGGGCCGATCGCGGTCGGGTCCAGTCCGGCCTCGGCCAGGGCCTGGGTCAGCGTGGTCCCGTTAGCGTCGGTGAGGTCCCGCGCCCGCGCCGGGTCGACCACCCCGGTCAGCAGCCGCGACCCCAGGCAGGCCACACCGAACCGCGACCCCTCCTCCTCGGTGAAGACCACGATCCCGATCGGGCGGCGGGGCGCGAAACCCCTCGCCCGCAGCGTGTCCACGGCGAGCAACGCGGCGGCGACCCCGAGCGCCCCGTCGAATGCCCCGCCGTGGGGGACCGAGTCGAGATGGCTGCCGGTGACCACGGCGTCCCCCGCGCTCGGGTCACCCCACCAGGCCCACAGGTTGCCGTTCCGGTCGGTCTCCACGTCCAGTCCTCGGGACCGGGCCTGGGTCACGAACCACTCCCGCGCGGCCAGGTCGGCCGGTGACCAGGACAAGCGCAGGTAGCCGCCGGACGACGGGTCCCGCCCGATCGGCGCGAGCGACTCCCACACCAATCGCCAGGCGGAGCGCATCGCGTCGGTCTCCGCATCCACAGTGGACATCGGCGGTCAGCCTTCGCGCATGGGGATACGGACGCCGTGCTCGCGGGCGACCCGCTCGGCTGCCTCGTAGCCGGCGTCGACGTGCCGGATCACGCCCATGCCCGGGTCGTTGGTGAGCACCCGTTCCAGCTTCTGCGCGGCCAAGGGCGTCCCGTCGGCCACCGACACCTGCCCCGCGTGGATGGACCGACCGATGCCGACCCCGCCGCCGTGGTGGATGGAAACCCACGACGCGCCGCTGGCCGTGTTGACCAGGGCGTTGAGCAGGGGCCAGTCGGCGATCGCGTCCGAGCCGTCGAGCATCCCCTCGGTCTCCCGGTAGGGCGAGGCGACCGATCCGCAGTCGAGGTGGTCGCGCCCGATGACGATGGGCGCCTTCAACTCCCCGGAAGCCACCATCTCGTTGAAGCGCAGGCCGGCCCGGTCGCGTTCGCCGTACCCGAGCCAGCAGATGCGGGCCGGCAGGCCCTGGAACGCCACCTTCTCTCCCGCCAGCCGGAGCCACCGGGTCAGGGACTCGTTCTCGGGGAACAGCTCCAGCACGGCCCGGTCGGTCGCCGCGATGTCGGCCGGGTCCCCCGACAGCGCCACCCACCGGAACGGTCCCTTGCCCTCGCAGAACAGCGGCCGGATGTACGCCGGGACGAACCCGGGGAAGGCGAACGCCCGTTCGTACCCGCCGAGCGCGGCCTCGCTGCGGATCGAGTTGCCGTAGTCGAACACCTCGGCCCCGGCGTCGAGGAACCCCACCATGGCCTCGACGTGCCGGGCCATCGACGCCCGGGCCCGGCGGGTGTACTCCTCGGGCTCGGCCGCGGCGAAGGCCCGGGCGTCCTCGACGGCCACCCCTTCGGGGACGTACGAGAGCGGGTCGTGGGCACTGGTCTGGTCGGTCACGATGTCGGCCGGTACGCCGCGGCGCAGCAGCTCCGGCAGCACGGTCGCCGCGTTGCCGACCACTCCGACCGAGTACGCCCGGCGCTGCTCCCGGGCCCGGACCGCCTTCTCGACCGCGTCGTCCAGGTCGTCGGCGATCTCGTCGAGGTACCGGGTGGCGACGCGCCGCTGCAGGCGGGTCGGGTCGACGTCGACGATGAGGCAGGCCCCGCCGTTCATGGTCACCGCCAGCGGCTGGGCCCCGCCCATGCCGCCGCACCCGGCGGTGACCGTGAGCGTCCCGGCCAGGGTGTTGCCGAAGCGCTTGGCCGCGACCGCGGCGAAGGTCTCGTAGGTGCCCTGGAGGATGCCCTGGGTACCGATGTAAATCCACGAGCCCGCGGTCATCTGACCGTACATAGTCAGGCCCAGCGCCTCGAGCCGCCGGAACTCCGGCCAGGTGGCCCAGTCCCCGACCAGGTTGGCGTTGGCGATCAGCACCCGGGGCGCCCACTCGTGGGTGCGGACCACCCCGACCGGCCGGCCGGACTGCACCAGCAGCGTCTCGTCGTCACCGAGCGTGGTCAGCGTCCCCACCAGGGCGTGGAACGAGGGCCAGTCCCGGGCCGCCTTGCCGGTGCCGCCGTAGACCACAAGATCCTCGGGCCGCTCGGCCACGTCGGGGTCGAGGTTGTTCATCAACATGCGCAGGGCGGCCTCCTGGGGCCATCCCCGCGCGGTCAACCCGCGGCCGGTCGGGGCCTTCACCCCGGTGGCCCGCGGGCGTCCGGCGCCCCGGCCGTCGGCGACCGTGGGGCTGTTCGCCACCGGGGGGCTCGTCGCCGCCGCGGGGCTGTCTGCCACCGTGGGGCCGCTGGCCGCAGCGGGGCCGTCGGCGCCCCCGGGGGTGTCTACGGCCGCGGGGCCGTGCGTGACCCCGGGGCTTGGTGCGTCCTGCCCGCGCGTGTCCCGCGGGCCGTGTTCCGGTGCTCCCGGCGCCGGGCTGATCGTCGACACCTGGCTGTCTCCTTTGACCGCCTGCCCTTCGCCGAAGGGTATCCCGGACGGGGCCGACGCCACCCGCTCGGGGCGTCATCGGCGCGCATCCCACGATTCGGGTGGTCCGGTCAGTACTGTCGTGTAGTAGACGCTAAGGTGTCCCGGGCTGTACTGGGGGCTGGGTGGCAACGTGACGATCGACGAGCTGACGTTCAACTGGGTCGGCTGGACCGACCTGAACCGGTCGCCGCGTGTCCTCGACCTCTCCTGGGGACGGATGGAGGTCGAGGGCCTCGGGGTGGGCAAGGACTTCAAGCTCTACCCGGGCGGCGGCCGTCTGTGGGATTGGAGCCTGTCGGGCACGCAGCACGAGCCGGGCATCCAGTGCCGCGACGTCGACGATCTGCTCAACAACGGCGCCACCGTGATCGTGCTCTCCCAGGGCATGGAGATGATGCTGCAGGTTCCCCGCACCACCATCGAGTACCTCGAACAGCGTTCGATCGTGGTGCACGTCGCCCCGACCCGGGAGGCGGTACGCATCTACAACGAGCTGGCCGAGACCACCACGGTCGGCGGGCTGTTCCACTCCAGCTGCTGACCGGCTGACCGGTGGAGGCGATCCCGCCCGTCCTGGCCCGCAACGTGGTCGCCGCCTGGGGAGCCGACGGGCGGCGCTTCCTCGATGACCTGCCGGCGCTGCTCGCCTCGGTCACCCGCGACTGGGGGCTGACCGTCGTCACCCCGCTGCCCGGGACCTACCACTGGGTGGCTCGCGTACGGCGCGCCGACGGGACCGAGGCGGTGCTCAAGCTCGGCCCGCCGTCAGCGGTGGAGGTGGGTCGCGAGGCGGCGGCCCTGGGCCACTTCGACGGGGTGGGGGCCGTACGGCTGCTGGCGGCCGACCTGGCGCGCGGGGCCCTGTTGCTGGAGGCGGCCTCACCCGGCGTGTCGGCCCGCACCCTCGTCCCGGCCAAGGACCTCATCGCCACCGCCGCGATCATCACCGTCATGCGGCGCCTGCACCGCCCGCCGCCGACCACGCCACCGTCGGCCTCGCCGCCGTCGGCGGCGTCGACCACGTCGCCGACTTCGTCTCCGCCCTCGGTGTCGTCATTGCCGGATCTTGGCATGCGCAACCGTCGCACCTTCCGGGCGTACCTTGAGCGCCATCCCGGCGACTCCCCGCTGCCTCGCCGGCTGGTGACGCGGGCATTAGGGCTCTCCGACGAGCTGTGCGCCAGCGCGGCGTCGCGGGTCGTGCTGCACGGCGACCTGCACCACGACAACGTGCTGCGGGACGAGCGGGCTCCGTGGCTGGCGATCGACCCGCACGGCCTGGTCGGGGATCCGGGCGCCGAGGTCGGCCCCATGCTCTACAACCCGGACCCGGCCAACCGCGACCCGTCACTGGTCGCGTTGGTACCGGCGCGGTGCGAACAACTCGCCGACGGCCTCGGGATGGATGTGGATCGCGTCCTCGCCTGGGGTCTGGTGGCCGCCGTCCTCTCCGCAGTGTGGAACGCCTCCGACCCCGAGGCGCCGGCCACCCGCGCCCTCGACGTCGCCCGGCACCTGGAGCAGCGCATCTAGATCCGGGACCGTCTCGCACCATCGGCGGACTCCCCCCTTTTAGAAGGGTGGGTCGCCGAGTGGTTCGGGTGGCGGTGGTGGGGGTTCGGGGGGTGGGCTGATTTTGCAGGTTTCGGTGCCTTGGTAGGCGAGGTCGCCGTTGACCCAGACGGTGT
>Ga0310826_100522_pt1 | contig 36077 bp, 33 predicted proteins | sample WT_ome_FD_201306 | JGI IMG/M metagenome (GOLD analysis project Ga0310826, IMG submission 201306) | Sorghum-adapted microbial communities enriched on wild type (WT) sorghum from Joint BioEnergy Institute, Emeryville, California, United... ... | reverse complement strand
CGGGACGGGGAGTCAGGTCGGCAGGTCGGCGGTCGGCGCCACGGCGGCCCGCAGACCGCAGGTCACGTCGACGGTGACCGATTCCCGGTTTGAAACCGGGAATTCGGCGAGCCGGGTGCTGGCTGGGGACCGGTGCGGGCGGTGCGGAGGCCGGCTGGTTTCTCGTCCCGGCGTGGTGCAGGTCAGCGTCAGGCTGTCCACGTTGCTCGGCCGTGATGATCATCCGGGTCTGCTGGCCGGGTTCGGGCCGATCCCCGCCGACGTCGCCCGCCAGATCGCTCACGACCCGCGGCTGGACCCGCTGTGGCGTTGGTCGGTTTTCGACGCCTGCGGCGATCTGCTCCACCACGGCACCACCAGCCGCCGACCCAGAGTTGCGGCCCGGTCGGATTCCTGTTCAGTCGCCGAAGATCGGGCCTGCACCTGCCCGCGGGTCGAGGTGGGGGAACGGCGCAGCACGGTGGAGATCCAACTCACCCCGGCCGACCTGACCGGTGACCACGACCCCACCTGGGCCGCGGTCATCGCCGACATCACCGCCCAGGTCGACGCCGACGCCCGCACCAACCCGCCCGACAAATGGTCCCAAGTAGACGAACACGGCCGACTCCGCCACCACGGCCACACCGGCCGCCACCCCACCGCCGACGAGGCCGCCTTCATCCGCGCCCGCGACCGCACCTGCCGCGCGCCCCACTGCCGCCGGCCCGCCACCGCCTGCGACATCGACCACGCCCTCGAACACCACCGCGGCGGCCCCTCCCACCGCGGCAACTGCCGATGCCTGTGCCGCCGACACCACACCCTGCGCCACACCCCCGGCGTCACGGTCACCGACCAGCAAACCAACCACGGCCGGATCACCACCTGGACCCTGCCCGACGGCCGCACCTACCACGTCACCCACGACAAGGACATCATCCTGACCATCGACGACGATCAGACCCCGGTCGGCGACGACCACGTCGAAGACACCACGACCGCGACCGACGACCAGACCACGACCCCCACGGGAGAGGAGACGCGGCCCGGCGGGGTGAGGTCGGTCAGGCAACCGGGTAGGCCGGCTGGGTAGGCACTAGCCCGGCGGGAGTACCAGGGTGGCCAGGATCGCGCGGTGGTCGGTGTGGGGGATCGTCACGGCACGGAAGTCGCGCACGCCGATTCCCTCCGGAACGAAGATGTGGTCGATCGCGATTTTCGGGGTGATCGCTGAGCGCGGGCCGTAGAAGGGCCAGGTGGGGGTCAACCCGGCGCCGGCCGCGGCGGCCGCGTCCTGGTAGCCGGTGGCGAGCAGGGCCCGCAGCGCCCGGTGGTCGAGCGTGGCGTTGAAGTCGCCCGCCAGGATCCGCGGTGGTCCCTCGGCGTCGGCCGGCACCTGGTTGCGCAGGGCGACCAGCCAGTCGCGGGTCCCCGGCACGCTGCTCGGCGGCACGGGGTGCACCGACTCGACGATCACCGAGCCCTGGTCGAGCGTGACGGTGGCGTACGCCTGCCAGAACCCGCCGTCCGTGGCCGACCGGACGCCCCCGTCGGACAGCGGCCACCGCGCGTACACGGCGCTGCCGCGGGCTCTCGGCGCGGGATGGCTCTCCCGGAACGGCAGCAGTTCGGCCAGACCCTGGTCCAGCAGGGCCCGTTCCCCCTCCGGGGTGAGTTCCTGGAGCGCGAGCACGTCCACGTCCGCCTCCCGCACCAGGTCCACAATGGAGGCCGCATCCGCGCCGCCGTAGCGGAGGTTCGTGGACATGACCACCAGCGGTGCGCCGGGGCCGCTCGCCGCCGAGCCCACCGTGCGCGGCACCACGACCGCCACCAGGGACAGGGCCGCGACCACGATGACCGCGGTGGCGACGGGACGCCGCATCAGACCGGTGAGCACGGCCGCCGCCAGGAAGCCGACCGCCAGGTACGGGGTGAAGGCTACGATCTGGACCAGCGGCGTACCGGTGTCCAGGCCCAGCACCCTAACCAGCGCGATGACCGCCGCGCCGGCGGCCAGCGACCAGGCCACCAGCGCCGACCAGGGCCGTTCACCGACCAGTCCATTCCAGACCGTACGGATGTGCGTACCGTCCACCACGACGCGACCGTAGCCGACCCTGGTGGCCAGCGCCCGGGTCTGTCGGCTACCGTCCTGCCCGTGACCACAACCACGCCGAACCCCGCGACCGAGACGCCGAAGCGCGGGGTCGTCGCCGGCGCCATCGTTCTGGGGGCGCACGCCCTCGTCGTCCTCGCCGGCTTCCTGGCCGCCCGGATCGCGGGCCCGGGCAGCGAGGGGCTCAGGGATGTCGCCGCCCTGATCCTCACCATCTTCGGCGGGGAGATCGTCGTCACGCTGTCATGCGTGATCATCGGTGCCGTGTTGTACCGCCGGGGCCGGCAGTACACGGCGCTCGGCGTGATGATCGGGTGGCTGGTCGGCTTTCTCGGCGTGATGGCGCGACTGTTCCTGTGACATGACGGTTCGGCTGGCGGCTGAGGAGTGGCAGCGCCGGCGCGCTGCCCACGAAGCGCGGGTGGATCGGCTCGTCGCCGACCACCTGGAGCGCCGCCGCAACCACGTCAAGCACCCGGTCGTCGACTTCCTCTTCACCTACTACAACAACCGTCCCGGGCGGCTGCGCCGCTGGCATCCCGGGGCCGGGGTGATCCTCGCCGACGCCGAGCCGCCCGGTCCCGAGTACGTCGCCGTGCCCGGCGGGGCGATGGTCGACCACGTCCGCCTGCTCGAGCGCCGCCGGGGCACGATCATGCGAATCCGGAACCTGCTGGCGGCGACCGCGAGCCGACCCGGACGGTTCGGGTGTTTCGGTCTGCACGAGTGGGCGATGGTGTACCGGCAGCCGCCCGAGGAGATCCGGCACCGGGCCTGGCCGTTGCGCACGGACCCTGTGCCGGTTGTCGAGGCCGGCCCCCTGCGCTGCACCCACTTCGACGCGTTTCGGTTCTTCACCGAGCCGGCCCGGCCCCGCAACGAGGTGTGGCTGACCCGGGCCGACCAGATCGCGTACGAGCAGCCGGGATGCCTGCACGCCAACATGGACTTGTACCGCTGGGCGTACGAACTGTCGCCGCTGGTGCCCGGCGAGCTGGTGATGGACTGCTTCGAGTTGGCGTACGACATTCGGGCGGTCGACATGCAGGCCAGCCCGTACGACCTGCGGGCCCTGGGCTACGAGCCCATCCCGGTGGAGACCTCGGCCGGCCGCGCCGAGTTCGCCCGCCGGCAGCGCGAGTTCGCCGACCGGGCCGCGCCGCTGCGGGCCCGCCTCATCGCCGAGTGCGACCGGCTGCTTGAGCTGGCCGGGGCGGACGACGGCTTGCGCGCATCGGCCGATGTGGGGGCCCAGGTATGACCGACACCGACCCGTACGCCGCTGACCCGTACGATCTGGCGCGGTTCGTGGCCGCCCAGGACGGCGTCTACGACAGCGCGCTTGCTGAGCTGCGGCGCGGCCTGAAGACCGGCCACTGGATGTGGTTCATCTTCCCGCAGATCGCCGGGCTCGGCCTCAGTTCGATGTCGCAGCGGTACGCCATCCGGTCGCTTGACGAGGCGCGGGCCTACCTGGCCCACCGGGTGCTCGGACCGCGGCTGCGCGCGTGCGCCCAGGCCGTGGCCGACGTCAGCGGAAAGACGGCCGAACAGATTCTCGGCCCGATCGACGCGATGAAGCTGCGCTCCTCGATGACTCTGTTCCACCGGGCCGACCCGACCGAGCCGATCTTCGCCGCGGTGCTGGCGAAGTACTACGACGGGGTGCCCGACGAGGCCACCGACCGCCTCCTGTAGCCGCCGGCGGCCCTGATCCGGCAGCCGTACGGACTGTTTGGTGCCCTGGCGCGGGGCGCGCCCACGGTCCTGCCTAGATTGGCCGTGTGCGTATCGCTCGTTTTGCCCACACCAAGGGAATGTCGTTCGGTGTCGTCGAGGGCTCGTCGGACGACATCGCCGGCCTGACCGTCGCGGAGATCGAAGGCCACCCCTTCGGCACGATCAAGTTCACCGGTCAGCGCTGGGCCTTGGCCGACGTCCGCCTGCTCTCGCCGATCCTGCCGAGCAAGGTGATCGGGATCGGGCGCAACTACGCCGACCACGCCGCCGAGCTCGGCAACGAGGTCCCGCCGGAACCGCTGCTGTTCCTCAAGCCGTCGTCGTCGATCATCGGCCCGGGCGACCCCATCCGCCGGCCGCCGCAGTCAAAGCAGGTCGAGCACGAGGCCGAGCTGGCGGTGGTGATCGGGGCCACCGGGGCTCGCCGGGTGGACCGGGCTCACGCCCTGAAGACGGTCTTCGGCTACACGGTGGCCAACGACGTCACCGCACGGGACCTGCAGCGCCGGGACGTGCAGTTCACCCGAGCCAAGGGGTTCGACTCGTTCTGTCCCCTGGGCCCATGGATCCAGACCGACCTCGACCCGAGCGACCTGGAGATCCGGTGCGAGGTGAACGGGGAGGTCCGCCAGCTCGGCCGTACGCGGGACCTCGTGTTCGACGTGGCGACGCTTGTGTCGTATGTGTCACACGTGATGACTCTGCTGCCGGGCGACGTGATCCTCACCGGCACGCCGGCCGGGGTGAGCCCGCTGCAGGCCGGGGACACGTGCGTGGTTCGTATCGAGGGGATCGGCGAGATCGCCAACCCGGTCATTGACCTGGAGTAGGGTGGGCGGCCCGCGGCCCGGGGCGTACGACTCGGCGGGTCGACCCAACCGGTTTGGGATCTTGCCGAGAGTGCGGTAAAGTATCTGGCCGATGCCACCGCCGACCAGGCGGGACATCGATGGGGTATGGGGTAATTGGCAGCCCGGCGGATTCTGGCTCCGCTAGTCTAGGTTCGAGTCCTGGTACCCCAGCCACCGATGATCGTTACCGCGGCCAGCCGGGCCGCTTGGTTTACGCATCGGCTGCTGGTTTCGTGTTGTGCCGACCCCCGGTCCAGCCAGTGTCGGGGCGTGTGTCATCATGAGACCCGCTCACGTAAGCACCACCTGTTCTAGGGCCCCGTCGTCTAGCGGCCTAGGACGCCGCCCTCTCAAGGCGGTAGCGCCGGTTCGAATCCGGTCGGGGCTACAGAACCGAGGGCCCCAGGTCACGCGGCACAAGCCAGCGACTCTGGGGCTTTGTGCTGTCTGGGCGTTTGGGTCTCCCTACGAAACCCCGATCGGCGCGGCTGAGCGGCCTCACCGCGCCGAACCTAAATGTTTGGTTTCGGTCGTCGTGGCGTCGGGCGACATCGTCACACGCCTGTCGTTCATTCGACCGGGAATGTCCGATACCCTCTCGGCAGAGTGTTCGTCACCACACGCGCGAGATCGAGGGTGATGTGACAGCCAGGTCGGAGTTCACAGCCGAGGAGCGCAACCTGCTGGTGCGTCTGCCCCGCTGGATCGTCGGAGCCGCCAGTGCGGCCCACGACGACGGGGCTGCCCGCAACCAGCAGAAGCTCGACAACGGTCTGCTCGCCGTGGCCAACGGTCGCACCAACGACAACCGGCTCGTCGCCGAGCTCGCGGCGACGGCGGTCAAGGTCTACGACGACGATCCGAAGGCCTCGGGCGTCGACCCGAGCACGCCGGAGGGGCGCGAGCTCGTCATCGGCTACGCGCAGACCGCCATGAACATCCTCCGTACCAAGGCCGAGGACGCCGACGCACTCGCATACCGGCGGTGGCTACTGGACATCACCGACTTCGTCATCGCCGACATACGGCACGAACGCATCGGCTTCGGCGGCGTCCACGTGCACCCCGACGAGAAGCAGTTCCGTGACCGGCTTTCCCAGGTGACCCGGGCCGTCCTGGCGTCCTGACCCGCGAAGACCGTACGGTTCGGCCGCGTCACAGGCCGGACAGACGCTGGCCGGCGCGGACCACCGCCATGGCCAGCCGGTCCCCGGGCCGACGGCCGAGCCGCTCGATCGGGCCGGAGACGCTGACCGCGGCGATGACCCGACCCGTGCGATCGCGCACCGGCGCCGAGACGCTCGCCACCCCGGGCTCCCGCTCGGCGACGCTCTGCGCCCAGCCGCGCCGACGGACCTCGGCCAGCGTGCGGCCGGTGAACTTGCAGCGGGGCAGCAGCGGCATGACCGCCTCGGGCGGCTCCCACGCCAACAGGACCTGGGCCGCCGAGCCCGCGAGCATGGACAGCACTGCGCCGACCGGCACCGTGTCCCGCAACCCGCTGGTACGCTCGGCTGCGGCGACACAGACGCGCTCGTCAGCGCGGCGTAGATAGAGCTGGGCGCTCTCCCCCGTGGCATCGCGCAGCGCCGCGAGAACGGGGCCGGCCGCGGTGAGCAGGACATCCGGAGCGGCGTTGGCCAGCTCACCGAGGCGAGGGCCGGGACGCCATCGACCGTGGGCATCGCGCACCAACAGCCGATGGACTTCCAGCGCTTGGGCGAGTCGGTGGGCGGTGGCCCGAGGCAACTTCGTCCGCTCCACAAGTTCGGCCAGGCTGGCGCCGTCGACACAGGCGCTGAGAATGGCGACCGCCTTGTCCAGGACGCCCACTCCGCTCATACTGTGTCCCACGTCCTGAAACCTACCTCCCAGATTGTAGGATGTCCAGATGGTGGGAGAAACGTCAAACACGGCTCCGGACGCGACGGCGCGGGCCGGGGCACCTGACGGGGCAGGCACAACCCCGAAGACACTCGCCGAGAAGGTGTGGGATGCGCACGTCGTGCGCCGGGCCGAGGGTGAGCCGGACCTGCTTTACATCGACCTGCACCTGATCCACGAGGTGACGAGCCCGCAGGCCTTCGACGGCCTCCGGCTGGCCGGCCGGAAGGTGCGCCGACCCGACCTCACCCTCGCCACCGAGGACCACAACACGCCGACCGACAACCTGCTGACGATCGCCGATCCCATCTCGCGGACGCAGGTCGAGACGCTGCGCCGTAACTGCGAGGAGTTCGGCATCAAGCTGCACCCGCTGGGCGACGCCGAGCAGGGCATCGTGCACGTCATCGGACCCCAGCTGGGGCTCACCCAGCCCGGCATGACGATCGTCTGCGGCGACTCGCACACCGCGACCCACGGCGCCTTCGGGGCTCTCGCCTTCGGCATCGGCACCAGTGAGGTGGAGCACGTTCTGGCCACCCAGACGCTGCCCCAGGCCCGGCCCAAGACCATGGCGGTCACCGTCACGGGTGAGCTGCAGCCCGGAGTCACCGCCAAGGACGTGGTGCTCGCGCTCATCGCGCAGGTCGGCACGGGTGCCGGCGTGGGCCACATCGTCGAGTACCGGGGACCGGTCATCGAACGCCTCTCCATGGAGGGGCGCATGACCATCTCCAATATGTCCATCGAGTGGGGCGCGCGGGCCGGGCTCATCGCCCCGGACGAGACGACCTTCGCCTACCTGAAGGGGCGGCCGTACGCACCGTCCGGGGACGACTGGGACAAGGCGCTGGAGTACTGGCGGACCCTGCGCACCGACGACGGCGCGGTCTTCGACAAGGAGATCGTGCTCGACGGCAGCGCGGTGACGCCGTTCGTCACCTGGGGTACGAACCCCGGCCAGGGCGTGCCGCTGGACGGCGTGGTGCCGTCGCCCGAGGAGTTCTCGGACCCGACCGAGGCGGCCGCGGCCGAGCGGGCCCTGGCGTACATGGACCTCAAGCCCGGGACCCGCATGCGCGACATCAGCGTCGACGTCGTCTTCCTCGGCTCGTGCACCAACGGCCGGCTGGACGACCTGCGGGCCGCCGCCGAGGTCCTGCGGGGCCGCAAGGTGGCCGACGGCGTACGGATGCTCGTGGTGCCCGGGTCGGCCAAGGTTCGGGCCGCGGCCGAGGCCGAGGGCCTGGACAAGATCTTCATCGAGGCCGGCGCCGAGTGGCGCTACGCGGGCTGCTCCATGTGCCTGGGCATGAACCCCGACACGCTCAAGCCGGGCCAGCGGTCGGCGTCGACATCGAACCGCAACTTCGAGGGCCGGCAGGGTCGGGGTGGCCGCACCCACCTCGTCTCACCCCCCGTCGCCGCCGCCACGGCGGTGGTGGGTCGGCTCGCATCCCCGGCCGACCTGAGCTGAAGGGCGTCACCATGCAAAAGTTCACCGTCCACACCGGAGTGGCGGCTCCCCTGCGTCGCTCCGACGTCGACACCGACCAGATCATCCCGGCCGAGTACCTCAAGCGGGTCACCCGGACCGGCTTCGAGGACGGCCTGTTCGCCGTATGGCGGTCCGACCCGTCGTTCGTCCTCAACGACCCTGCCTATACGAAGGCATCGATCCTCGTGGCCGGATCGCGGTTCGGCGTGGGCTCCTCCCGCGAGCACGCGGTCTGGGCGTTGCAGGACTACGGGTTCCGCGCGGTCATCGCGCCGTCCTTCGGTGACATCTTCCGTAACAACGCTCTTAAGGGCGGCCTGCTGCCGGTCACGTTGCCGGAGAAGGTGATCCAGGAGCTGTGGGTCCTGCTCGAGGAGCGTCCGGGCACCGAGTTGACCGTGGACCTGGTGGCTCGCGTGGTGCGCGGGCCGGACCTGGAGCACGAGTTCGCGCTGGACGACCACAGCCGGTGGCGCCTCATGGAAGGGCTCGACGACATCGGGCTCACCCTGCGCCACGCCGACGAGATCGCCGCGTTCGAGGCGACCCGCCCGTCCTTCAAGCCCGTCGTGCGCTAACCGGTCGGTGGTTGGGCCGGTCGGTACTCAGGCCGGCCCAACCACCGGTGGTCCGACGGCCTTGGCCGGGTAGTCGGATCCGCTTGCCACAGGCGGCATTCGCCGGCCACCGGCCCTAAACCCCTGGCGGGACAGGAAATCTCCGACACGCGCGGGGCACGGATGTTGTGTAGCCATAGCGCGACGGCTACTGTGCGCGCAGAATTGTCGCATGCTCGGCATGCCAGCTTGCCGAGGCGCTGTTCTCGAACGGCAGCGATGAACCGCCATGGGAGGAATGACTCGTGAACAAGGCCGAGCTCATCGAAGCACTCACCGATCGCCTCGGCGACCGGAAAGCGGCGACGGCGGCACTCGACGCCGTCCTGACGGAAATCCAGAACGCGGTGACCAAGGGCGAGAAGGTCTCGATCACCGGCTTCGGGGTTTTCGAGAAGCGCGTCCGGGCGGCCCGCACCGCGCGCAACCCGCGTACCGGTGAGGCCGTGAAGGTGAAGAAGACATCGGTGCCGGCGTTCCGTCCGGGCACGGGCTTCAAGGAGCTCGTGGCCTCCGGGCGGGTGCCCAAGGCGGCCAAGGCCGCCAAGGCCACCAAGGCCACCAAGACGGTCAAGAAGGTCGCGCCCACCAAGGCGACCAAGGCCGTGAAGGCGACCGCGGCCAAGAAGGCGGCTCCCGCCCGCAAGTCCAGCCGGTAGGCGTCACCGTTCACGTGCAGCCCGCGCCGGTCACCCTTTGGGGTGGCCGGCGCGTGTGCGTCCCGGCCACTGATGCGGCTGGGCCCCTACGTCAGGACACCGTCAGGGTGAACGGATCCGCGGCGACCAGCCGGGCACCGCTGAAGGAGAGGAACACCCCTCCAGCTGGAGCGAGCGGAGCCGGGACACCGTCGGTCAGCGCGGCGAGAGCGGCGGCGAGCGCCTCGCCCGGGCCGCACACGATGCTGGCCGCGTGGTCGTCGGCGAGGCGGCGCAGCACGGCCACGACCGCGGCGGGGTCGGCGCCATCGGTGATGTGTTCCTCTATTTCCAGATCGATACGAAGTGTCCGCGCCAGGCCGGCCAGGGTCTGCCGACAGCACCGGGCCGGCCCACTGACCAGCCGGCCCGGGCGCAGCACGCGCAGCAGCTCGGCCAGGTCAGCCGCCTGAGCCCGGCCGCGCGGGTCGAGTGGGCGCTCCTGGGGCGCACCCGACCAGGCCGCGTGGTCGCTGCTCGCGTGGCCCAGGACCACGACCGGTCGCGACAGGGCGGGCAGCCCGGCGTACGCCGTGAGCACAACCCGGTCGCGCTCGTACGTCACCGTCTCCAGGGCGTCGGCCACGGGCAGCCAGGCGATGCCGTCGACCTCGTCCGAGGGGGTGAACGGCCCCACGTCGGCCACCGTCATGGCCCACCAGTCGACGATCTTGTCCACATGGGACTGCCCTGACCGAACCGGGTAGCTCACCGACGGCAGGCGGATCCCCGGCACGCCGCGGACCTGGGTCTCCTCATGCACCTCGCGCACGGCGGCGGCCAGCGGGTGCTCGCCCGGCTGAAGCTTGCCCTTGGGCAGCGACCAGTCGTCGAACCGGGGCCGGTGCACCAGCAGGACCCGCCCGTCGTGCGCGACCAGCCCGCCCGCGGCCCGGACGGGACCTCGGCCGGGACGGTCCGTTACCGCATCCACTCCGTCAGTCTGCGCCGAGAAGCCGCCCTCCAGGCGGCCGGAAACGCAGCTCGAGCCGCCCGGATCGCCGCCCGCTCGCGCTCGTACAGCCGGCCCGCCGTCGTGGCGAGCACGTGGTCGTCGGGGTCGGCGTTGGCGATGGCGAGCCAGGTCTGGGCCGCGACCGCCGCGTCCTGGTGCTCGCCGAGCAGCTCCTGCACCCGCTCGAGGGCGCTGGCCAGAGCGCTCGCCTCGCCGCCGATGACCGCGGCGACCGCCTCGACGGCGTGGCGGGCCCGCTTCCCGTTGCGGCGCACCGCGTGCCACACCTCATCGGGCGCGTTCGGGTCGAGCTGACCCGCGCCGACCACCCCGGCGCCGCCGTAGGCCAGCCGCTTGTACGGCCGGACGGCCAGCCGGGGCAGGATCGCCTCGGCCGATTCCTCGGCGTGGCGGGCCACCTGGGGCTCGTGCCAGGCCTCGAGCAGCGCATCGAGCAGGCGGTGGTACCGCTCGTCGCCCATCACCTTGTCGAGGGCGGCCAGCGCGTCCTCCTGGCGGACCGCGAGGTCGGCGTCGATCCGGGCCACGCTGGCCGGGTCGAGCGGCGCCAACGGGTCCTGGGCGGCCGTCTGGCGCAGGCGGGCCCGCAGCACCTCGGCGTCGCGGGCGGCCCCGAGCGCCGCTCCCAGCCAGCCCAGCTCGGTCCGCAGCCGCCGGGCCCACTCCCGGTCCAGCACCGGGGCGAAGGTCCGCAGGTCGCTGCGCAGACGCCGGCAGCCCACCCGCATCTGGTGCACCGCGGTGTCGTCCTGGCCGACCGGGGCGCGCAGCCGGACGAGCGGATCGTGAGTCACGACGCGGGCGATGTCGCGCTGGATCGCGACCCGCACCACGTCGGCCACCGTGGGCCGGCGGGGCAGCCGCGCCGGGGTCGTCGGCCAGTCCGGCGGTTGCAGGGCCGCCGGTCCCAGGGCCCGGACGTGCTTGGGGGTGAAGTCACCCACCAGGGCACCCGCGTCGCGCAGGGCCACCTCCACCCGGTCCAGCAACCGGGCCCGGCCGGCCTTGCGCTCCACCTCGATCTCGCGGAACTTCAGCGCCACCCGGCGGCCGTCCGGCACCGAGACCGTGTCGTCGACCACCTCGACCGCGACCCGGTCGTCGCGGTCACACAGCTGGTACGCCTGGCGCACGGTCGTGAGGGTCACGACCGGGGCGACCGGTACGCCCCGGGTGTAGACGGTGACGAGGTCGAGCAGGCGCTCCGGCGGCGTCGCGGCCGGGCCGGCCATCGAAACCTCGGTGCGGACACCCGGCGCCTCGGTGGGCAGCTTCACCGTCCACGGCTCGTCGTCGCCGCGGCGGTACCGCAGGCAGGCGCCGGCCCGGGCCAGACGCAGGTCGGTGGTGTCGAAGTAGATGGCGCGGAGTTTGCGTTGCGGGCGCACGATGAGGCGGCCCCCCTCGGGCACGCACTCGGTGAGGTCGGGCATGGTGAACCCCGCCGCGACCTCGTACTTGCGCTCCTCCTCCAGCATTAGGCCAGCTTAACCGGCCAAACCGGCCCCATTAAAGAGTCAGCGGTCATTTGGTTACGGGCAAACCCGGGAAAGTTCCTGACAGAAACGCGCGAATGTCTACTGCGGACGGCCGGTGGCCCGTCGGAGCATGGCCAGTTGCACATCCTCCACAGCAGACTGTCCACTGTGGGTGCGCCGACGCCAGGTGCCGTCGGAGAGCAGGTCGAAGCCGCCGGCCCGGTCGCTGGTCAACGTCTGGAGCACCCAGCGCAACTCGGCCTGGGCGTTCGGGTCGGTGATCTGCACGAGCGCCTCGACCCGGCGGTCGAGGTTGCGGGGCATGAGGTCGGCCGATCCGATCCAGAACTCCTCCACGCCGCCGTTTCCGAACCGGAAGACGCGCGAGTGTTCCAGAAACCGGCCCAGCACCGACCGTACGTGAATCCGGTCGGACAGCCCGGGGACGCCGGGGCGCAGCGTGCAGATGCCGCGCACGATGAGGTCGATGTCGACCCCGGCCCGGCTGGCCCGGTAGAGGGCGTCGATGATCTCCTCGTCCACGATGGAGTTCACCTTGATCTGGATCAGGCCGGGCCGGCCCGCCGCCGCGTGCGCCGTCTCCCGCTCGATGCGCTCGAGGATGCCCGAGCGCAGGCCGTGGGGCGCCACGAGCAGGCGGTCGTAGGCGGTCTGGCGACTGTAGCCGGTGAGCACGTTGAACAGCTCGGTCAGGTCCTCGCCCACCTGAGGGTCGGCCGTCAGCAGCCCGAAGTCCTCGTAGGTGCGGGCCGTCTTCGGGTGGTAGTTGCCCGTCCCGATGTGGCAGTACCGGCGCAACCGTCCGCTCTCCTGGCGCACCACCAGGGCGATCTTGCAGTGGGTCTTCAGGCCCACGAGCCCGTACACCACGTGGCAGCCGGCCCGCTCCAGCATCCGGGCCCAGCCGATGTTCGCCTCCTCGTCGAAGCGCGCCTTCAGCTCGACCAGCACGACCACCTGCTTGCCGGCCCGGGCCGCGGCGATCAGGGCGTCCACGATGGGCGAGTCGCCGCTGGTGCGGTAGAGCGTCTGCTTGATGGCCAGCACGTCCGGGTCGGCCGCGGCCTGCTCGATGAAGCGCTGCACGCTCGTGGAGAACGAGTGGTACGGGTGGTGCACGAGGATGTCGCCCTCCCGGAGCCGGGAGAAGACGCTGCGCGGGCTGGCTCCCTCGACGAACTGCGGGTGGGTGGCCGGCACGAACGGGCGGTCCTTCAGATCGGGGCGGTCGACCCGCTCGTAGACCTGCCACAGGGCCGACAGGTCCAGCAGACCCGGCACCCGCACCACGTGCTCGGGCGGCATGTCCAGCTCACGGATGAGCAGGTCGAGCACGTGGTCGGAGATCGAGTCGGCCACCTCGAGCCGCACCGGTGGCCCGAACCGGCGACGGTCCAGCTCCCGCTCCAGCGCCTGCAGCAGCCCTTCGTCGCGGTCGTCGTCGACCTCGAGCTCGGCGTTGCGCGTGACCCGGAACGGATGGTGCTCGATGATCTGCATGCCCGAGAAGAGCTGCCCCAGGTGGGCCGCGATGAGCTCCTCCAGCGGGATGAACCGGAACGGGCGGGGACGGCCGTCGACCGCGGGGCCGGCCGCGTCGGCGCGACCGGGGTTGTCCACCGAGACGAACCGCGGCACGTTGTTGGGCACCTTGACGCGGGCGAAGCGCTCCGGCCCGTCCTCCGGGTCGCGCACCACGACCGCGAGGTTCAGCGACAGCCCCGAGATGTACGGGAACGGGTGGGCCGGGTCGACGGCGAGCGGGGTGAGGACCGGGAAGACCTGGGCCCGGAAGTAGTCCCGCAGCCGCTCGCGTTCGGACGAATCCAGGTCCGCCCAGCGGAGCAGGTGCACGTTCTGAGCGGCCAGCGCCGGCTCGACGTCGTCGGTGAAACAGACGGCGTGGCGGCCCATCAACTCGGCGGTCCGTTCGGCGATGCGGGCGAGCTGCTCGCGAGCCGTGAGCGGGCCGAAGCCCTCGACCGGCAGGCCGGCGCTGAGGCGTCGCCGCAGCCCGGCGACCCGGACCATGTAGAACTCGTCCAGGTTGCTGGCGAAGATCGCGAGAAACTTGGCCCGCTCCAACAACGGGAGCTCGGGGTCCTCGGCCAGGGCGAGCACCCGGGCGTTGAAGTCCAGCCAGGACAGCTCGCGGTTGAGGAAGCGGTCGGCCGGCAACGGCTCGGCCCGGGGGATCGCCGGCGCCCGGCCGGGGGCGGGGAGCCGGCCGGCCTTCGATCCCTGGGCGGCTTTGGGAGTCTTCGGGGCCTTGGGGGCCTTCGGGGGTTTCGGGGCCGCGCCGGTAGAGGCGGCCTCGGCCGGGACCGGGCCGCCCCGACCGGCCCGACGCTGGCTGGTGCGCCGCTCGCGGCGCGGCGGGGCGGCCTCGGCGGGATGCCGCGGGCGCGGGGTGGCGGAGGGCGGGGTGGTGGGGTCGGTCACCGCGTGGTCGGTCCTTCCACTCCGGGCCTCTCGTCCCTCAGCGCCTTTTGTCCCTCAGCCACCGACCCCGTCCACCGGCTGGCGGGCCGCCCGCGCCGCCCAGGCCGCGGCCGTCCGGGGTCCTACCCCGAGCATGAGCGCCTCGGCAAGGTCGGCCGGGGTGTCCACGTCCCGGCGCAGGCTCGGCCAGGCCCCGCTCAGGCGGATCGCCCCGCTCGCCTCGTGCGCGGCTGCCGAGTCGGGTCCGAAGCAGGGCTCGAGCGCCGCGCCCGGCGGGGCCGCCAGCAGCACCGTGCCGGTGCCGGCCGCGTCTGGGACGAAGGATCGGGCGAGCACCCGCGGGCCGAGCGAACCGGCGGCCTGTTCGGCCTGGCGCAGCGCCTCGGTGAGCTCGCTGTCCCGCAGCGCCGGCAGGTCGGCGGTCAGCGCGGCCACGCCCGGTTCCGTCCCCGCCCGGCTGGTCCGGCGCGCGTGCGCCGCCGCGTACGCCAGGGCCGGGTTGAGGCCGGCGTCCGGCAGGTCCGGCAGCGTCTCGGCGCCCAGCAGCGTCGCCTCCTCACCCGGCACGGGGTCAGGGCTGATCACGACGACCCGACCGACCACGGGGCTGGACAGGGCGGCCGCCACCGTGTCGAGCACCATGGCCAGCACCAGCTCCTCGTGATCCCGGCTGGGCGCGGCGCTCGGGCCGATCGCGTCGCGCAACCGGCTCTTGGCGTGGGCGAGGCGCTTGACAGGAACGATCACGGTCCAGCTCACCGTGCCATCTTGGCCGGTGCCGGCGGGAAAGTCGCAGCAAACGCCCGGGCCGTCCCGCGCCATTCCTCCCACGGCCGACGGGAGCCCACGGCGGCGATGGTGCGTCACGCGGCCCGGCAGGCATGATGAGCGGCAGGTACGGGCGGCTTGGGCTGGACGGTCGCCGGCCGGTACCGTTCCGCGGGCGGTGTGGTCGGACATCGGAGGGGAGCGCGAGTGGGGCGACGCATCGGCTTCTGGAAGCGGGTGGCCGTCGTGACGGTCAAGCCGGTGATGATGCTGATGACCCGGCGCGACTGGCGCGGCATGGAGCACATCCCGGCCACCGGACCGGTCATCATCGTCGCCAACCACCTCAGCCACGCGGACCCGCTGGTGCTCGCGCACTACGTCTACGACGCGGGCCGGTGGCCGAACTTCCTGGCCAAGTCCGGGCTGTTCCGGAGTCCCGTGCTCGGCTACCTGCTGCGCGCCGTGGACCAGACCCCGGTCGAGCGCGGCACGGTCGACGCGGTGAAGGCCCTCGATGCTGCCGTCGCCGCGCTGCAGGACGGCAAGTGCGTGCTGATCTACCCCGAGGGGACGACGACCAAGGAACCCGACCTGTGGCCGATGCGGGGCAAGACCGGCGTGGCCCGGCTCTGGCTCGCCACCGGGGCGCCGGTGGTGCCGGTGGCCATGTGGGGTCCGCAGCGGATCTTCGACCCGCGGACGAAGACGTTCCGGCCGGTGCCGCGGACCCCGGTCTCGGTGGTGGCCGGGCCGCCGCTGGACCTGTCGGCCTGGCAGGGGGCTCCCGTGAACACGAAGACGCTCACGGAGATCACGGACCACATCATGCTCACGGTGCGGGACATGGTGGCCCAGCTGCGGGGCGAGTCCCCGCCGCCGCTGTGGCAGCCGGGGCGGCGCAACCCGGCCGCCGTGGGTGACCAGGACGCGGGGGAGGCCTGAGTGGGCGTTGCTCGTAGATTCCGCTCCGGCAAGCTGCGCGGAATTCCAGAGATTCGCCGGGTGGCGGTGATGGGCGCCGGTTCCTGGGGCACCGCCTTCGCCAAGCTCTGCGCCGACGCCGGCCGTGAGGTGATCATCTGGGCCCGCCGGGAGGAGGTCGCGGCGAACATCCGCGAGCGCCGGCGCAACCCCGACTATCTGCCCGAGGCCGTGCTCCCCGAGACGGTGACCGCCACGTCGAACCCGGAGGAGGCGCTCGACGGCGCCGACATGGTGGCGATCGCCGTGCCGTCGCAGACGCTGCGCGAGAACCTCACCCAATGGGGGACGACCGGGGCCATCGGATCGGACGCCACCGTGGTGAGCCTCATGAAGGGCATCGAGCTCGGCACGGGCAAGCGCATGACCGAGGTCATCGTGGATGTGATGCAGGTCGATCCATCCCGGGTGGCCGTGGTCACCGGGCCCAACCTCGCCGGCGAGCTGGTCCACCAGCATCCCGCGGCCGCGGTCGTCGCCTGCATCGACGAGGACCGGGCCACGGTGGTGCAGCAGGCCATCGTCACGCGCTACTTCCGTCCGTACACCAACGACGATGTGATCGGCTGCGAGCTCGGGGGAGCGGTCAAGAACGTCATCGCCCTGGCCTGCGGCATGGCCATCGGTATGGGCTTCGGGGACAACACCAAGGCGACGCTCATCACCCGGGGACTGGCCGAGACCGCTCGCCTGGGCGTGCGGCTCGGGGCCGATCCGCTCACCTTCGCCGGCCTCGCCGGCCTCGGGGATCTGGTCGGGACGTGCATGTCGCCGCTGTCGCGCAACCGCAGCTTCGGCGAGCGCCTGGGCCGCGGCGAGACCCTGGAGCAGGCCCAAGCGGCCACGCGGCAGGTGGCCGAGGGCGTCAAGAGCTGCCTGTCGATCCGTGACCTGGCCCGCGACTGTGGCGTGGAGATGCCGATCACCGAACAGGTCGAGCAGGTGTGCCATGAGAACAAGCCGGTCAAGGAGGCCATGGTGGCGCTCATGAGTCGGGACACCAAGCCGGAGTGAGCCCGGGGCCTGGGTGAGCGGGGGCCTGGATGAGCGAGGGGCCGGAGTGAGCGAAGCCGAGTCGTACGGCGACGGCACCCGGGTGGTGCGCGCCGGCCTGCCGGAGCCCGAGCCGGGCGAGCCGTTTCGTCCCGGGCCCGTCCTGGCCTCCGTCTTCGCGCTCGACCCCGACACCGGGCCGGTGCCGGGCCGGGATTCCTACGGGCGCCCCGACAACCCCACCTGGCGGCGTCTCGAGGCGGCCATCGGCGAGCTGGAGGGCGGCGAGTGCCTCACCTTCGCCACCGGGATGGCCGCCATCTCCGCCCTGCTGTTCACCGTGCTGCGCCCCGGCGACACGGTGGTGCTGCCGGCCGACGGCTACTACCTCACGCGGGCGTTCGCCCAGCGGGAGCTGACGCCGCGAGGCGTGACCGTACGGCTGGTTCCGACCGCGGGTCCGTACCCGTCGTTCGCCGGCGTACGGCTGGTGCTGCTCGAGTCGCCGGCCAACCCCGGGCTCGACGTGTGTGACATCGCCGAGGTGGCGGCGGCCGCCCACGCGCACGGCGCCGTGGTCGCCGTGGACAACACCACCGCCACACCGCTCGGCCAGACCCCGCTGGCGCTGGGGGCGGACGTGGTCGTGGCCAGCGGGACGAAGGCGCTCACCGGCCACTCCGACGTGCTGCTGGGGTACGTGGCCTGCCGCGATGCCGCGCTGGTCGAGCTCATCCGGTCCTGGCGGAACGCCACGGGCGGGATCCCGGGTCCGGTGGACGCCTGGTTGGCCCACCGCTCGCTGGCCACGCTCGACCTCCGGCTGGCCCGGCAGAGCGAGAACGCGGCCGCCGTGGCCACGCTGCTCGCCGGTCACCCCGCCGTACGGTCGGTGCGCTGGCCCGGCCTGCCGACCGATCCGTCCACTGTGGTGGCTTCGCGGCAGATGCGTCGGCTGCCGGGCGTCGTGACGTTCGAGCTGGCCGGTCCGGCCGCGGTGGCCGCGTTCGTCCGGGCGTCACGGCTGGTCACGGCGGCCACCTCGTTCGGCGGCCTGCACACGACCGCCGACCGGCGGGCGCAGTGGGGTGACGACGTCCCCGCCGGCCTGGTCCGGCTCTCCTGCGGCATCGAGACCACCGCCGACCTGGTCGCCGACATCGCCCAGGCCCTCGACGCCGCCGCCCGCGTCGACGAACCCTGACCACGGCGGGTGCGCGTGCGCCCCTCCGGCGGGCGTCCGGGCCGGTAGGGTGAGCGGCGTGAACAACCCACCGACTCCGTCCGACCCCGGGCGTCGCCGGACCCGGGTCGCCGTCGTCTTCGGGGGCCGCAGCGCCGAGCACGCGATCTCGGCCGTGAGCGCGGGCAGCGTGATCACCGCCCTCGATCCGGACGAGTTCGAGGTCATCCCGGTCGGCATCACCCGCGACGGTCGCTGGGTCCTCACCTCGACCGATCCCGCGACGCTGGCCATCCAGGGCCGGGCCCTGCCCGAGGTCACGGCCGCCTCCGGCGAGGCCGTGGTGCTGCCGGCGGACCCGACCGCGAACGGTCTGGTCGTGCTCGAGCCGGCGGCCGGGGGACGGGTGCTGGGGGAGGTGGACGTCGTCTTCCCGGTGCTGCACGGCACCTACGGGGAGGACGGCACGATCCAGGGGCTGCTCGAGATGGCCGGGGTGCCGTACGTGGGCTCGGGCGTCTTCGCCTCGGCGGCCGCCATGGACAAGGAGTTCACCAAGAAGCTCGCCGCGGCCGCGGGCATCCCGGTGGGACCGTACGCCGTCCTGCGCGCGGGCCAGCAGCTCTCCGAGGCCGACAAGGAGCGGCTCGGGCTGCCGCTGTTCGTCAAGCCGGCGCGGGCCGGCTCATCGTTCGGCATCACCAAGGTCCGGTCGTACGACGAGCTCGACGCGGCGATCGAGGCGGCCCGGGCGCACGACCCGAAGGTGCTCGTCGAGGCGGCGATCGTCGGCCGGGAGATCGAGTGCGGAGTGCTCGAGGGCGAAGCGGGCGGCGCGCCCGAGGCGTCGGTGCTGGCCGAGGTGCGGGTCGTCTCCGGCCACGAGTTCTACGACTTCGAGGCGAAGTACCTCGACGACTCCTGCGAGTTCGACATCCCGGCGTCGCTGCCGGAGCAGGTGACCCGGCGTGTGCAGGAGCTGGCCTGCCGCACGTTCGAGGCGCTCGAGTGCGCCGGCCTGGCCCGGGTGGACTTCTTCGTGACGCCGGAGCTGGATATCTACCTCAATGAGATAAACACCATGCCGGGGTTCACGCCGACCTCGATGTTCCCTCGCATGTGGGCCGCTTCCGGCCTGGAGTACCCGAAGCTGGTCACGCGCCTGGTCCGCTCCGCGCTGCGCCGCGGCACCGGCCTGCACTGACGGCTCGGCCTGCGCTTTCTGCTCGGCGGCGCCAGGCGTCAGGAGGCGGTGGGGACCGGGCCGAAGCACCCGCTCGGGGCGGTGTCCCGGGCCGGCAGGTTGTCGCGGATCGCGGTCGACAGCGGCACCACGTACTGGGCGGCGCCGTCCGGCGGGCCGGGCACGGTGACGGTCACCGGGACGGTCCGATCCACCGTGGTCCACACGGTCCGGTCGGCCTCGGTCACCGAGTACCAGCACACGCCGGAGAGCGGGTAGACGAGGTCCGTGTCGCCGACCTCCGGCAGCGTGGTGCCGCACTCCACGATGATCGGCGGGTCGCCGTAGGCGGCGTTCTGCTCCGAACCCGCGGTCACCGGGCGGCGGGGCTGCCCGGCGGCGGTGTCGGGCAGGTCGGCGATCACCGCCTGGCACAGGCCGGTCGCCTCGGGCGACAGGTCCCGCGCCGCCACGGTCACCGGTTCGGTCGGAACGGAGCCGGTCGGTTGGGGGGCGGGCGGTTCGGGGCTGCTGAGCACGAACACGCTCACCAGCAGCACCGCGAGGGCGACCGGCACGGCCACCAGGGTGGCGATGATGGCGGCCCGACGCCGGATCGGGTCGGGCGAGGACGAGCGACCAGTCGAGGGAGCCACGGTCAGCGGAGGACGACGGAGCCGGTCACGAACCGGGTGATGCCGGGCGCGTCGGTCCGGCTCAGGATGTACGCCTCGACCATGACCACCAACCCCTGTATGTCCTTTGCCCCCTGTGAGCCCTTTCGCCCCCCTGTGGGCCCTTTCGCTCCCCTGTGGGCCCTTTGCCTCCCCCGCGAACCTGTGCCCCCGTGCTCGCCCTGCGAGCCGTACCGATACGCGACGGGTGCGGTGTGAGACTAGCGAACGGGGGTTTGCCGCGTTGATACGGCTAGGCCCGCCGTGTCGACCATCGCACCGTCGCCGGCCGGCCCGCAGAAGGGGGAGAGATGACCAGAGGTGGGCATGCCATGGCCGCGCCGACCGGCGAGTTCGGCCTGATCCAACGGGTGACGGCCCGGTTGAGGACCGCACCGACCACGCTGCTCGGGCCAGGCGATGACGCGGCGCTGGTGAGCGCGGCCGACGGCCGGGTGCTCGCCAGCTGTGACGTGCTCGTCGATGGCCGGCACTTCCGCACCGACTGGTGCTCGGCGATCGACGTGGGGCACCGGGCCGCGGCGGCCAACCTGGCCGACATCGCGGCCATGGGCGGGGTGCCGACCGCGCTGCTGGTCAGCCTCTGCCTGCCCCGGGACCACGACCCGCGTTGGGCCGAGCAACTGGCCGACGGGCTCGCCGCCGAGTGCGCGAAGGTGGGGGCCGCGGTGGTGGGCGGGGACATGTCCGCCAGCCCGGTCATCACCGTGGCCGTGACGGCGCTCGGCGACCTGCGGGGGCGGGCGCCGGTCCTGCGCTCCGGCGCGCAGCCGGGCGACGTGGTGGCCATGGCGGGCCGGATCGGGCAGGCCGCGGCGGGCTACACCGTGCTGTCCCGCGGGTTCCGTTCGCCGAAGGCGCTGGTCGAGGCGTACCGCCGGCCGGAGGTGCCGTACTGGGCCGGCCCGGCCGCAGCGGAGCTGGGGGCCACGGCCATGATCGATGTCTCGGACGGGCTGCTCGCCGACCTCGGGCACGTGGCCGAGGCCAGCCGGGTCGGCATCGACATCCACCGGGACGCCTTCGAGGTGACCCAGCCCATGGTGGACGCCGCCGCGGCACTGGGCGTCGACCCGTACGACTGGGTCCTCACCGGCGGCGACGACCATCCGCTCGTGGCGACCTTCCCGCCGAAGGTGCGCCTCCCCGAGCCCTGGGTGGTGATCGGCCGCGTCGTCGAGGGCACCGGGGTCACGGTGGACGGGCGGCGCTACACCGACGGGCCCACCGGTTGGGATCACTTCCGCTGACGCCGGTTCGGTATCGCTGCGCGTCTCAGCTGACTACGTACAGTAATCAAGATCTAGGTCGGTCCCCGGTGGCGATCATCGACGGTAGAGATGCCCTTATGCTCGATGATCGTGTCCAACATTGAGATTCGACCGTCCCGCTTCGGTGCGCCAGTGGCCCAGAAGTTGGTTGCTGAGGCGCAGGATGAGCTCACTCAGCGTTACGGCTCGGGGGATGAGAACCCGATCGAGTCGGTACAGTTCGACCCGCCCGAGGGCGCGTTCCTGATCGCGTGGCTCGACGGTGAGCCGGTGGGGTGCGGAGGCTGGCGCACACTCTCGCACTTCGATGAGAACAGTGATCTCGCGGAAGACGTGGCCGAGATCAAGCGGATGTACGTGGCGCCCAACGCACGCCAGCGGGGTGTCGCCACCGCCCTGCTGCGGGCCTTGGAGGAGTCGGCCCGCCAGAGCGGGATGCGTCGCGTGGTGCTGGAGACGGGCCTGGCCCAGCCCGAGGCGATCGCCTTCTACACGAAGATGGGCTACGAACGCATCCCGAACTACGGGTACTACAAGGACCACCCGGACTGCGTGAGCTTCGGCCGGGACCTGTAGCGGACAAGCATCGGCCGGGACCGCGGGTCGCGGCGGGACGGATAGACGAATGACCGTACGGTCAATGATCTGACCGTACGGTCAACCACGTCGCCGTCTCCAACCGGCTGGTTCCTTGGCCGGCTGGGCCGTCGGCTCAGCCTCGCGCGGCCCGCAGGACCTTGCCGGCCTTGATGCAGGACGTGCAGACGGCCATCCGCCGCGTGGTGCCACCACCCGCGGCGACCCGCACGGTCTGGATGTTGGGACGCCAGGTGCGGTTGGTCTTCTTCTTCGACCACGGCACGTTGTGGCCGAAGCTCGGCCGCTTGCCGCAGACGTCGCACACGCTAGCCACGAGTCATCTCCTGCTTGGTGAAGGCTGCCCTCGGATGGGCCAGATCTCAAGGCACCAACACTCGGGGCGCCAGCTACGGGAGTCTAGCCCATCGTCGCCGCCACGAGCGAATCGGCCCCGATCGTGGCGCGTCCGGCGCTGTGCCGGACCGAGCACTGGGCTTGAACAGGCTTTACCGTGGGGGGGTGCTCGACGCCCTGGACGCCGCCGCCGTGCGCCGGTGGTGCGCTGTCGGGTTGGACGCGCTGCGCCGCCATCGGGCCGAGATCGACGAGCTGAACGTCTACCCGGTGCCCGATGGTGACACGGGCACGAACATGGTGCTGACGTTCGGCGCGGCCTGGGAGGCGATCGCTGCGGACGCCTCGCCCGACGGCGAGCCGGCCGGCCCGGGCGCGGTGCTGAAGCGGATGGCGGGCGCGGCGCTCATGGGCGCGCGGGGCAACTCCGGGGTGATCCTGTCGCAGCTGCTGCGCGCGATGGCCGAGGCCGTGGGCGACGCCCCGGCCGTCCGAGGCCGGTTGCTCGCCGAGGCGCTCACCACGGCGGCCCACGCCGCCTGGCGCGCGGTGGCCGAGCCGGTCGAGGGGACGGTCCTCAGCGTGGCGACGGCGGCGGGCCGCGCGGCCGGGGCCGCCGACACCGACGACCTGGCCGTGGTCGCCGAGGCCGCGGCCCGCGGGGCCACCGAGGCGCTCGCCCGGACCCCGGAGCAGCTTCCCGTGCTCGCCCGGGCGGGCGTGGTCGACGCCGGCGGGCGCGGCCTGGTGGTGCTGCTGGACGCCCTGGTCGAGGTGGTGACCGGCCGGGCGCCTTCGACCGAGCCGCCGGTCCGCGTGATCCGGGACGCGGCCACGCTCACCGTGCCGCGGGAGACGGGTTCGTCGGAGTACGCCTACGAGGTGCAGTACCTGCTCGACGCGCCCGAGGAGGCGGTGGCGACCCTGCGGACCCAGTTGCTCGCCCTGGGCGACTCCGTGGTCATCGTCGGCTCCGGGATGACCAGCGACGACCCTGGGTCAGGTGGCCGCCTGCCCGTTTGGAACGTCCACGTGCACGTCAACGACGTGGGCGCCGCCATCGAGGCGGGCGTGCGCGCGGGCCACCCCCACCGGATATCGGTCACCCGGTTCGCCGACGAGGCGGCCCCGACCGCGCCGGCCACCCGCGAACCGGGCGCCCGCGGCCTCGTGGTCGTGGCCACCGGTCCCGGCCAGGCCAAGATCTTCGAGGAGGAGGGGGCCGTGGTCGTCACCGGCGGCCCCGCGAGCAGCCCGTCCACCCGTGACCTGCTCCAGGCCATCCAGGCGACCGGAGCCGGGCTGGTGGCGGTGCTGCCGAACGATCCGGACGTGCTGGCCGTCGCGCAGGCGGCGGCCGAGCAGGCCCGGGCCACCGGCATCGAGGTCGGGGTGGTGCCGACCCGGTCGCCGGTGCAGGCCATGGCCGCCATCGCCGTCCGGGACCTGGGCCGCCACTTCCACGACGACATGATCGCGATGGCCGAGGCGGCCGGGGCGTGCCGCTACGCGGAGGTGACCATCGCGACCAAACCGGCGTTGACCGTGGCGGGCCGCTGCGAGCCGGGCGATGTGCTCGGTCTCGTGGAGGGTGACGTGAACGTGATCGGCCGGGATCTGGGGGAGACCTGCCGGACGCTGCTCGACCGGATGCTCGGTGGCGGTGGTGAGCTGGTCACCCTCGTGCTCGGCGCCGACGCCCCGGACGGGCTGGGCGAGGCACTGGCCGCCCATCTGGCTTCGGCCTGGCCGTTCGTCGAGGTGCGTACGTACGACGGTGGCCAGCCGCACCATCTGCTGCTCGTTGGCGTGGAGTAGCGGCCGGCGGTGGAAGAGGCTGACTCAGTGACCACACTGGACACTCCGCTCGAAAAGAGCGTTCTGGATGCGCGGACGGCGAAGGCCTTCGAACGAGCCTTCGGGATAAGGACCGTCGGGGACCTGCTGCGCCACTACCCGCGGCGGTACGAGGAGTGGAACAAGCCCACCACGATCGACGGCCTGAAGCCGAAGGAAGAGGTGACCGTCTACGCGGAGGTCGTCTCGGTCACGGAGCACCGGACCCGGGACGGTAAGCGGGGCATCGTCACGGTCACCGTGCGGGACGACTCGCTCCAGCTCGTCCCGATCAAGTTCTTCGGCGCGATCAAGGGCAATCGCGTCGTCTCCCCGGCCAGCGTGCTCAAGCGGGGCGACTGGGCGCTCTTCGCCGGCACGGTGAACGTGTTCAACAAGAAGAAGGAGCTCACCCACCCTGACTTCTACCGGCTCGACCCGCGGACCACGCCCGCCGACCTGCTGGAGTACCTGCTGGCGATCTACCCCGCGACCAAGGAGGTGCGGTCGTGGGTGATCGCGCAGGCCGTCCGGACGGTCCTCGACGTGGTCCAGGTCACCGACCCGCTGCCCGAGGCGATGCGGCGGGAGCGCGGGCTGGTCGACCTGGGCACCGCCCTGCGGTGGATTCACCGGCCCCAGTCGTTCGAGCAGGTGGGGGCCGCCCGTAAGCGGCTGAAGTGGGACGAGGCGTTCGCCGTGCAGCTCGCGCTCGTGCGGCGCAAGCTCCGGGCCGACGCCGCGGCGGCGCGACCGCGACCCCGGCGGGAGGGGGGCCTGCTGGCCGCCTTCGACGCGTCCCTGCCCTACGAGCTCACCGCCGGTCAGGTGAAGGTCGGCGACGAGATCGCGGCCGACCTGGCTCGCGAGCACCCGATGCATCGCCTGCTCCAGGGCGAGGTGGGCTCGGGCAAGACGATCGTGGCCCTGCGGGCGATGCTGCAGGTCGTCGACGCCGGGGGACAGGCCGCCCTGCTGGCCCCGACCGAGGTCCTCGCGGCCCAGCACCACCGGGGCATCCGGAACCTGCTGGGACCCCTGGGCCGGGCCGGGGAGCTGGACAGCGCCGAGCACGCCACCGCGGTGGCGCTGGTGACCGGCTCGCAGTCGGCCGCGGCCCGCCGTCAGGCCCTGGCCGCGGCGGCCTCGGGAGAGGCGGGCATCGTGGTCGGGACCCACGCCCTGCTCTACGAAGGCGTCGAGTTCAAGGACCTGGGCCTGGTCGTCGTCGACGAGCAGCACCGGTTCGGGGTGCAGCAGCGCGACGCCCTGCGGGCCAAGGCGGGCGCGGAACCGCCGCACGTGCTCGTGATGACCGCGACCCCGATCCCGCGCACCGTGGCCATGACCGTCTTCGGCGACCTGGAGACCTCGGAGCTGACCGAGCTGCCCCGGGGGCGGTCCCCGATCGCCACCCATGTGGTGCCCGCGAAGGACGCGCGGTGGACGGCCCGCATGTGGGAGCGGCTGCGGGAGGAGGTGGCGAAGGGCCACCAGGCGTACGTGGTGTTCCCCCGCATCGGCGGCGACGGCGCCGAGGACCAGACAGCGCCCGAGCCGCCGGCCGACGACGGGTCGGGCACCCGCCGGCCGCTGGCCCTGCTCGAGGTGGCCCCGAGGCTGCAGGAAGGCGAGCTGAAGGGCCTGCGCACCGGCATCCTGCACGGCCGGCTTCCGCCGGACGAGAAGGACCGGGTGATGCGCGACTTCGCCGCTCACAAGCTCGACGTGCTGATCGCCACGACCGTCATCGAGGTCGGGGTGGACGTCCCCAACGCCACCGTGATGGTGATCCTCGACGCGGACCGGTTCGGGGTCTCCCAGCTCCACCAGCTGCGGGGCCGGGTCGGTCGGGGCAGTGCGCCGGGCCTGTGCCTGCTCGTCACGGACATGCCGGAGGGGACGACGGCCCGGGAGCGACTGGCCGCGGTTGCGTCGACGACGGACGGCTTCGAGCTGGCCCGCCTGGACCTGGCGCTGCGCCGCGAAGGAGATGTGCTGGGTGAGGCCCAGTCCGGCCGCTCCCGGCACCTGCGCATGCTCTCGTTGATCGAGGACGAGCCGCTCATCCGGGAGGCCCGGATGGTCGCGATCGCCCTGCTCGAGCGCGACCCCGAGCTGGCTCGCCACCGGGCGCTCGCGGCCGCGGTCGACGCCATCGTGGGCGAGGATCTGGCCGAGTACCTCGAGAAGGGCTGAACCTCGTGACCCCGTCCTCTCCCGGTCCGCCCCCTCCCGGTCCGCCCCCTGCTGTTGATCTAGGGCTTGGAGTGGTGATTGGAGATCAACTCACCACCCTGCGCCCTAGATCAACGCGGGTGTGCCCCGGATGGGGTGGGTGGGCGTGACGCGGATCGTGGCGGGGGAGCTGGGTGGGCGACGCCTGGTGACCCCGCCCGGACGGAACACGCGGCCCACCTCCGACCGGGTCCGGGAGGCCCTGTTCGCCGCGCTCGAATCCCTCACCGACGTGAGCGGGTGCCGGTTCGCCGACCTCTACGCCGGCTCGGGCGCGGTCGGGCTGGAGGCCGCCTCCCGGGGCGCGGCCGCGGTGCTCTTCGTCGAGGCCGATCCCCGGGCGGCCCGGATCGTGCGAGCCAACATCACGGCTCTGGACCTGGCCGAGCGCTGCCGGGTCCTCCCCGCCCGCCTCCCGGGTGCCCTGGCCGCCGGGCCGGACGGACAGCCGTACGACGTGGTCTTCGCCGACCCGCCGTACGAGGTGCCCAGCGAGGAGATCGGCGAGCTGCTGCGGGCGCTGGTGACGTACGGCTGGCTGGCCGACGGCGCCGTGGTGGTCGTGGAGCGCTCGGCCCGGTCGGGGCCTCTCCCGACGGTGGAAGAGATCACTCACCTCCGTTCTCGGCGGTACGGAGAGAGCGTCCTTTGGTACCTTGCCCACTGACCTAAGCTGCGCCCACTGAGCCCTGAAGCTGGCCCGACCTGCCCTCGCGTTCGTCCTTGCTGCCCGGGCTCCTCGGGCACAGTTCCATCCGGTGTTGTGAAGGGCGTGCGATGAGGCGTGCCGTCTGTCCCGGTTCGTTCGACCCCGTCACCTACGGCCATCTCGACATCATCGGCCGGACCAGCCGGCTCTACGACGAGGTGATCGTGGCCGTCCTGATCAATGAGTCGAAGAAGGCCCTGTTCACCATCGAGGAGCGGATGGAGATGCTCCGCGAGGTGGTCGCGCCTTACCCGAATACCCGCGTCGAGTCGTTCCGCGGGCTGCTGGTCGACTTCTGCCGGGCCCAGCAGGCCACCGTGGTCGTCAAAGGGCTGCGGGCGGTGAGCGACTTCGACTACGAGCTGCAGATGGCTCAGATGAACCTCGAGCTGGCCGGCGTGGAGACCCTGTTCATGCCGACCAACCCGCAGCACTCGTTCCTGTCGTCCAGCCTGGTCAAGGACGTGGCCAAGTGGGGCGGCGACGTGAGCGCCCACGTACCCGAGGTCGTCGCCCAGCGTCTGGCCGAACGGTTCAAATCCGAACATCTCCGGGCCGAACGTTCCGACGAGTCCGGTCGTTGACCCTTTACCCGTACGGTCGGTCGTTTGCCGTTGACGCTGCGCGCTGCATCATGGTGAACGGCCTTCGGGGAGGAGCACGCCCCGGGACGCGACGACGAACCGCTGACGGCGAAAACGCCCCTTACGACAGGAACGGGAGAACGCGGTGGACGCGATGGACCGTATCGACCAGATCATCGCACTGGTGGAGAACGCCCGGAGCGTGCCGATGTCCCGGGGGAACTGCATGATCGACCGGGCGGAGCTTCTTGGCCTGCTCGAGCAGCTGAAGGTGGAGCTCCCCAGCGAGCTTCGTCGCGCGGCCGCCCTGTTGGAGGAGCGCGACAAGATCCTGGAGGCGGGCCAGCGCGAGGCGGAGCGCATGATCGCGGAGGCGGAGGCGGAGCACCATCGCCTGGTCTCGATGAGCGAGGTGGTGGTCTCGGCCGATCGGGAGAGCGCCCGCCTGATCAGCGAGGCCCGGGCCGAGGCGCAGCGCCTGCGGGACGAGGTGGACGAGTACGTCGACACCACGCTCGCCAACTTCGAGCAGTTCCTGCACCGGTCCCTCGCCTCGATCGAGCGAGGCCGGGACAAGATGCACGCGCTGCGGGAGATCGGCACCTTCCAGAGCGACGACCGCGACCACCAGCTCCCGTTCTGAGGCCGACGTCCGCTCCGACGACCCGGGGCGGCCGGAGGCTCTGACGACCCGGGGCGGCCGGAGGCTCTGACGACCCGGGGCGGCCGGAGGCGGGGGCGGACCGCCGGGTGGCGGGACTCGCGACCGCGCCGGACCCGGCGCGGCCCGTACGGTAAGCTGAGCTTCCGGTCCACCGTGGCCGGAGGCTCACCATGCGCGATCACCAGCCCACGCACCTGGATCCCCGGGCGCCGCTCGTCCTCGACACGAAGGACCTGCCGCGTACCCCGGGTGCGATGCGTACCCTGCAACGGGTGGTGCCGGCTCCGGCGAGCCTCGGACTGGAGCTGATCGGGGTCACCGAGGGCGACCCGGTCTCGCTGGACGTTCGGATGGAGTCGGTGTCGGAAGGGGTGCTGGTCTCGGCGCGGGCCCGGGCGCCGCTGCACGGCGAGTGCGGTCGGTGCCTGCGGGAGATCGACGAGACGCTCGACGTCGAGTTCCAGCAGCTGTACGCCTACGAGGACAGCACCACCGACACGACGACCGACGACGAGGTCGGGCGGATGCACGGGGATCTCATCGACCTCGAGCCTGAGCTGCGTGACGCCGTGGTGCTGGCCCTGCCGCTGCACCCCCGGTGCCGGGAGGATTGTCCCGGGCTGTGCCCCGAGTGCGGGGTGCCGCTCGACGAGTTGCCCCCCGACCACAGCCACGCCCCTCAGATCGACCCTCGCTGGGCCGCCCTGAGCCAGTTCAAGCAGTCCTGATCCATAAGCCGAGTAGCCCCTCGTCAGCAAGGAGAGCAGCACCGTGGCCGTTCCGAAGCGCCGAGTCTCGCGCAGCAACACCCGGTCCCGCCGGGCGCAGTGGAAGGCGACGCCGGTCGCCACCGTGTCGTGTCCGCAGTGCCGCTCGCCGAAGCTGCCGCACGCTGTCTGCACGGTGTGCGGGACGTACAAGGGCCGCCAGGTCGTCGAGGTCTGACTGCGGGGTTCCCGCATGTCGACAGCGACCGGGGTGCGGCCATGAGCGATCGGCCGCCCGTGTCGGACCTGGAGGCCGCGCTCGGCGTGACCCTGGACCCGCAGCGGCTCGAGCAGGCGCTCACCCATCGCTCGTACGCCTACGAGAACGGTGGGCTGCCTACGAACGAGCGGTTGGAGTTCCTTGGCGATTCCGTCTTGGGGCTCGTCGTCACGACCGCTCTCTACCACCAGCACCCGAGCCTGCCCGAGGGTCGGCTGGCGAAGCTGCGGGCGAGCGTGGTGAACTCGCGGGCCCTGGCGGACGTGGCCCGCGAGCTGGGGCCGCACGGCCTCGGTCCGTACCTGCTGCTGGGCCGGGGTGAGGAGAGCACCGGCGGGCGGGACAAGGAGAGCATCCTGGCCGACACGCTCGAGGCGATCATCGGCGCGGTCTACCTCGAGTACGGTCTGAAGACCGCGGCCGAGGTGGTGCACAACCTCTTCGACCCGGTCATGGCCCGGGCCGCCCAGCTCGGGGCCGGGCTGGACTGGAAGACCAGCCTGCAGGAGCTGACCGCCTCGCTGGGCCTCGGCGTGCCGGAGTACGACATCGAGCAGACCGGCCCGGACCACGCCAAGACGTTCACGGCCTGGGCGGTGGTCGCCGGCGTCCGCCACGGCGGGGTGCAGGGCCGGACGAAGAAGGAGGCGGAGCAGCGCGCCGCGCAGGCTGCCTTCCTCGCCCTGACCGCCGATCAGGAGCAGGAGGCGGACCAGGACGCGGCGGCGGCCGATGGCGGTGACACGGCGAGCATCCCGGTCGGGGGGGCCGAGGTGCTGAGCAAGGACGTCTCCAGCCAGGAGATCGCGGGGACCGCCGTCGTCCCTGAGGACGCGCCGGCCGCCGGCGCCGAGGTCCCGGGCCGGGGCGACGCGGGCAAGCGCGCCGGCAGCGCCCGCCGAGCCGCCGCCAGCAGCGGTGTCTCCACCGGCGCCGCCTCGACCAGCGGCTCCGACGCCTGATGCCCGAGCTGCCGGAGGTCGAGACCGTACGGCTGGGGCTCGAGCGCCACGTGCTCGGACGGCAGATCCAGGCGGCGGACGTGCTGCATCCGCGCGCGGTGCGGCGTCACGTGGCCGGCGCGGCCGACTTCGCCGCGGCCGTGGCCGGTCGGACGATCACGCAGGTGTGCCGCCGGGGCAAGTACCTCTGGCTGGCGCTCGACTCCGGCGACGCCGTGCTCGGACACCTGGGCATGTCGGGGCAGATGCTGATCCAGCCCCCCACGGCCCCGGCCGGACCTCACCTGCGGGTCCGGTTCGCCTTCGCCGACGGCGGGCCGGATCTGCGCTTCGTCGACCAGCGGACGTTCGGCGGCCTGCTGGTCTCCCGCGGGGGCGCTCACCTGCCGGCCGAGATCGCGCACATCGCCCGGGATCCGTTCGACCCGCTGTTCGACCCTGACGCGGTCGTGGCGGCGCTGCGCCGGCGCCGGACCGGGGTGAAGCGGGCCCTGCTCGACCAGACGCTCATCGGTGGCGTGGGCAACATCTACGCCGATGAGGCGCTGTGGCGGGCCGGCCTGCACGGCGACCGGCTCGCGGCGAGCCTCAGCCGACCGGTCGCCCACCGTCTGCTCGGCCATGTCACCGACGTGATGACCGAGGCGCTCGCCCAGGGCGGCACGAGCTTCGATTCCCTGTACGTGAACGTCAATGGCGAGAGCGGGTACTTCGAGCGTTCGCTGGCCGTGTACGGCCGGGAAGGGCAGCCGTGCCGGCGCTGCGGGACGGCGGTGCGGCGGGAGCCGTTCATGAACCGGTCGTCGTACTCCTGCCCGCGCTGCCAGCCCCGCCCGCGGGCGCCGCGTCCGCGCTCGGCCCGGTCCGCCGGTCGTGCGGTGATTCGCGGCTTATGACCAAGGCTCGCCACGGATGATCCCCTATCGGGGGATATCTGAGGGTACTAAACGGGACAAGTGGGGTCCAGGTGGCCGGGATGACGTGCCTGCGACAGCGCCCGGCTTGACTGTCGCGGGCTGCGGCGCGACTATAGGGGCGTCGCCAGTCGCGTCCTGCCGTGTCCGCATGCAGGACGAGGTGTCCGAGGCTGTGTGTTTTGCAGCCTCATGGGATGTCTACCAGCATTCCCGCCCTCGGTGGGCACCGGCAATGGCGCGCGTTGACCGGGAAGCACCGGCGGCGCTGACAAGGAGATGATATGGCGAAGGCCCTCTACGGCCACGTGGGCAGCGCGCCTGACAAGCGCCTGCTCGACGAGGTCACCCGCCTGCGTGCCCGGGTTCGGGATCTTGAGGTCGAGGTCATGCGGCTTCGCGCGGAGAACGACCGGCTTGCTGCCGAGGTAGCCCGCGCGGAGGACCTGCTCCACATCGCGGAGCCCGCGCTCGCCTAGATCGCTGAGATCCAGCCGACAAAACCGGATACGCACCAACCAACCGCGCGCCGACGAGCCGTCGGCGCGCAATCCTTTTTTGGGGCCGAGGATCCGCCGTCGGTGCGCGTCGCTGCCGGGAAACCAGGCCGGCGAGCGTTAGCCTGCCCAGAGGCGGGGTGGTGCCCGGCCGTGGCCGGATCCAGTCCCGGCCAGACCAGCGCCGCCTCGGCGGTCCGAGTGACAGTGCCGTCCTGGGTGGCCGAGTGACAACGCCGCTTCGGCGGCCCGAGTGACACCGCGGAGAGCCGTGCATCTGAAGACCCTGACGGTGAAGGGCTTCAAGTCCTTCGCGTCCACGACCACGCTCCGGTTCGAGCCGGGGATCACGTGTGTCGTTGGTCCCAACGGCTCGGGTAAGTCCAATGTGGTGGATGCCATCGCGTGGGTGCTCGGTGAGCAGGGAGCCAAGGCCCTGCGCGGCGGCAAGATGGAGGACGTGATCTTCGCCGGCACCGCGGGCCGGGCGCCGCTGGGCCGGGCCGAGGTCACCCTGACGATCGACAACAGCGACGGCGCGCTGCCCATCGAGTACACCGAGGTGTCGATCACCCGGCGGATGTACCGGTCGGGTGAGAGCGAGTACGAGATCAACGGCGACTCCTGCCGTCTGCTTGACATCCAGGAGCTTCTCTCCGACTCCGGTATCGGCCGCGAGATGCACGTGATCGTCGGCCAGGGCCAGCTGGACACGGTGCTGCACGCCAAGCCGGAGGACCGCCGGGCCTTCATCGAGGAGGCCGCGGGCGTGCTCAAGCACCGCAAGCGCAAGGAGAAGGCGCTGCGGAAGCTGGAGTCGATGCAGGCCAACCTGAACCGCCTCTCCGACCTGACGGCGGAGCTGCGCCGCCAGCTCAAGCCGCTCGGCAAGCAGGCCGAGGTGGCCCGGCGGGCCGCCACCATCCAGGCCGACCTCCGGGACGCCCGGCTCCGGCTGCTGGCCGACGACCTGCACACGGCTCGCACCGCGCTGGAGAAGGACATCGCCGACGAGGCCGCGCTGCGTCAGCGGCGGGCCGAGGTCGAGGCCAGGCATCAAGAAATCGAAGCGCGTCTGGCCGAGCTGGAGGCCGCGCTCGCCGAGGACGCGCCCGAGCTGGCGCACGCGCAGGAGACGGTGCTGCAACTGTCCACTGTGCAGGAACGCCTCCGGGCCACTCACCAGCTGGCGCTGCAACGGTGGCGCAACCTCACGGCCGAGGAGCCGGAGGTCCGGCAGGGTCCCGACCCGGACGAGCTGATCGCCGAAGCCGAGGCGCTGCGGGAGCAGGAGTTCGAGCTGCGCGTCGAATTGGCCGAGCATCAGGCCCGCCTCAACGAGGCGGTCGAGAGCCGCATGCAGATGGAGCGACGGCTCGCCGAGGCTGAGCAGGCGCTTGTCGCCGCCGTGCGAGCGATCGCGGATCGTCGGGAGAGCCTGGCGAAGCTCGTGGGCCAGGTGAACGCGATGCGGACCCGGTCGACCGCCGCGGCCGAGGAGATCGCCCGCCTCGACGCGGCGCTCGAGGAGGCCCAGGCCCGGGCGGCCGCGGCCCAGGAGCAGTACGAGATCGCGGCGGCCGGGGCCAGCGAGGCGGATCGAGGCATCGATGAGCTCGTCCGGCGGCACGAGCACGCGGTCGCGGCCGAGCAGGCCGTGGCGGCCCGCCTGAAGGAGCTGACCGACTTCGAGCGCGCGGCCGAGCGGGAGGTCGCGCACTGGAAGGCCCGGGAGGACGCGCTCGCGCTGGGCCTGCAGCGCAAGGACGGTGCGGGCGCCCTGCTCGCCAACGCGGGTCGGGTCAAGGGCCTGCTCGGCAGTGTCGCCGCGCTGCTGTCGGTCGAGCCCGGGTACGAGGCGGCGCTGGCCGCGGCCCTGGGTACCTTGGCCGACGCGGTGGCTGTGTCCGATGTGGACAGCGCTCAGGCGGCCATCGAACTGTTGAAGTCTCAGGATGCTGGCCGGGCCGCATTGATCGTGGGTGGGGCGGACATGCCGGCCAAGGGCGACCGGCCGGCCCTGCCCGAGGGCGCCCGGTGGGCTACCGACGTGGTCCATGCCCCCGACCACATGCGGGCTGCGGTCGTCCGGCTGCTGCAGGACGTCGTCTTCGCGCCCGACCTCGCCACCGCGCGCAGCATCGTGAGCTACGCGCCGGAGCTGCGGGCGGTCACGCCCGACGGCGACCTGCTCGGGGCGTACGTCGCCATCGGTGGTTCCGGCAAGGCGCAGAGCTTCATCGAGATCCAAGCGGCGGTCGAGGAGGCCCGGCGCAACCGGCTGGCCACGGAGGAGCGGCTGGCCGAGCTGCGGGCCGAGCTGGACGTGGTGCGGGCCGAGCACGCCGCGGCCAAGGCCGCCGTGGTGGAGGCCGGCAACGCGCGCAAGGCGGCGGAAGGGGAGCGCAACTCCGCGAGCCGTCGCTTGGCCGAGCTGGGCGCGGCCGCGCGGTCGGCCAAGGCGGAGGCGGACCGCATCGCGCAGAGCCGGTTCGCGGCCGAGCAGGCCCGCGACCGTGACCTCGCCGGGTTGTCCGAGCTGGAGGAGCGCCTGCGGGCGGCCGAGCAGGAGCCGATGGAGAGCGAGCCCTCCACTGTGGAGCGTGACGAGCTGGCCGCGGCGGTGCCGGCCGCACGCCAGCGCGAGATCGAGCTGCGGCTGGCCGTCCGGACCGCCGAGGAGCGCGTGGCCGCCCTGGCCGGTCGGGCCGACGCGCTGTTCCGGCAGGCCGAGCAGGAGCGGGAGGCCCGCGCCCGGGCCGAGGCACGGCGGGCGGCTCGCTCCCGGGGCGCCGCAGTGGCGGCGGCCGTGGTCGGTGGGGCCGAGTACGCGCTGTCCCGGGCCGGGCTGGCGCTGCTGCAGGCGGCCGAGCGGCGCGACGCCATCGTGCAGGGCCGGATCGGCCGGGAGGCGGAGCTGCAGACCATTCGGACCGCCGCCCGTGAGATCGCGGCCGAGCTGGACCGGCTCACCTCGCAGGTGCACCGGGACGAGGTGGCCCGGGCCGAGCAGCGGATGCGGATCGAGCAGCTCGAGACGCGGGCCCGGGACGAGTTCGGGATGGACCCCGACACGTTGATCGCCGAGTACGGCCCCGAGGTGCCGGTGCCCCCGTCGGCGCAGGAGGTGGCCGCGGCCGAGGCGGAGGGGCTGCCCCCGCCGGAGCCGGTGCCCTACGACCGGGCCGTGCAGGAGCGGCGGGCCGCCAAGGCCGAGAAGGACCTGACCCTGCTGGGCAAGGTCAATCCGCTGGCGCTGGAGGAGTTCGCCGCTCTGGAGGAGCGATACAAGTTCCTCTCCGACCAGCTCGAGGACGTGAAGGCCACCCGGCGCGACCTGCTCACCGTGGTCAAGGACGTCGACGAGAAGATCCTCGAGGTATTCAAGTCGGCGTATGAGGACACGGCCCGGGAGTTCGAGCAGGTCTTCGGCGTCCTCTTCCCCGGGGGCGAGGGTCGGCTCGTGCTCACCGACCCGAACGACCTGCTCAACACCGGCGTCGAGGTCGAGGCCCGGCCGCCGGGCAAGAAGGTCAAGCGGCTGTCGCTGCTCTCGGGCGGCGAGCGCTCGCTCACGGCGGTGGCCCTGCTCTGCGCGATCTTCCGCGCCCGGCCCAGCCCGTTCTACATCATGGACGAGGTCGAGGCCGCTCTCGACGACGTGAACCTGGGTCGGCTGCTGACCCTGCTGGAGCAGCTGCGGGAGCGCAGCCAGCTGATCATCATCACGCACCAGAAGCGCACCATGGAGATCGCCGACGCCCTGTACGGCGTCACCATGCGGGGTGGCGTCACCCAGGTGATCAGCCAGCGCCTGCGCGACGTGGAGACCGCGAGCTGACGGTCTGCTGACAACCAACCGGGTGGGTCAGGGACCGATCTCGGTCGGTTGGGCTGGCTGTCGTCACGGCGGTCGCCTGCCTGGGCGGCGGGCCACGACGTTGATCGTGCGCGGCCGGTGCATGTTACCGAATCGTGCCTTTACCGAGCGTGGCGATCAACTAGGTGCCAATGCTTAGCTTTGTCCGTATTGATGAGTCTGATAGCCATCACGTGACGTAATTGGTACTACGACTGTCTGTATAGGTACGGCGTTGACGGTTGCTGAGGCTCATGCCAACCTAGAGAACCATCACTGTGTGCTTCCGCGAGCACGCGGCCATATCGGTCGATTACGGGGAGGTTGTTATGACGCGGAAGACGTTTCGGAGTATCTTCATTGCGGCTGTTGGGTCAGTCTTGACGGCTCTTCACCGTTAACCGGGCAGCCGCTGCTTGATCTTGGCTGGCGCTCGGCGTTGGCGCCGGGTGCAGATCAACCTTACGCGGTGGCGGTGGTTGAGGCGGTTGCGGAACCCGCAGGCTCGGCG
>Ga0310826_100519_pt1 | contig 36449 bp, 34 predicted proteins | sample WT_ome_FD_201306 | JGI IMG/M metagenome (GOLD analysis project Ga0310826, IMG submission 201306) | Sorghum-adapted microbial communities enriched on wild type (WT) sorghum from Joint BioEnergy Institute, Emeryville, California, United... ... | reverse complement strand
TTTTGCGGAGCAAGGCGGATCACTCCTGTAGGATGTACTGCCAATATTATACCATATTAACGCGGTGAATGGATAAAGAAACATACGAATAAAAAAGACTGCCGACAAGGGGTTTGTCGACAGTCTGGCAGCCGGCTTTGCCGGCTGTCCTGTGCGGGACCGGTTGACGACCGGCCCCGGGCTTTCCGTGAAATTTTCTGCGCACCGCGCCAGACGTCGGCACGATGCCTACCGGGATTCCAACGCCTTTTTCCCCGCCTCCAGAAGCTGGATGATCCGGTCCACGTCGTAGACGCATCCCCGCCACGTGCCGCCGCTGGCCGCCTGCAGCGCCGCCCACAGGCGCGTGTCGTCCGGCAGCTGCGGATCCTCCGCCAGATCCGGGTGCGGCTCGCGGTCCGCCAGGATCCGCGCGCCCTCTTCGGGCGTGGACGGGTGTTCCCCGTCGCCCACCATGTCGATGCGCCCTTCGAGCCGATGCAAATCCAGGCGGATGTCGATCCAGTCGCCGTCCCGCAGCCGGCCCAGCGGACCGCCCGCCAGCGCTTCGGGACCGATATGCCCGATGCAGGCGCCGGTGGACACGCCGGAAAACCGCGCGTCGGTAAGGAGTGACACCTTGTCCGCAAACGGCAGGTGCTTGAGGGCCGACGTGAGCTGGTACGTTTCCTCCATGCCGGTGCCGGACGGACCGCGGCCGATCAGCACCAGAATGTCGCCGCCCTGGATCCGCCCGTCCTTGATGGCGCGGATCGCCGCCCGCTCCGTCGTGAACACCTTCGCCCGTCCGACGTGCCGGTATACGCCGTCCTCGTCCACGCTCGCCGGATCGATGGCCGCCGTCTTGACCACCGACCCTTCCGGGGCGATGTTGCCGACGGGAAAACAGACCGTGGACGCCATGCCGGCGGCCCGGGCTTTGTCCGGCGGATAGATGACCGTGTCGGGATCGACGCCATCCCGTTCCAGGAGATGCCGCCTCATCCTTTGGCGGCGTTCCGACGATTCCCACCAGTCCAGCACGGCGCCCAGCGTTTCGCCGGTGACGGTGAGCGCCCGCTCGTCGATGAGGCCGAGGCGCCGCAAATGCAGCATCACTTCCGGCACGCCGCCGGCCAGAAAGACGCGGACGGTCGGATGGGGCACCGGTCCGTTGGGCAGCACGCTGACCAGACGGGGGACGCTGCGGTTCACCTCGTTCCAGTCGGACACGTCGGGCATGCGCACTCCCGCGGCGTGGGCCACGGCGGGCAGATGCAACAGCAGGTTGGTGGAACCGCCGAAGGCGGCGTGTACCGCCATGGCGTTGCGGACGGCGGCGTCGGTGACGATGTCGCCGGTCTTCAGGCCGCACTCCGCCATGCGCAGTACCGCGCGGGCGGACTGCCGGGCCATCTCCGTCCAGACCGGCTGTCCCGACGGGGCCAGGGCCGCGTGCGGCACAGTGAGGCCGAGCCCTTCGGCGATCACCTGCGACGTGGCGGCGGTGCCGAGGAACTGGCATCCGCCGCCCGGCGTGGCGCACGCCCGGCAGCCGAGATCGGCCGCTTCCTCCAGCGTCAGCTCGCCCCGGCTGAACCGTACGCCGATGGTCTGCACCTTGCCGGCGTCCTCGCCCCGCGTGGGCGGCAGCGTCACGCCGCCCGGCACGACCGCCGAGGCCAGTTCGCGCATGCCGGCCAGGGCGATCATCATCGCCGGCAGGCCCTTGTCGCAGGTGGCGACGCCGAGCACCGCCTTGCGCGTCGGCAGCGAGCGGATGAGCCGCCGCATGACGACGGCCGCGTCGTTGCGGTACGGCAGCGAATCGAACATGCCCGTCGTCCCTTGGGAGCGGCCGTCGCACGGATCGCTGACATAGCCCGCGAAGGGGATGCCCCCGGCGCGGGAGATCTCTTCCGCGGCGGCTTTCATCAGAAGGCCGACTTCCCAGTGGCCCGTGTGATAGCCCAGGGCCACGGGCCGGCCGTCATCGCCGCGTATGCCGCCCTGCGTGCCGAGGATGAGCACCTCCGGACCGCGCAGCCGGGCGGGGTTCCATCCCATGCCGACGTTCTGCGTCCAGCCGAACAGATCCCCGCTCGGGCTATCGCGCAGCATCTCCGGCGTCAGGGGCAGCGCCCCTTCCGGCCCCGGCGCATGGGTGTCGATTTGGTAGCACCTTTCGTCAAGCTCGCCCAATAGGTTATCCAGTGCAGAAGCCACGGCGCACAACTCCCCGTTCGGCGGCGGCGGGCTCTCGCCGGCTGGCATCCGGCGGGACCATCCGCGTCAGCCTTTGATATATACGGTTTTCACGGCGGTGTAGAACTCGATGGCGGCGGTGCCCTGTTCGCGGGAATGGGAGCTGGACTGCTTCATTCCTCCGAACGGCGCCTGCAGCTCGACGCCGGCCGTTTCCTCGTTCACCCGGACGAGGCCGGCGTCCATGTCCCGGAAGAAGGTGAGCACGTTGCCGATGTCCCGCGTGAAAATCGACGCGCTCAGGCCGTAGACGGAATCGTTGGCCAGCCGGATCGCTTCCTCCAGGTTTTCCGCCTGGACGAGGGCGATGACCGGACCGAAGATTTCCTCCCGGAAAATCGCCATGTCCGGCGTCACGTTTTCAAACACCGTGGGTTCCACGAAGAAGCCGTCGGCCAGCTTGCCTTCCTGCAGCCGTCTGCCGCCGCAAAGCAGCCGAGCGCCTTCCTCCTGGCCTTTCCGGATATAGGAAAGCACCGTTTCCATCTGGCTTTCGCTGGCGCAGGGTCCGAGCCAGGTGGAAGCTTCCATGCCGTCGCCGATTTTGAGCTCCCGGGTTTTTTCCAGCAATTTCTCCTTGAACGCCGGGTAGATTTCTTTTTCCACGATGACGCGGCTGGTGGCGGTGCACTTTTGCCCGGTGGAACGGAACGCGCCGCTGATGGTGGCGTTCACCGCCAGCTCCAGGTCGGCGTCCTTGGCCACGATGACCGGGTTCTTGCCGCCCATTTCCAGCTGGTATTTCGCGCCGCGGGCAAGGGCCGCCTGGCTGATCCGTTTGCCGACCCCGTTGGAGCCGGTGAAGGTGATGCCGTGAATGCCGGGATGTTCGGCGATGCCCTGGCCGACGACGGAACCGCTGCCGATGATCAGGTTCAGCACGCCCGCCGGCAGCCCCGCCTCATGGAAACATTCCGCCAGTTTGGCGGCGGTGACGGCGGTTTCCGTGGCCGGCTTCCACACCACGGTGTTGCCGTAGATCAGGGCCGGCGCGATTTTCCACATCGGAATGGCGACGGGGAAATTCCAGGGCGTAATGACGCCGACCACGCCCAGCGGGACGCGGACGGTGAACATGAACCCGGCGGCGTCCGTGGCCGGGATGACGTCGCCGATCTTCCGGGAACCCTCGCCGGCGTAATAACGCAGAAGCGCCACGCCGCGGGCGGTTTCCCCCTTGGCCTCGGGGAGTGTTTTTCCCATCTCCCGGGTCATCGTCTCGGCGATTTCGTCCAGCCGGCTTTCCAGGATATTCGCCACTTTGTAAAGCAACTGGCCGCGGGCGGGCCCGGACATTTTGCTCCAGGTCTTCGCCGCCGCGGTTGCCGCCGCCACCGCCGCGTCCAGATCCTCCTTGCCCGAGTTCGGCACGATGCCTACCACATCGTGGCGATTGGCCGGGTTGATACTGGAGATGGTGTTGCCGGTGGCCGATTCTTTCCATTCGCCGTTGATGTAATTGCGATAGACCGGTGCGGTGGTTTGCGTGACGGTCATGGCCCATTCCTCCTTTAAGTATCAGTTGGCAAATTCGGACGCGGCCGCGACGGGATTGACCAGCGTGCCGATGCCGGTGATTTCGATTTCGATGCGGTCGCCGGGCTGCAACGTGAAGCGGCCGGGCGGCACGATGCACGTTCCGGTCAGCAGCACCGTTCCGTCATAGAGCTCGTTGTCCCGGACCAGGTACGACACCAGTTCGTCCAGCTTCCGCTTGAGCTGCCCCGTGCTGGCCGAACCCTGCACCGCCAGCTCGCCGCCGCGGTAGATCCGCAGTTCGATGGTCAGGTCGTAGGGGTTCGCCACGGTTTCGGCCAGACGCACCGCCGGGCCGATGGCGCAGGAGCGGCGCCAGATTTTGGCCTGCGGCAGGTAAAGCGGATTTTCGCCTTCGATGTCCCGGCAGCTCATATCGTTGCCGACCGTGTAGCCGAGAATCCGTCCGTTTCTGTCCAGCACCAGGCCCAGTTCCGGTTCGGGCACCTGCCAGGAGGAGTCGCTGCGGATGCAGACGGGCTGGTTCGGTCCGGCGGTGCGGGCGGCCGTGGATTTGAAGAAGATTTCCGGACGTTCGGCCCGGTAAACCTTGTCGTACACCGTTTCCTGGCCGGAGGCGCCCTGCGATTCCTCGTTGCGGGCTTCCTTGCTGCGTTCATAGGTGACGCCCGACGCCCAGACTTCGGGGGCTTCCACCGGCACGAGCAGGTTCAGCTTGCGCCAGTCTTCTGCCACGGGTTGGGCTCCGCCGATCTCGCGGCGCGCCGCTTCCGCCGGGGAGATTCCTTCCCTTTCCGCCCGGCGCACCAGCGCCAGGAGGTCCTGCTCTTCCAGCGCATACGCCCGCTCGTCGTCGGTCACCGCCGCGAGCCTGGGCGTGCCGCCGGCCTGGTCCACATAGCGGATGATCCTCATGGGAACTCCTCCTTTGTTGGATGCACAAGTTTTATAATATAAAACTATGTTCTATATAATTGCAAAATAAATATAACACACCGCCGAAGCCGTGTCCATTTGCCCGCGGCATCTCATTGCGATGGGGACCACGGTTGGGCGGACAGCACATTGCCGGCGCGTATTCGGTCAAGTCGGGCGGTCGGCGGGCCGTCCATCCGCCGGTGTCACCGGTGCCCGAGGCGGGCCGAGATCTCCTTCGCCGTTATGCGGATCAGGTTGGCAAACCGATCCCGATCTTGCCCGCTCACACGCGCGGTCACAAAGGAAAGGCTCGTCGCCGCGGCCACCTTGCCGTCGTGCCCGAAAATCGGCGCCGCCACGCACCATACTCCGGGTTCGTTTTCCTCCCGGTCGAAGGCGCAGCCATCCTCCCTCACCCGCTCCAATTCCTTCAGGAACCGCTCGGAGGAATCGATGGTGTACGGCGTATGCTTCACGAAGCGATAATTTTCCAGCAGGCGATCCAGCGCCTCCGGAGACTGGAACGCCGCCAGCACCTTGCCGCCCGCGCTGCTGTGCAGCGGCACCCGGCGGCCGATGCGGGAATAGCGGATGGGCGCCTGCGCCCCTTCCACCTTGTCGATGTACACACCTTCCTGCCCTTCCAGCACGAGCAGGTGCACCGTCTGCCCGGTGGTGTCCGACAACTCCTCCAAAAACGGCCGGGCCACATTGCGCAGGTCGAGACTGGCGAGAATCAGCTGCCCTTTTTCCAGCAGGCGCAAACCCAGCCGGTATTTGCCGGTGTTCGGGTCCTGGTCGATGTATCCGTGCATCCTGAGGGTTTTCAGCAGAGCATGCGTCGTGCTTTTGTGCAGATTCATGCGCTCGCTGATTTCCGTGATTTTCAGCTCGGGGGTGTGCTCGTCGAACAGGTCGAGAATCCGGAGCGCCCGGTCGAGCGCCTGGATGATGGGCATGTTATCGTTTTGCTCCTTTGCAGGTGTTTTATGATGTAAAACTTTATTCTATATTCTCCATTTTAGTACTCCATGAAAAGGTTGCAAAGACGAAAAAAAAGGCACGGGCCACAGCGGAACCAAAGCGGCCTCCTTTGGCCCGATGCGCACCGCGTCGAAACCGCAAGCTGGATGGAAATGAATAAGCAGTAGACATTTCCCGCAAAGAATCGGAGAATGGAAGCAACGGAACATGAAATCCCGAGAGGAGTCCGTGTGCCATGAACTTGCGCCGCCTGGTTCCGCCCCGTTACAGCCCGCTGTGGCTGGTGTATGGATTGGTTTTTGCCGCCCTCGTCTCCGCCGCTTTGCTCGCTCACCTTTATTACCTGCAGGATTGGTCCGCGACCTTCGCCTGGCGAAGGGTGCTTTTGGCACTGGGCCTGTCCGCCGTCGTGCATCTGACGGGGTGGCTGGGGTTCCGGCTGCTGTGGCTGTCCGGCATCGCCGGCGTGGCGATCGGCGTCTTTTTCCTCGTTTACTACACCATGGAAGGGATGGACGGCTGGGGGGACCTGGTCGGCGCGCTGTCCATGCTGTTCATCATCGGCATCGGGCTGGCCGTCGGCGCGGCGGCGGAAATCCTTTGGGCGCTGTGGAAATGGTATCAAAAGAATAAAGCCCGCTCTTGAAATACTCCGGATTTTCAAAGGTTACTCCGGTTCCCCCGCCAGACGCAGCCATCCGTTTTCCTCGCGGACTTCGGCGAGCTTCATCCGCTCGTCGGGCGTTTTGTTGGGCGAGTGCAGCGTCAGCATGAGGCGCCCGTCGAAGGTGCGGAACAGCATGCCGTGGCCTCCGTCCCCGTCGAACAAAGGCTTCTCCTCCTGCACCCAGGGGCCGAGCAGGCTGCCCGAAGCAGACAGGGCGACGCCCTGGGCGTATTTTCCATTGTGAAAACTCGACCATAGCATGAGCAGCCCGTCGTCTTCGCCTCGGTGCAAAAAAGGCCCGTCGGTCACGTAACCGGCTCCGCCTTTGACCGGCCCGACCCACACCGCGTCCCTGGCCGAAAACAGCGTCACCGGCTCCCCGTCCGCGCGGCTTAAATCCCCGCTCAGCGGCATCGCGCATACGGTGCCGTTGGTGATCTGCACCCATTCGTGGCAGAACACCATCCAGGGCTGCCCGTTTTCGTCCACGTACAGCGTGCCGTCCAGGCATTCCCGGTCGCGCGGCGTCACCGGACCGTCGCTGTGCGGTCGGAACGGGCCGAGGGGATGGTCGGCGACAAGAATTTGCGTGCCCCGGCGGACGCCCTCCGACTTGAACGTCGCCAACATGTAGTAGCGGCCCCGGTACGGATGCACTTCCGGCGCCCAGAAGTTGGTGTCGGCCCAGAAGCCGGCGTCCGGACGAAAGGCGGGAAACGGCCCTTCCCAGTGCTCCAGATCCTCGCTGCGGTAGACGTCGAAGCCGGTGGCTTTGCCCTTCCAGATGTCCTTGTCGGTGGAGCCGAACAGGTAGTAGCGGCCTTCCCGGTCATGGCGCAGCACGAACGGATCGCGGATTTGGATTTCGTTTCGTTTGTGGTACCGCCGGGTCATGCGACGTCAGCCCCTTTCCGGACTTTTTTATCCCGCTCATCCGTATGTCGGCGCAACCACGCCGGGTCCGCCCGCGGATCGGAAAGCGCCTTCCCTGAAAATCAGCGTCTCGTTGCCGGTCACCCGGAACGGGTAAGTGGTGTCTTCATATCGCACGGCACTTTCCACCTGCCGGACCGTCATGCCGATCAGCCCCTTCAGGTTTCCCTTGCGGTCGGTGACCAGTCGCACGCCGTTCGGAAACTCGGCCAGCGGCCGACCGTCGCGCCGGATTTCCGCGCGCTGTCGCGTGACGTGCAACTCATATTCGATACCGTCTACCGTCCTGCTGTATGAGGTTTCCTCCACCGGCGCCATGTGCGCGTTCATCGGCCGGGGCAAGAGCCCCGTAAACCAGAGAGTGGCCCCTGTTGTCGGCAAGATCCCGCACAGCCGCTCGATATAATCAAGCACGCACAGGATCGCCGGCGAATACGTCTCCGTAAACCCTTCCTCCCCCGTCCACGGGCTTAAGGTTTGGCCGAACCGCTTCATGTTGGCCATGGCGGTGATGATCGGCTGCATGACCCACGTGAATTCCACATGCCGGCCATGATGTTCAAAGGCGTGGGGCGCCCGGATCAGGCTGAGGAAGTTCGTCGTCCCCGCCCACGTGTTGTAGCGGGAAAACGGATCGAATCGCGGGTCGTCCATGGCGATCGAGGTGAACGGGTATTTGGCGAAAAACTTCCGCGTGTTCAGGAGATACCGCCTGAGCGCCGACGCGAAAAACTCGCCGTCCCCGACTTCGCACGCCAGCACCCGCAGCAGCACGTCCGACTGGACGCGCACGAACTCGCCGTTTTTGTCCCGGTCATAGAAAAAGCCGTCCCGCTCGTCGAAACAGTACGCCATCAGGCTGTGCAGCGAGCTTTCCGCTTTGGCCTCCCATGCAGCGGGCGATTCGCCGAGCTCCTCGGCCATCCGCGCCAGGTATTTGCGGCCGCAGTAAGCGCTTGCGGTGAGATCCGGCGCGAGGAACGGCAGAATCGGCGAATCCGGATCGCACCGGGCCGGATCCTCCAGGAACGGCGTGTCCGGCACGTGCCAGAAGCGCGGCGACAGGTCATGCCCCGTGTCGAAGGTACAGAACGCCTCGACGCATCCCGTGCCGCGGGTGTCTCGGTGCGCGGCCAGCCAGTCGTCATGTCGGGCCAGCTCGTTGTACACGCGGCGAAGGAAGGCTTGATCCCGCCCCGTCAGCAGGTAATGGTTCCACACGCTCCGCGCCGGCGGCGTCACCAGCTGGATTTGCCGGAACACCGGACCGCTTTCCGTGATCTTGTATGGGATCAGGCCGTCCTCCCGCTGCCAGCGGACGAACCGTTCGATGGTCGAGCGGGCGAGCGCGGGCGCAAAGCGCGTGAGGATCTCCACGTTGATCGTCCCTGTGCTTTCCAGCCAGCATCCCCGGTAGACCCCGCCTTCCAGCAGCATCGGCTTCCCTTCCGGGTCCGCGGCCACGCACAGGGGCAGTCGCGCCAGCGCATCCGCGTGAACCCGGTCCAGCTGCCCCGTGTCGGTCCGAAAGACGATCCGTTCCCATTGAAGCTCCATTACTTTTCCTCCCAGCCTTCAACCCTTTCCCTCTTTTTTATTGTAAAAAAATTGCGGATGCCCGCGCTTTCATTTAAATAAGATGTTTCATGCAAAATTTTCGGGTCCGGACCGCAAACGTTCCGTCCCGCTACGCCTCCGGGATCAGCCCGGCCCGGTGCAGAATGGTCACCAGCCGGTAAAAATCGAACGATCCTCCATCCGGCGTGTCTATCAGCTTTGCACGCACGGCGGCCTCGACGGCATCTTTCGCCCAGGGCGGAATTTCCATATTGCCGCGCTTTTGCAAAGTTTCAAATTCCTTGCGCAGACGCGCCACCTGTTCGGTCAGTTCCTTAATCGCCTCCACGGTTTTCTCCGCCTCCCTGTCGTAATTTTCAAGATGGTCACTCCCGATGATGGCCCATATTTTCGAAGCATAATTCGGGTCCGTCGCGTAACCGCACGCTTGGAGCATTTCCGCCTGCTCCTTCGGCGTTTTCGCTTCAATCACCCGTTTGTACCGCTGCTGCAACCGGAAAAACAGAAGCGCCTGGTCTTTCAGGCAGTATTCGATCGAAGGATAGGCCCGAAAATCGGCGGTCGGAGTTTCGACTCGCCCCTCGTAGACCTCCCACGTCTTTTTGTTGACAGCCTTCCCGTCCCAATACGGCGTCCGTGTGCCTTCGCCGACTTTGTACCCCACGAGGTTGTTCCAGCTGTTCAGCCGGCCGCCGGTTTCCAAGAGCATCTGAGCGATGCTGACCGACGGGAAAAGCGGGCCGCCGTCGACTCTCACCTTCACGGCCACCGGCGCCACGACGGCGATGAATTCCGATCGGGTCACGATCCGATCACCTCCCGAGTGTGGACAAAGATCGCTGGAATGCGCTCCGCTGGTTCAGGCCGTTTGGGCAAGCACTTCCCGATCTTTTCAAGCATCATATCCGGCAGAGCTGCCAAGCGTGCCTGCCTTTGTCCATAAAAAAAGCAGCCGCTTGTCACGATCGATGCTCCGGCGTGGTGCCACACGCTCCTGGCCGGCGGCGTCACCCGTTGGATCTGGCGGAACACCGGACCGCTTTCCGTGATTTTATATGAGATCAGGCCGTCCTCCCTCTGCCAGCGGACGAACCGATAGAAGGTCGAAAGGTCGTGTGCGGGCGCATCGTGTACCGGGCAGGCCAAGTTCAAACCCGAAGTCATGTGGAGTGAGAGGATGAACCCAGGAGCATGTCGGAAAAAGACGCACCGATCCTGTTTGAAGGCGTGCCGCTCACCGAAGAGAACCGGGAGAAGGTTCTGAAAGTGATGGAAGCCATCTTCCGGTATGCCAAGAAAAGGAATAAAAGGGAACCTGTCGAATAGGTGGAACGGTGATTGTGGAAATGGCCAGGTTTTATTTCTGAGGATACGTATGAAGGGATATCACGGATCCACTCAAGCAGGTGATTCAATGAACGATAGAATAAAAGAAAAATTCCGTAACAAAGCGGTGATTTATGATCGTATTTGGCTTTACTTTATCAAAACAGCAATAGATGTAATAGGTGAATGGAAAAAGCATGGAATAAGGATATTAGCTCTGAAGGCATTCAAATTAACAGGGGAAGACATACAGCCGTCCCAAGAACATAGTATTTCTTTTCGTGCTTACGGTGGCAATTGGCATGAAGCGATTGAATTTTTATCCAATGTCAAGGACACCGGATATCTTTACGAGATTTGGTACGATGGACAAAAATGGCTATGGAATCATCGATTCCTTGTCGATGAGCCCGCGGATAAAATCCGCGCATTCCCGCATGAGGTTTTCCAGCTCTTCGGTACGCCGGCACTCCATTTCCAACAAAGGATGGGCCCAATCCAGGTCTTTGATGACCTTGATGGCAAAGTTGCTTCTGTACCATCCCAAATCCAAAACATATTTCCCGTCAAAATACGAGACTTGAAACAAATCTTCTTCCCGCAAATACCTTGGGTCATCCGTGGCATTGTAGGTGATGACCCCCGGAGAAAAATCAATGGACTCAAACATCCCGTCACCGCATTTCGTCATGTATCGGAAGTCCACCGCTGAAGTGCGGAAAATTGCCTGCGGTCTTTCATGGTCACATCCGATCCGGCTTCTGCGGCATATCCGCCGACGGCAAAGGCCAAGGATGTGGGGCTTTCCAAAACGGCCTTGGCATAATTTTTATGGACGGCATATGGCCCCTCTGAAGCCAGGGTCAGCTCGGCCATGTCCTCGTAAACCTCGTCAAAAATATACACGGTGCCGTCGCCCGTTTGCAGCGGCAGCATCCTGGCCCATACACTGGCCTTCACCCGGATGCCGTCGCCGACGTCCGCAACAAACGCATATTCCCTGTAGACGTAAGCCGCATCGGAAGTGGACGGCGGCGCGTCTTTTCAAAGGTCCAGAAACTCGGCTTCGGGAACTTCACGAAACCCGAGGTCTTCTATTTTTGTGGTCTTGGCCGCTTCCATTACGTTATCGACGACCGTTACGCCGGAAGCCAGCATCACGTGGGATTTTCCCAGGGGACTTTCCAATCCCTTCGATGAAGAGCATGCAACCATTATGGTCATTAGCGCCAATGCAGCCAGCAAAGCCGGCAGTTTCCTTTTCATTGCCCCAATCTCCTTCCGCTTCAATACTATACAATGGCGAAGTCTTTCTGTGAACCATCCCATGCCAAAACACCGGCCCGGTTTAATTCTTGCTTGTTAACAGATAAAATGATCATGACAACAGGAAAATAAGGAGCATGACCATGATCTACCCCTATTACGGCACAGAACCGAAAATCCACCCATCCGTCTTCATCGCGGATTACGTCACCATTACGGGAGACGTGACCATCGACGAGGATACCAACATCTGGTTTGGCACCGTGATCCGCGGGGATGTGGCGCCGACCATCATCGGAAAACGCGTCAGCATCCAGGATCTGAGCTGTCTGCACCAAAGCCCGAACAACCCTCTGATCATCGAGGATGAGGTCATCGTCGGCCACAAGGTGATGCTGCACAGCTGCATCGTTCGCCGGCGGGCGCTCATCGGCATGGGAGCCATCGTCCTGGACAAAGCCGAGATCGGCGAAGGCGCCATCGTTGCCGCCGGAACCCTGGTGCCCCCGGGAAAAAAAATCCCTCCCCATTCCGTCGCGATGGGCAACCCCGCGAAAGTCGTCAGGGAAGTGACCGAGGAAGACCGCAAGGACATGGACCGCATCATTCGGCAATATGTCGAGAGGGGGAAGTATTATCAATCGTTGAAAAAATGAACAATCCCCGTCCGGCCGCACGGCAGGGCGGGGATTCGTATTCGGCTCAATAGGAAACGCTCAACGATCCTGCGGGTTGACCCAGTTCGTCCACCATTCGGATGGTATATGTGCCCTGTTGGCTCAGGGGTTCTTCCAGCCGGAAGTTGAGTTTTTGAAGATATTTTGCGTAAAACCTCTCTCCTCCCGTCACCCGCAACGTGCCGGGCCCTTCCGGCGGAATCCACCACCTCGATGGAATACCGGTCATATTTTTCACGCTCCGCATGATCGTGAACAAAGCCGAAAGCCAGCTGCCGAAGCCCGGGATAGTACACCACGTTGGTCAGTTGGATGCCGTCCTCCCGATACTCCGCGGATCGAGTCGAGAGCGAAACGGACTTCGTATCGGCCGCTCCGCCGTTTCTGTCTTCGGGCAAAATCACATAGGAACCATACCAGCCATAATTTTTGCTGACGATGCTCAGTTTGACGATGGGATAACTGAAGAACGCAATGGCCAAGATCACGAACCCGATCACGCTTGCAGCGACGATTTTTTTCATTTTTCCTCCCGGAAACCGTTGCATTCTCTACTCCAATGTTTGCGCCATGGCCAATCGTCTTGTCAAGGATTATAATTCCATTGAAATGGAAAAACAGGAGGCTGTTTGATGAAAAAGGCCGTTTTTTTCGTTTCAATCGTACTTCTCATCCTGTCCCTTGCGGCCTGTTCGGGCGGAAATGGCGTTGTGGAAATCACCGTACCGGCGTCTTTCGAAAAATTGAAAGCCGACGGCGTCAGCGAAGTGGCCGTCAACGACGATGGTTCCGTCACCTACAAAATGTCCAGGGCCACCCACGAAAAAATGCTTCGCGAAGTCAGGGACGAAATTGCAGGGTCCATCGATGAAATGAAAAATGGCCAGACATTCAAGTCCGTCAAAGACATCGAGCACAACAACAAATTCACGGAATTTACTCTCATCGTGGACAGGGAGGCGTACGAAAAAAGTTTCGACGGAGTCGCCGTCCTCGGGCTCGCTGTGCAGGGACTATTATATCAAATCTTGGACGGCGTGCCGCAGGACAGGATCCGCGTCGCCATCCACATCAAGGACCAGGCTGCAGGCGATGTGTTTCATACCATCAACTATCCCGAGCGCTGATAAAAAATCCCCGCCTGGCCGTGCGGCCGGGCGGGGTTTGTCGCCTAATCGGCTCTGTACGCAATCTGCCGGTAGTAATCGTTCCCGTAAGCGTCGTTGATGACGATCAAGGGAAATTCCTCCACTTCCAGCTTCCGGATCGCTTCCGGACCCAGATCCTCAAAGGCGATCGTCTCGTTCTTCCTGATCCTGCTGGCCAAAAGCGCCCCCGCTCCGCCGGTGGCCGCGAAATACACCGCTTTGTGCCTGGCGATCGCCTTCACGACTTCTTCGTCCCGGTACCCTTTGCCGATCATGCCTTTGAGCCCGAGCGCAAGCAAGGCCGGCGTGTATTTGTCCATGCGTCCGCTTGTGGTGGGACCGGCGGCGCCGATCACCTGGCCGGGAGCTGCCGGAGACGGCCCCACGTAGTAGATGACCTGGCCCTGGAGCGGAATGGGCAGCGGCTCCCCCTTGTCGATCATCTCGGACATCCGTTTGTGCGCCGCGTCCCTGGCCGCGTAGACCGTTCCGCTGAGCAGCACGCGGTCGCCCGCCTTCAGCGACAGGACGCTTTCCTCGTCGAGGGGAGTTCTGATGTGCACCACGCCCATTGCTGCGAACCTCCCTTCCTTTGGCGCTGTTCTTTGCCGAATCCGAGGGGACGCGAATCCAGGGAATGCATTACAGGACGACGGTGCGGTGGCGGCTGGCGTGGCAATTCAGATTGACGGCCACCGGCAGCGCCGCGATATGGCAGGGATGCGTTTCGATCCTGACGTCGAGCGCGGTCGTGTCTCCGCCCAGGCCTTGCGGGCCGATCCCCAGCCGGTTGATCTCTTCCAGCAATTCGTTTTCCAGCGCGGCGATCTCCGGATCCGCGTGCCTTTCCCCGATCGGGCGGAACAGCGAACGCTTGGCCAGGATCGCGCAGGTTTCGAAATTGCCGCCGATGCCGATGCCCACCACCAGCGGCGGACAGGCGTTCGGACCGGCTTTGCGGACCGTGTCCAGCACGAAACCCTTGACGCCGTCCCAGCCGTCCGCAGGCTTCAGCATCCTCAGCGCGCTCATGTTCTCGCTGCCGCCGCCCTTGGCCGACATGTGCATCGTCAGTCGGTCGCCTTCCACCAGCTCCAGGTGGATGATGGCCGGCGTGTTGTCCCCCGTGTTCACCCGCCTCAGCGGATGGCCGACCATCGAAGCCCGCAGCAACCCTTCGCCGTATCCTTTCCGCACGCCTTCGCAGATGGCGTCCTGCAACAGCCCCCCGACGACGCGGCAATCGGCGCCCAGCTCGACGAAGAAAACGGCCACGCCCGTATCCTGGCACGTCGGCATCCGCATTTCCGCGGCGAGCTCGGCGTTGCGGACGAGCTGGTCCAACACGTCCCTGGCGGTTTCGGACCGCTCGGCGCGCAATGCTTTCCGGAACGCCGTGATCACGTCTTCGCCCAGCTCGTAATTGGCGGCCTTGCACATTTCCGCCACTTCCCGCACAATCGTTTCGTATCGGATTTCCCTCATGGCGAACCCTCCAAAACCCCGGCCATCATTCGCCGCTCCTTCCATCCTTCGCCCGCTGTTCCATCAGACGCGACATCGCGACAATTTTGCGCGCCCGTTCGGCCACGGGGACATCGATCATCTTCCCGTCCAGTTGAATCGCGCCTTCGCCGGCGGCCAGCGCCGCTTCATACGCGGCGACGATGCGTTCGGCTTCCTCGATCTCCGCCGGGGTCGGCGAAAAAACGCCGTTGACGACCGGCGCCTGGTCCGGATGGATGCACAGCTTGCCGCCGAAACCGCAATTTTTGGCCAGCCTCGCCTGGCTGGCCAGCCCTTCCGGATCGCGCACATCGGCGTACACGGTGTCGATCGGCGCGCCGACGCCTGCCGCTCGCGACGCCACCGCCAGCTGCGACCGGGCGTACAGAAGTTCCAGCTCCGCCTCGCCGGGGCGGATGTTCACATCGTTGCAAAAGTCGAGGGAGCCAAAGGCGAGGCAGATCACGCGGGGGCTCGCCGCCGCGACTTCATATGCCTGGTGCATGCCAAGGGCGGTCTCGATGAGCGGCACGATCCGGATCGAACCGAGGGGAAGCCCGAACTCCGCTTCATGCGCGGAAAGCCACCCGTCCAGTTCGGCCACCGCGTCCCTTCCCTCCGCCTTGGGCAGCACGATGCCGTCCGGCCTTCCGGCCGAGATTTCCCGCACGTCGTCGAGGCACCACCGGGTCGTCAGCGCGTTCACCCGGACAAAAACAGGCGCCGGGCCGCGCGACGCCAAATGCGCCCGCGCCATTTCCCGGGCCCGTTCCTTCTCCCGCACCGGCACCGCATCCTCGAGATCGACGATGACCACGTCGGCCGCCGTCTGCTTCGATTTTTCAAGCCGCCGCTCGTGATTGCCCGGCACAAACAACCAGGATCGCATCAGCATCGCGGTGTTACCTTCCTTCCCGCCGGATCAGCGCGGATTGACGATGTGCAGCGCCCGGCCGAGGGACGCCTCGGCCGCTTCCAGGAACGCCTCCGACAGGGTCGGATGCGCGTGGATGATCTGTTCCACATCTTCCGCCGTCGCCCCCATGCCGATGGCGAGGGCCGCCTCCGCGATGAGCTCGGACGCTTCCGGCCCCACGGCCAGCGCGCCCAAAATTTCGTGCGAATCGGCGTCGATCACCAGCTTCACAAAGCCCGCCGTTTCGCCGATGGTCATCGCCCTGCCGCTGGCCTGGAACGGAAATTTCCCCGTTTTCACCCGGTATCCTTTCCGCATCGCTTCCTGTTCGGTCAGGCCGACGCCGGCGATTTCCGGGTCGCTGAAAATGACGTAGGGCACAAGATCATATTCCGCCCGGGTGCGCAGGCCGCAGATCGACTCCGCCGCGATCTTCGCCTCGTAGCTCGCCTTGTGGGCCAGAAACGGACCGCCGCGCACGTCGCCGATCGCGTATATATGCGGCACCGTGGTGCGAAGCTCCGCATCGGTGCGGATAAACCCTTTTTCGTCCGTCTCCACGCCGGCCCGCTCCAGTCCGATGCCGCCGCTGTTCGGCGTCCGGCCGACGGACACCAGCACGCAGTCCGCTTCGACCGTGAACGACTCGCCGCCTTTTTCCGCCGCGATCACGACACCGCCGTCCCGCGCTTCCGCGCCGCGGACCCGGACGTCCGTCTCGATCCGCGCACCGCACCTGCCCAGCTCCGCCGCGACCGGACGGACGGCCTGCGGATCGATGCCGGGCAGAAGCTGCGGAGCCGCCTCGAGGATGGTCACCCGGGAACCGAATTTGGCAAAAACCGTGCCGAGCTCGACGCCGATCACGCCGCCGCCCACGATCGCCAGCCTGTCCGGTACCTTCGCCAAATCCAGCGCGTCATCCGAAGTGAGCACGCGGACATGGTCGAACGGGAGAACGGGAAGCTCCGCCGGCTTGGATCCGGTCGCCAGGATGCAGTGGCGAAACGCGACGGTCGCGATTTCCGAACCGTCGTCGGGCGCGATCTCCGCCGTATTCGCATCAAGAAGCCGGGCGGCCCCTTTCAGCCGGACGATCCGGTTCGCCTTGATCAGCGACTCGATGCCGCTTTGAAACCGTTCCGTGATGCCGTTTTTCCATTTCACGGTTTGCGCCGGATCAAGGGCAACCTCCGTTGCCCGAATGCCCAATGGATTCAGTTTCCCCGTATTCAACCGGTGAAACTGGTTCGCCGCGTGGATGAGCGCCTTCGCCGGAATGCAGCCGCGATTCAGGCAAACGCCGCCGAGCCGGTCCCGCTCCGTCAGCGCCACCCGCTTTCCCGCCTGGGCCAGCCGGATCGCCGCCGCGTAGCCGCCGGGACCTCCCCCGATCACCAGGACTTCCGTTTCCAGATGTGCCAATGCCGCTTCCTCCCGTTACGTCAACCGATATTTGCGCAGGGCCGATTCGTCGACCTCCACGCCAAGCCCGGGCGCTTCCGAGGCGAAGACCCAGCCGTCCCGATGGGTAATGGAGGGAACGGTCAGTTCATGCTGCATCGGATTCGCCAGCGGTTTCAGCTCCAGCAGCAGGCAATGCGGCGACGATACGGACAGATGCAGGCTGGCCGCCGTCGTGATGCCCGTGCTCCAGGCGTGGGCGTTGAAGATTTTGCCTTTGGAGCCGATGAGTTCGCGGATTTTCAGAAATCCGGTGATGCCTTCGGCCCGGGCGGGGTCGATGCCGAACACGTCGACGGTTCCGCTTTCCAGAAGCCGCCGGTATCCTTCCAGGTGCCACTCCCGTTCACCGGAGCCGATCCAGATGTTCGTTTTTTGCCTCAGCTCGCGGTAATCGTCCATCCGGTCCGGATGGAAAGGCTCTTCCAGCCAAAGGACCCGGTTTTCCTCATACGCCCGCGCCATCCGGATCGCGTGGGGCATTTCCCAGCGGATGCCGTTGCCGATGTCGATGATGAACATTTTTTCGTAGCCGATCCGCTCCCGCACCCGCCGGACGAATTCGAGATCATGCGCCTCATCGCGGCCCAGGATCGCCTGGCCTTTTTTGCCGAAACCGATCTTAACGCCCTGGTAGCCTTCATCTATATATGAAGCGATTTCTCCCACATTTTCCTCATGCGTCGCGTATTTGCCGTGAATGCTGGCTATGGCCGGAAGTTTCTCCCGGACCAGGCCGCCCATCAGTTGATACAGCGGCAATCCGAGCGCGCGCCCTTTGATGTCCCAGAGCGCCATGTCGAGGGCGCTGATCGCGAAGGAAGCCAATCCGCCGACGCCGTACCACCAGACGTGACTCCGCATTTTGTGCCACAGCTTTTCGGTCTGCAGCGGGTCCTCGCCGATCAGCAGATCCTTGAAGCCCTTTTCGATAAGGGTCACGACGGCGTGCGTCGATTCCGGCCACATGGTGATGCCTTCTCCCCATCCGGTGACGCCTTCGTCGGTCTGCACTTTGACGATCGTCGTATAGCGCGTCCGGTTGTTATCGTTCGGTTCCACGCAGGCGATCCCGTACGCTTCAATCGCCGAAATTTTCATTTCCATCCCCCCACGGATGATGCCTGTCCGAAAAACGCCGCAGGTGGCCGTCGGCAAGGACAATCCGGCGGATTTCCTTCCCGTCGCGGTCACCCGCGGTCACCGCATCAGCTGGCCACCCGTCACGTCAATCGTGGCGCCGGTCACGTAGGAGGCCCACTCGCTGGAAAGGAACAGCACCGCTCCCGCCAGTTCATTCGGCCGGCCGAGACGTCCCATCGGAATCATGGCCGTGAACTTTTCCAACTCTTGCTCGGGCAGCCTCATCATCTCCGTATCGATGCCGCCCGGGGCAATGGCATTGACGCAAATCCCGCTGTCCGCGTACGCGCGCGCGAACGATTTCGTCAGGGTGACCACGCCGCCCTTGCTGATGGCGTACGCCGTGGAAGTGGCGAATCCTCCGGTGAAGGCGCCCTGCGAAGTGAAATTGACGATCCTCCCCCAGCGCTGCCGGGCCATCACCCGGCATGCTTCCCGGCAAAGGAAAAACTGGCTTTTCAGATTGACATTCATCAGGCGGTCCCACATCGATTCGGTCACTTCCTCGATGGGAACCCTGAGCAGGACGGCCGCGACATTGACCAGAATGTCCAGCCGGCCGAACCGTTCCACCGTTTCCCGGACGAGCGCTTCGCATTCGGAGATCCCGGCCAGGTCCCTCACGCTCATCGCATGATCTCCGTCCAGCATGGAGAAGGTTTGCGTCAGCGTTTCTTCATTGATATCGCAGGCCATGACACGGGCTCCCGCCCCGGCCAGGGCGTGGGCGACTTCGCGGCCGATGCCCCCGCCCGCGCCGGTCACCAGCGCAACCCGTCCTTTGATTCCAAGATCCATTCTTCAGTCAACCCTCCGAGTTCGTCGGACACAGAATCAGTTAAAAACCAACGACGGAACGTACGTGGCCAGCTGCGGGATAAAGACGATGGCCAGAATGACGATGAGCATGACGCCGACCATGCGCAGCGCATATGGCACGGCGTGGATCATGGACGTTTTCGTCATCGCCGTCGTCACCGACAGCAATATGCCGACCGGCGGCACCACCAGCCCCATCATCAGCGTCACGATGAACACCACGGCGAAGTGGATCGGATCGTAGCCGTACGCCGCCACGAACGGCGTCAGCACCGGCACGAAGATCGTGAGCGCCGACAGCTCTTCCATGAGGAGGCCGATGATCAGAAGGAAAACGACGATAATCAGCATGGCGAGTATTCCGTTTTCCGTGATGGAGGACAGAAACTCGATCGCCATCTTCGGGAATTGAATATAGGCAAGCATCCAGCCGAAGATGCCGGCCATCCCGACGATGACCATCACGGAAGCCGTCGTAATGGCGGCATCGGTGAACGTCTTGATGATCGCTTTCCACGTCAGTTCCTTGTAAATGAAGAGGCCTACCACCAGCGAATAAACGACGGCCACCATCCCCGCTTCCGTCGGGGTGAAAAATCCGAAAATGATCCCCGCGATGATCAAAACGGGGAGCATGAGCGCCCAGAAGGCGTCCAGCCCGCTTTTCAGCACTTCCTTCATCGGAACGCCCTGCTCGCGGGGGATGTTTTCTTTCCTCGCGTGGAAATAACAATAGATCATCAGCGCAATGCCGATCAGGATGCCCGGAATGATCCCGGCCAGAAACAGCGCGCCGATGGAGACCCCGGTGAGCGAACCGTACAGCACCATCGCGATGCTGGGCGGAATGATCGGCCCCATCGTCCCCGCGCACGCCTGGATGGCGGAAACGAACGGTTTCTTGTAGCCTTTCTGGATCATGGCCGGCATCGCCACGGAACCCACGGCCGTGGTGTCAGCCAGCGCAGAGCCCGAAACCCCCGAGAAAATCATGCTGGCGAACACGGACGACATGGCCAGCCCGCCGCGGAACCTGGACACGACGTTGGAAGCGAAGCGGATCAGCCGCGTGGAGATGCCGCCGTACACCATCAGGTCTCCGGCCACGATGAAGAAGGGAATGGCCAGAAGCGAAAGGGAGTCGACGCCGACAAACACACGCTGGAGCGCGACTTCCAGCGGAACGTTGGTCTTCCAGATGAGCATCAGGAGGCCTGAAATGCCAAGGGAATAGGCGATCGGTACGCGGAAGAAGATAACCAGCAACAGGAATATGCCGAACAAAAGGGCGATATCAACCATTCGTGTTCACCTCCGCCGCGGATTTGTCCCAGAGCAGCACGATCTGCTTGAGGGACATGAGGATTTGTCCGGCGAAGGCAATGGGAAAGCTGATGTACACCCAAACCATCGGCCATCGCAGAGCGGAAGAAATCTGTTTCATACCCATTTCCACAAAATTGAAGCTGTATTTGAGCAACAGGATGCAAAACGCCATGACAATCAATTCGGATACGGCGAGCACCCATTTCCTCGCCTTCTCCGGCAGCATCTGATCCAGCGCGTCAATGACGATATGCGCCCTGCGGGAGGCCACGATGATCACCCCGATCATCGTCATCCAGACGAACAGGTAGCGCATCAGTTCGTCCGCCCAGACAAGAGGCGAATACATCAGCCGCGCGATCACCCCCGCGAAGCTGACGATGACCAGGGCAAAAAGCGTGATGGTCAGGACGACGAGCAGCACCCGATCCGCCCAATGGGCAAAAGCCAGAAAGAGACGCCGCATGAAACCATCCTTTCTACCGCCTCAGAGGCGGGAAAAGACGCCGCGCCGCGGCATCTTTTCCCATGCCGTCTGTCGCGTCATTTGAGGTTCAAAATGTCGTCGATCAGTTGCTGAGCGTCGTTTTCCTTGGCAAACTCTTCGTACAACGGGCTCATCTTGTTCATGAAATCGTCGCGATTGACCTCGGTCCTGGTGAGTTTCTCTTCCAGCTTTTTCTCGTATTCCGAGATTTCCTCCCGGACCTGCTTGCGCGTCTCGACCGCAACTTCCTGGGCCGCATCCGAGATGATTTGCTGCAGGTCCTGAGGCAGGCTTTGGTAGAACTTGTCGTTGATCGCCAGGTCGTAGTCGGTGTAGATGTGGTACGTGTGGGTAATATATTTGCCCACTTCATGCAGGCTGATGTCGTAGAGATAGTTCGCCGGCGCTTCCGCGGCCTCGATGACCCCGGTTTGCATGGACGTATAGATTTCTCCGCCCGGAATCGGCGTCGGCGCCGCGCCGAGCAGCTTGGCGAAGTTCGTGTACAGCGGAATTTCCGGCACGCGCAGTTTCAGGTTCTTCATGTCGTCCACGCTGTTGATCGGCTTGGTGGACACGATGGAGCGGAAGCCGGAGTGGACCATCGCCAGGATCCGGATGCCGGAAGCCTCGCGCAGTTCTTCCTTCAGCTGCCGGCCGACTTCGCCGTCAAAGAACTTCTCCACATGGTCGTAGTCGCGGAACAGGAACGGCAGCGAGATCACGCCGGATTTCGGATAGAAGATGGACGCCGAACCCAGGTCGGTCCAGGCCATTTCCAGGATGCCCTGCGCCACGCCTTCCGTGTTGTCACGCAGCCCGCCGAGCACGCCGCCCGGATACAGTTCGACTTTCAGACGGCCGCCGGAGCGTTCCTCCACCAGCTGTTTGAACTTTTCCGACGCCTTGTGCGCGAAATGGCTTTCCGGAACCTGATACGAGATCCGGATGGTGTACGTCTTGTTGTCGGCCGGAGCGGAAGCGCTCGGGCTGGCCCCCGAAGAGCCGCCGGACGCGCCGCCGGCAGAACAGCGTTGGGGAATGCCCGCCGGGGCGGGCATTCCTTACGCTAGCCGTCTGCTCACGTCATTTGATGTTCAGGATGTCGTCGATCAGCTGCTGAGCGTCGTTTTGCTGGGCAAACTCGTCGTACAGCGGGCCCATCTTGTTCTTGAAGTCGTCGCGATTGACTTCGGTCTTCGTGAGCGACGCTTCCAGCTTTTTCTCGTAATCCGTGATTTGCTCCCGCACCAGCTTGCGCGTCTCGGTCGCCACCTCCTGGGCCGCATCCGAGATGATTTGCTGCAGATCCTGCGGCAGGCTTTGGTAGAACTTGTCATTGATCGCCAGGTCGTAGTCGGTGTAGATGTGGTACGTGTGGGTAATGTATTTGCCCACTTCATGCAGACTCAGATCGTACATGGTGTTCGCCGGCAGCTCGGCCGCGTCGACGACGCCGGTTTGGATGGACGTGTAGATTTCCCCGCTCGGAATCGGCGTCGGGGCCGCGCCGAGAAGCTTGGCGAAATTCGTGTACAGCGGAATTTCCGGCACGCGCAGTTTCAGGTTCTTCATGTCATCCACGCTGTTGATCGCCTTGGTGGACACGATGGAGCGGAAACCGGAATGGACCATCGCCAGGAAACGGATGCCGGAGGCCTGGAGCACGTCATCTTTCAGCTTCTGGCCGACTTCGCCGTCAAAGAACTTCTCCACGTGGTCGTAATCGCGGAACAGGAACGGCAGCGAAATCACGCCGGATTTCGGATAGTACACGGATGCCGAGCCCAGGTCGGTCCAGGCCATCTCCAGGATGCCCTGCGCCACGCCTTCCGTGTTGTCGCGCAGCCCGCCGAGCACGCCGCCCGGATACAGTTCGACTTTCAGCCGGCCGCCGGAGCGTTCTTCCACCAGTTGTTTGAACTGCTCCGACGCTTGGTGCGCGGAATGGCTTTCCGGAACGTGATAGGAAATCCGGATGGTGTACGTCTTGTCGTCGGCCGGAGCTTTCGAACCGCCTCCCGAAGAGCCGCCGGACGTACCGCCGGTGGAGGCGCCGCCGGATTGGCCGGAACTGCCGCCGCTGCCGCCGCTGCTGCTTCCCGAGCCCCCGCAGCCCGCCAGGACGAAAACGAGAACGGCGACGAGCAAAACCAGTGCTCCCTTGAAGGATTTCTTTCCAAATGCAGACCTTTGCAGCATGTTCATTTCCAGTGATCCTCCTTGTTCATAGCTTGGTTCAATCCTTGGTCATGTGCGGACAAATGACGGTTCGAACGATGTTCGGATCCGACAAATTGTCCATGGCCTGATTGATCTTCCCCAGCGGCAGCTGGTGTTCCAGAAGGTGCGACAGCTTGATCCGCCCGGTCTGATAAAGACGGATGCAATCCTCGATATCCTGTTTGGTAAACCCCCGAGAGCCGACAATCGTTTTTTCGCCCCAGATGAAATCCACCGATCGCAAGCGGAACGGTTCCTGATTGGCGGCGATCGTCACCATGCGTCCGCCCGGAGCGAGGCAGGCGAATCCGGCTTCGTCCATGTCGGGCGACGGCGCGCATTGCAGCACCGCGTCCGCGCCGAGACCGCCGGTGATCGACCTGATCCGCTCCGCGAGATGCTCATCCGGCCCGATCGTTTCGTCGGCCCCCATCTCCGCGGCCAGCCGCTGTTTGGAAGGCGAGCGGGCAACCGCGATGACGGAGGCGCCGAGGAGCTTCGCCAATTGAATGGCGTTGGAACCGATGCCTCCCACGCCGATGACGGCCACCGTGTCTCCTTCCCCCACGCCGGCCATGCGCAAGGCGTGGTAGGGCGTCGCCACGGCGTCCGTGAGCACGGCGGCTTCACTGAACGACAGCCGTTCCGGCAGCGGGATGAGGTTCCGGGCGGGAACCGCCACGTACTCCGCGATCGCTCCGTTGATATCCACCCCCATTCGTTTCAGCCCGGGACAGATGTTGGTCTGCCCGCGCAAACAGAATTTGCAGTGACCACAGGATTGAATATAGTAAATGGCCACCCTGTCGCCCGCGCGGAAACCTTCGACGCCGGGTCCGCAGCATTCCACCACGCCGCTGGCCTCATGGCCCGGAATGATCGGCAGGGTGGAGGCGAATCCGCCTTGCTGCAGAAAGTGATCGGACCCGCAAACGCCGCACGCTTCCACTTTGACCAGCACTTCCCCTTCTCCGGGAACCGGCGCGGGCACGTCCAGGATTTCAAATGGTTGGCCATAGTTCGTCAGGACGGCGGCTTTCATGTCCGGCACTCTCCTCAGATGACGACCGTTTCTATGCCCAGCATCTCGCCGAACATGACGAGCTCTTCCGTCAGATCGCCGCTGCTGAGCGACCCGTGGTGCGTGGCGCCGGCCAGGCACCAGCGGCGGAACGCTTCCGGCGTCGGGCCGTTGCGGAATCGGAACATGCAGTTGCCGACCCTGAGTTCCTGATGCCTGGTGCCCAGAATTTCGCCCGGCGCGATCACGAGCACCCACCCGCCCTTGGCGCCTTTCTTCGGCGACATGCCGACCAGCGTGGCCGGGCCGGGCTTGGCCGAAATGAACACCGAAGCGCCCTTCAGCGGCTGGCCGGAATGGCCCCTCGTGGAGATGACGCAGGGCTTGTCGCAAGACAGGCAGAAGTCGGATTCGCCCGTGTTGGCCATCAGCATGTAGTCTTCGACGTAATCGATCTGGTCGCATTCGCAGTAGAGGATATCGCCTCCAAGCTGCTTCGCCGCAATCATCGCGAGCGAGGTGACGATGTCGCCCGTGCACGTGTACGGCTTGCCGACCGAGGTCATGCAGGAGACGCCGAGACAGCCGATCACGCCGATTTCCGGGTTTTTCGCGGCATACTCGGCCCGGCAATTGAACGCTCCGCCAAGCAGACCGTAGCGTTCGGTCAGCTTCTCCAGCGTCACCGTCAGCGCCAGGGATTGCCTGAAACCGTGGTCCTGCTCGGCTTCGACGCGGGTGTGCTCCTCCAGCCACCGGCGCTTTTCCCCGATTTCCTCGTCCGTCACCTGCCGGAAGGTCCGGGTGAATTCGTCGCTGCCGATGTCCTGGACCTGCAATCCGAACGTGCCCGCAAGATCCCCGGGGTCCGCCGTTACGTTGACGTAGCCGTCAATCGGCTTCCCGATCAGGCCGATCCTGCCATTGAGGAAAGCCGATGCCGCCTTGCCGGCCCGGATCGCCTTGAACACTTTCGCTTCCGTGCGGCTGTCGCGCTCCGCGCTGACGAACAGCTGGACGTTGCGCCCGTGCCTGAGCGCGGTGTTCGTGAACATGATCGTCCCGACGTTGTTGCTGTGGCGCACGAGATCCCGCATGGTATAACCGTCGGGAATCTCCGTCATTTCATGCATGTCCCAGACGATCAGGGGCGTCCGCGGCATGCGCTTGACCGCTTCCCACGAGTATTCGGGAGGCGCGGCCATCGTGGGAACCACGAGAATGACATCGACTCCGCTTTTCACGAATTGTTCCCCGGCGGCCATGCCGTCCTCCCGCGTCACGATCAGCCCGGGAAACACCGGTTCGAAACCCGCGTCCTGCAGGCGCCGGACAATCCGCCTCGCCCACTCCGCTTTCTCCTCGCGATAGCCTTCGGGCATAATCCCTTCAAAAAAGGCCATGTACCCCGCCACAACGCCAACCCTGATCCGGTCTCCGTTTCCCATCAAGTTCTCACCTCCCGAGGCTAAACGATCAAAAAGCCGCCGTTGACATTCAGGGTTTCCCCGGCGATAAACGAAGCGCGTTCATCGCACAGATACTCCACCGCGTTGGCCACGTCCGCCGGGGTTCCCGTGCGGCCGATCGGAATTTGCGAAGCCATGTCGGCAATGCCGGAAAGCATCCGGGTATCGATCAGCGACGGGGCCACCGAATTGACGTTGATGTTGAACGGAGCCAGCTCCTTGGCCAGCGACTTGGTCAGGCACATGATGCCGGCCTTCGACACGGCGTAGGCTCCGACGTTGCGCGCGCCGCCGTTGATGCCCGCGCTCGAGCCGATGTTGACGATTTTGCCCCAACGCTGACCCTTCATGTCGGCGATGACTTCCTTGATGCACAGGAACGCGCCCCGCAGATTGACGGCCATCGTGAAATCCCAGTCTTCGATGGTCGTGTCTTCCAGGCTCCTGAACCGGATGACGCCGGCGTTGTTGATGAGCACCGACACGGGGCCGAACCGGCTCCGGATGTCCGCGAACGTCTTTTTCACCTGCTCCGCGTCCGAAATGTCGCAGCGAAATCCCGCCACATTCGGGTTGTTCATCGCTTCGGACAATTCGGATGCGGTCCGGTTCAGGGGTTCTTCTTCCACGTCGACCAGCGCGACGCGGGCCTTATGGGCAACGAAGCGGGACGCGATTTCCTTTCCGATGCCCCGCGCCGCTCCGGTGACCACGACCGTTCTGTCTTCCCAGCCCATACCCTGCACTCCTTACTCAGGTTTGCGCATGCCCAAGCGTTCCCAGACTTCCGCAGGCACCTTGTTTCGGTCCTTGTAGTGGATCCATCTGCACTTCGCGTCCTTGCGGTCCGGATACGTCGGCGGTTCCAGCACGCGGATCGGATATCCCCATTGCTCCATGGGGATCTTTTCCATCAGGATGCAGCAGTGCGCGCAATAATATCCGACGCCTTGCTTGTTCCAGGCCCATGGATACGGTTTCTCCGTCACCCGGAAATGATACGGCGCCTCCATCCGCGAGGGCGTGCCCTCCATCGGGTCGCCGCGCAGCGATCGGCCGCCGCTGCCGCACGCGTCGAATTCCACCACGATTTTCTCGTCGTCCTCGTGAAACTCCATCTCGCCCCAGCGGCGCGGACCGCAAAGATGCGCCCGCATCGATTCGATGGTCAGATACACCAGCACCGGGAACGATTTTTCCCAATTGCTCTCCGGGCTGAAAAACTTGTACCGGTAGCCGAACAGGTCGCCGATCGCATATTGGCGGTAAGCGATTTCGACTTTCTCCTCGCCGAACCGGTTGGCAATGTGGACCAGAATCCCGTAACAATAATCCACGTAACGGTCATGCAATTTCCGCCACGCTTCGCGGAGCTCGTCCAGTTCCCCGAGCAGCCGGGGAAGGGGCACTTCCCCGTAGATGCGGCGGATCAGTCCGGCTCTCCGCTCGTGCAGATCGACCCAAGCCGCCTCCGGATCGAACGGCGCGCCGTTTTCACCCAGCAGGTTGAACAGATCCCGTTTCAGGCCCTCGGTCTCGCCGTGGATGTATTCCGGCTGATCCTCGATGCACCGGAGGAAATCGGCGCTCCACTGCTGATAAATGTCGTAGCAGATACGCGCCTCCTCCATGAAGTACTCGATCAGCTCGATGGCGTCTTCTTTGCGGCCCTCCCGCAGGGCGATCAGGATCTTCTCATAGGTGCTGACCAGCTGTTCCTGCCAGTCCCCTTTCCTGATCTTTTTGTTCAGGATGTTGGAAAACACCAGTTCGGACATCGCGGTCCCTCCTACCGGTCCACCCGGTATTTTTCGATCACTTCCCGATTCAGCCGGATTCCGAAGCCCGGACCGTCCGGAACCTTGTAGTATCCGTTCACGAACGGATTGCGTTCCTCCACGATTTCGTAGAACAGCGGATCGCGGTCCGGATGGAACACTTCCAGGAACGTTCCGGTGGGCGCCGACGCCAGGAGGTGCGCGGAGATTTGGGGTTCCTCGTGGTGCGCCATCTCGAATCCGAGCGCCGCCGCCGCGGCCGCCACCTGCCGCCAGGCCGTCGGTCCGCCTCCCCAGCTGGCATCGAAATTGCAGACGTCAATCGCACCCGCCGTCATCAGCCCGATGCATCCGGCCGCCGACACCTCGCTCTGCCCGGCGTTGACCGGGATCCCCGCCATCATCCGCACATCGCGCATCGCTTCCCTGTCGACGCTCCAGCGGCACGGCTCCTCGAACCAGCGCAAATTCAAATCCCGCACCCGCTCGCTGAACTGCAGCGCTTCCAAACGGGTCCAGCCCTGGTTCGCGTCCACCGCCAGCACGAAATCGTCACCCGCCGTCTGCCGGGCGATTCTCACCCGCTCGGCGTCAACCTGCGGGCTCCGTCCGCCTACCTTGAACTTGCAGCCGGCGGCTCCCATGGCCTTGAATGTCTCGATATCCCGGCGTATCGCCTCTTCGTCGACGTCTTTGCCTTCCGTGTAATAGCCGCCGATGACCATTACCGGAAGCGCATCCCGCGCACCCCCCCACAGCCGGTAAAGCGGCATGTTCAGCGTTTTGCCGACGGCGTCGTACACCGCGCTGTCGATGCACGCCATCGCGTTCAGCGCGATTTTGCGGTCGGCCAGAATATCGAAGGTAAACGGCCAGAGCGTCTCCCAGATCTCGTTGGTCGCGAAGATGTTTTTGCCGATCACCAGCGGCGCCATGCGGTTCAGGATCATGTCCACCACCGCCGGCTGGGTTTCGTGCTCGTCGCCGTTGTAAATTTCCCCGACGATGCCGTCTTCCGTGATCACCCTCGTAATGACCGTGCAGCGGTGGGTCATGGAATAGTGGCTGCCTTTGTACTCCCTTTTCAGCGGGATTTTGATCGGGATCACTTCAATCTGCTTGATCAGCGATTTCAACGCCATTCCTTCTTTCTTGATGATTAGTTGTAGCCGTCGGGGGTCACGTGATTTTCCACAACCCGTTCTCGATCGTTTCGCAAATCGCGGAAAGGAATTGCGCCGCCTTCATCCCGTCAATGATCCGGTGATCGACGGTCAGCACCAGGCTCAGCCCGCTGCGCACCACGACGTGGCCGTTCTCGGCGACCACCCGTTCCTGGATGGCCCCGACCGCCAAAATCATCGCTTCATCCGGCTTGACGATCGCCCGGAACCGGTCGATGCCGGCGGCGCCCAGGTTGGAAAGGGTGATGGACGCAGGCTGCTTCGCCATCATTTGGTTTTGGCGTGCCGCCTGTACCGCCTCCTGGCGCGCCCGGCTGATCTCCGCCAGCGTGCGGTTCATGTTCGCCAGAACCGGAGCCACCAGCCCCTCCTCCAGGCTGATCGCGAGCCCCACGTTCGCCGCGCCGATCCGCTCGATCCGGCCGGGCCCCGCCAATCGGACGTTGAGGTCCGGCATATCCTGCAGGGCGAAGCCGATGGCCTGGAGCAAAAAGTCCGTGACCGTGATGCCGTGCAGCGCCTCGTCCCGGGATTTGCGCAATACTTCGCGCGCCTTGAGCATGTTTTCGGCGTTCACCCATCGCTCCAGCCAGAACGCCGGAATCGTGCTCCAGCTTTTCTCCATGTTGCGGGCGATGGCCGCGCGCATCGGCGACATCGGTTCCGTTGCCGCATTCTCCCGCTCCGGATTCGCGGCCGGAAGTTCCGGCTGCTTCGGCTCCTCCGCCTGCTTCAGTTCCTCCGCCTGTGCGGATTGCCGCCGTTTCGCCGCTTCCTCGATGTCCTTCAGGCCGATGCGGCCCTGCGGTCCCGTGCCGGTCACCTTGGTGATGTCGACACCGAGCTGCATGGCCAGTTTCCTTGCGGCCGGCGATATCCGGATTCTCTCCTCCCCTCCGACTTCGGAAGGCGGGGCGCCGGCGGCGGAAACGCCGCTATCGGCGGGAGCAGGTCCGGCAGCGGGCGAGGCGCCGGCTTCGGAAGAGGCGCCGCCGTCGGCCGGCCGCGGCTCTTCGTCCCCGGTGTCGATGACGCAGACCGGGGTTCCCGGCGCGAGCGGCCGGTCGGTGTCGGCCAATATTTTCCTCAGGACGCCCGTCGCGGTGCTTTCCACTTCGATGGTGGTTTTGTCGGTTTCCAGCAGGTACAGGACTTCCCCCTCGCGGACGGAATCCCCCTCCCGCTTCAACCATTCGACGATCCTTGCTTCCTCCATCGTGGCGCTCAGTTTCGGCAGTTTCAGCTCCATAATGGCGTTGGCTCCCTTTTCCTCAAGCTTGGCCGCCCAGCATCGACCGCGCCTTGGCCACAATCGCGTCCACGGACGGAATCGCGGCATCTTCCAGCACGGGGCTGAACGGGAGCGGAGCATCCGGCAGGGTGATCCGCTGCGGCGCCGAATCCAGTTCATCCATCGCCGTCTCCACAACTCCCGCGACGACTTCGGCGCCCCAGCCGCCCAGCGCGTGATTTTCCTCCACCGTCAACAGATTGTGCGTCCTGCTGACGCTTTTGATTACGCTCTCGATGTCCAGCGGCCGCAGGTAGCGAAGATCGACCACTTCCGCCGAAATCCCTTCCTGCTCCAGCCGCTCCGCCGCTTCCAGCGCCCGGCCGACCATCATCAGGGTGGCCACGATGGTCAGATCCGTGCCTTCCCGGCAGACGCGCGCCTTGCCGACTTCCGCCGGTCCCGCGGACTTGTCCAGCTCGCCTTTCCTGGCGTATATCGCCTTGTGCTCGAAAAACACCACCGGGTTGTCGTCCCGGATCGCGGCGCGCATCATGTGATAAGCGTCGTGCGGATTGCTTGGGGCGAAAATTTTGAGCCCCGGAAACTGCAGGAACCAGGTCTCCCCGACCTGGGAATGCTGCGCGCCGAACCGGATGCCGCCCCCGCAGGAGGTGCGGACGACCATCGGCACGCTCGTCTGGCCGCCCGACATGTAGCGGTATTTCGCCGCGTTGTTGACAAGCTGGTCCGTGCACACCATCAGGAAGTCGGAAAACATGATTTCCGCCACCGGACGCATCCCCGTGATCGCCATCCCCACCGCACAGCCGAGAATGCCCGTCTCGGCAATCGGCGTGTCCAGAAGCCGCGACGGCCCGAATTTTTCGTACAGGCCTTCCGTCACCTTGAACGGTCCGCCCGCGTGCCCGATATCTTCGCCGAGCAGAACCACGCTCGAATCGGCTGCCATTTCGTCGGCCAGCGCCTGTTGGATCGCTTCCCGATAGGTCGTTGTGATCATGTCGAAATCCTCCTCGTCGTTGTCAGGCATACGTCTCGGTGGTGAGTTCGTCCAGGCTCGGCCACGGCGATTGTTCCGCCTCCGAGGCGGCCTTGTCGACGGCCGCTTTGACCGATTCGATCAGGTCGTTCAGCTGCGCTTCGGTGGCAATTGCTTTTTCCACCAGCCAGTCTTTGAACAGCAGGATCGGATCGTAAGACAGCCACGCTTCCACTTCTTCCCGCGGCCGGTATTTGGCCGGGTCGGTGCGCGAATGGCCGCGTTGCCGGTAGGTTACGCATTCGATGAAGGTGGGCCCGCCGCCCGAACGGGCGCGCTCCGCCGCCTTTTTCACTTCTTCGTACACTTCGATGACGTTGTTGCCGTTGACGGTTACGCCCGGCATGCCGTACGCGGCGATGCGGTCGGACAGCCGGGTGACCGCCGTCGTCTCGTCAATGCGCGAAAACTCGCCGTAAATGTTGTTCTCGCAAACGAACACGACGGGAGCCTTCCAGACGGAAGCCATGTTCAGCGCCTCGTGGAATGCGCCGATGTTGGTCGTTCCGTCGCCGAAGAAATTGACCGAAATCCGGTCTTCCCCTTTCAGCTTCGCGGACATGGCCGCCCCCACGGCGACGGGAATGCCGGCGCCGATGATGGCGAAGGCGCCGATCAGATTCAGGTCGAAATCGCACAGATGCATCGATCCGCCCTTGCCCTTGTTGATCCCCGTGGAACGTCCCATCAGTTCCGCGAAAAACTTCGCCACATCCATGCCGCGGGCGAGCGCGTGCCCGTGTCCGCGATACGTCATGGTCACATAATCCTGCGGCTTCAGCGCCTTGGCGGCGCCGACGCTGACCGCCTCCTGGCCCTGGCAGAGGTGCGTCGTTCCGTGAATGAGCCCCTTCATGTACAGGCTTTGCACTTTTTCCTCCGCTTCGCGGATGAGCACCATATCGCGGAACATCGCCAGGAGATCACTTTCTGAAAGCGCTTCCGGCTTGGATTGACGTATGGGCTCGCCGGAAGGCAAAATCGGCTTTTTTTCCATCTCGGGAGAACCTCCTGTTACTGATGATCATTTCCACTGCCGATGATCGTTTCCATAATTTAAAAAATTCAAATAATCGGAATCGTTTCCAATTGCGGGCGAGGTTTCCCACAGGGAAACCGGGGTCTTTGGGCCATATCCGTGATGCTCTTGTCAATACCCGCGGCGGGCCGTATTCTCCCTGCAGGAATCGCGAATGACAAATTCGGTCGGGATGACAACGGGCGGCAGCTTGCCGTACAATTCCGGCTGCTCGATATATTTGACCAGCACGTGCGACACGCTTCTGCCCATCTCAAGCAGCGGCCGCCGAATGACCGTTACCGCGGGATTCAAAAGCTGCGTCAGTTCGTAATCCTCCATGGTAATCAACGACACGTCCCTGGGGTACTCCAAACCGTTCTCCCGCATGACGGCCAGAATTCCGTGGAAAACCTGGTTGTTCAGGCACAGGATCGCGGTAACGCTTCCTTCCCTGATCAACGGCAACAGCTCCAGCATGGCCCGTCTGCCGAATTCGTTGGTGAATTCGCCTTCTTTGATGACCGCTTCCGACACCGGTATTCCTCTCTCCTCGTAGACGGAGAGAAACGCCTCCAGGCTGGTGCGGGCGGGCCGGATGTTTCGGCCGGCCTTGATCAGGGCGATTCCTCTGTGCCCCATGGAAAGCAAATAATGCGTCGCTTTCTTCACGGACGAATAATAGTCCGTCATGATGCCGGCCGGAATGCCGGGGATGTCCCGGTCCAGCGTGACCACCGGAATCCCGAGGGTCGTGACCAGCTCCTGCAATTCCTTGTCATCCTCGTCCGGAGCCGCCAGGATGACGCCGTCGAATTTTCGGCCTTCCAGAAACGAGCCGACCTTTTCCGATACCCCGGTGGTGCCGACGTCGCAGAGGGACAGGATGTATCCGAGATCGCCGAGTTCGTCGTGGATGCCTTTGGCGATCTGGGCAAAAGCGATATTGGAAAGATCGACGAAAAAGGCGATGTTCTTGTATTTCTGCGACCGCATGCTTTGCGCGATCCGGTCCGGCGTGTACCCCAGTTCGCGGATGCTCTGGAACACTTTCCGCTTCGTTTCCTGGCTGATACCGGGCGCCTTGTTGATCGCGCGCGAGACGGTTCCCACCCCCACTCCGGCATGTTTGGCAACGTCTTTGATTGTGATCTTCTTTTTTCTCATCATCCGTTACCTCTACACTGTAGGAAACGTTTCCATGATGATCCCATAATACAGTCAATCTCTTATGTTGTCAATATGGAATGAAAGCCCTTAATTTTCCCGCTCTTTTGGAACGGTTCCATCCCGCTTACCAATCCGGCGGACTCCGGTTATGTCTTGCCAAATATGTAATAAGATCAAGAGCTAAAAAAACTGGCCCCGCCTGACCATTCTGCAGGGCGGGGCCTCATTTGAAATAAGCCCGCGAATTTTTGCCGCATTTCTGAGATCTTCCTTGAATCGTTCCAAATGATGGAATGCGTCAGTACCCATAATACACGGCGCATGTCTTGACCTGGCTGTAGAAGTCCAGCGCTGCCTGCCCCTGTTCCCGTGAATGGGAGCTGGACATCTTCATGCCGCCGAACGGCGCCTGGTACTCGACCCCGGCGGTCTCCAGATTGACGCGCACCAGCCCCGCCTCCGCTTCCTCCAGGAACCGCAGTCCCTTCGCGATGTCGCGGGTGAACACGGAGGCGGACAGGCCGTCGAGTTGGTTTTCGTACAGTGCTTTGACCAGCCGCGGGCCGATACGGGCCTGTTCCACCCGGTCGACAGGTCGGTGCAGCTGGCGTATCCGATTTCGAACAGATAATGCGACATTTGTTCAATCGTGGCTTTGCTGCCGTGGGCGTTCCAATGATGATACAGATAGGCCGCGAATTCGTCTGCGGAATATCCCATTTCGTATATGAGATTCAAACGTTCCTCCGGCAATAAGGGAGCCGCCCTTAAGATTTCGTCCAGCCTGTAACCCGCTTGACTCATGAACCGGACTTTGTCTTTCCAAGTCGGAAGAACGTCCGCAACATATTCCCAGAAGCCTTGAAGGACGCCGGCCAAATTATTCTCGTCCGCGGCGCGGGCCGTATTCGCCAGGATTCTCGCCACGGCGAGGTTGTCCAGATGGAACACATGCCTCAGCGCGTCGATCGTTTCGGACAAATCTTGATACAGCGGCGTGTAGGGTTGCGTTTGAAGATACGCGTTGCGAATCTGCATGAACTCCTCGGGCGTGACCCCGTATACATTCGACAACACACCGGCTACCGTCTTCATATCCATCCAGCTCCAGCCCGTCGAAAGCAGCGCGGTACCGGTCTCATGGGCGTCTTTTCCGAACAGATCCCTGAGAATTTCGGCATATTTGTCCGGATTGCCCGGATTTTCCGTTTGCCACACCAGTAGAAGGATTTCCTTCGTGTTAAGATTGAAGCCGGTGACGTCACGCAGGTTCACCAGCGCCTCTTCGATCGACAAACCGAGGGCAAGCAAGTTGTTGATCATGTTGACCAGAGTCGTCGGGATGGGGGCGGGCTTGTTGGAATGCAACCACACCACATACGCCAAGTCGTGCGGGCCATAGCCAAGATCCCTGAACAGGTACAGCAAATCCAAGTTCGCTACGCCATAATAAGTCTTTATTAAATAGTGCAACCGGTCGGTGTTCAGGCCCCACACTTCCATCATGGCCAAGGCCGCGTCGAAGGCAGGGTATCCCGCATTCTTGATATTCAGTGTCGTATAGTTTTGGCGAAGCTCCTCGTTGTAGCTTGCAGGAGGATAGAATCTCGCCAGCGCGCGGATGGCCTCCGAAACGGTGTATCCCGCCGCAAAGAAAGCCTTCGCCAAACTGGACGAACTGACTTCGGTTTCATAAATCTTCAGCAATTCGTCGGTTTCCTGATAGGTCAGCCCGGCGGCTTTCCAGCGGGTGACGATCTCTTGCAACGTCAGCAGGGAACCGCCGGCGTCATAGAACAATTCCGGCCATGCGGTTCTGGCCGAGTTCCAGTTGGGATTGCCGCCGATGGAGAGAACGGCCCGAATGACATCATACGGCGCGTATCCCGCATCCGTCAGCGAGCTGCCGATTTCTCCGCGTTTTGCCGTATTGGCCGAATAGAGATTCCACAGCGCGGAAGCCGCTTCATTGACGGTGTAATTTTGGACGTGGAGCGCCAGGGCGAGATCCCGCGTATCGCTCACGCCGAGGCCGGCAAGCGTTGTTACCAGCTCCGACGCGGTGCGGCGAATCGTGTTGTCCCCGCCCAGCTTCGGTTGAAATACGGAAGCGATCTGGCCGGCATCCGCCGAGAACATCGACACCAGAATATTGAACACGTCCTGGTTGTCGGCGCCGGCAATGCGCAGGGCAAGGCCGACGACCAGGGCCGTTTCGCCCTGGTTCTTCAGCTCTGCCGCCACATCTTCGGCGCCATATCCGTTCTTCAGCAGGCTTTCCACGATGGCGGCGATCCCGAAACCTGCGGTCTTCAGCTCGGAAATCAGCGCGGAGAGCGTTTTTCCGGCGTCCTTTCCGTTTGAAACCAGCGCGCCGACCGTGGGGATGACTTCACTGAAGCCGCCCACCGGTTTGTCGTCCGCCGTCTTGAGTCCAGAAGGCGTGTATGTAACGGTCACCATGCCGTCGGTGATGCGATCCTCGAGAATGACCAGCAGAACGGACGGATCGTCCTCATCCAGCATGACATCGGCCGCTTGATTCGGCATGCCGTCGACGGTGACGGAAAAGCCGGAGACCGCACTGCTGTCCGGTTCGGCCAGCGGCGTATCAAACCGCAGCTTAATGCCGATGACATAAGGATCGCTGGTGATGGACTCCGGAAGCACGCCTGCCTTCACTTTGACCTTCGCCGTCGGTTGTACGGCCGGATTCGGATCCACGATATCAGGCAGTACCAATTCCCCTGTCGCCGTATATTCGTCCGGCGTTTCGGGGTCGTATCCGTCGATGGTCCAGATGACCGGCACGTTGTAGTGCGTATCTCCTTCGCTGTCCGTGATCGTCACCGAAGCCGGCAGCTGCGCGATGGCGTCCTCCACGCGTGTGCCGTAATCCACTTCCACGTCCGCCACGGGCTCAATGCCGGCGACGACCGGCTTCGCCCTCACCGTCACCTTCGCCGTCACATACAGAGGTACATCCGGATCGGGATCCACCGCCGCGGGCAGCGTGAACATCCCCTTCGCCGTGTACTCGCCCGGCTCTCCGCTTTTATAACCCTCAATCGACCAGGTCAGCCCCACGGTGTGCGTGCCGCCGTCGCTGTCCGTGATCGTCGTCTCCGTCGCCTTCGCCCCAAGCTCCGCAATGACCGCCGCTTCTTCCGTGCCGTATTTGACCTCCACATCCGCCGAAACGGGAGTCGCGCTTACGATCTTCGGCTTCTCCTTCACCGTCACCTTCGCCGTCACATACAGCGGAACATCCGGATTGGGATCCACCGACGCGGGCAGCGCGAACGTCCCCTTCGCCGTGTACTCGCCCGGTTCTTCTTTTTTATATCCCTCAATCGACCAGGTCAGCCCAACGGTGTGCGTGCCGCCGTCGCT
>Ga0310826_100518_pt1 | contig 36557 bp, 20 predicted proteins | sample WT_ome_FD_201306 | JGI IMG/M metagenome (GOLD analysis project Ga0310826, IMG submission 201306) | Sorghum-adapted microbial communities enriched on wild type (WT) sorghum from Joint BioEnergy Institute, Emeryville, California, United... ... | reverse complement strand
GGGTGCCGTCTGGATGCCAGGACATCGGCGAACAATACACCCAATTCTCGTCCGTCGTCAGCTGGATGCCCATATATCCTGGTTCGCGGATGGAACGTTCGATATCAATCAAGGCTGGACCGATATTCCCCTGTCGGAAATGGCGAACTCCGGTGATGCTGTAAGTATACAGCGCCCAAGTTATGCCCATGGAGGTCAGCATCCCGTAAGGTCTCGGCATCAGTCCGAAAATCGCCGGATCTGTCTTCTTCGAGAAACGGCTTGTCATGACGATTCCGAGACGTTCGTCGGGTGAGAGGATCGTCGTTTCGTCATATCCGAGGGTGAAGGTGATCTGCTCCATTTCTTCGGAGTTCAGGTATTGGATGACGGAGTTCGTCGTGCTGCCTGTTTTCGTCCCAACTGCAGAGATGGCGTTACCACCCCTGACGAATTGCTTGACCTCTCCGCCACGCATGATGGAAGGGATGATATAGCCTTCACGATCCGGATCTCGTTCGTAAGAACGCACCGAGCTGATGATTTGAATATTCTCGATCGTATAATGATCCGTCTGCCGTTCCAACGTGCCGATCATCACGGCAGCGCCAACATCCGAGCGAAGCGCTGTCCAGCTCATATGCCGATTGTCCGGCGCGATGATGATCTCCGACCAATGGTGCGTGATCCGCGGATCGTCCACAAGATGCGGCGGATAGATCACCGGGATAAGCTCCGCTTCCTCGCAGTTGTCGATATCCGGCGTACATTAATCGTCGCGTAACATACACTGGTTGGTCTTTGAGAATGCTGTGCCGTTCAAGCCTCATTCAACGTCTCTAGAAATTCCTCCAGCTTGGCTTTCGGTAGCATGCCGCCATTCTCGATTACTCGCAATTTCAGACTGTGCAAGAGAGCTTCCATATCCATGCCCAACGGAGCATCTCTTCCATCACTTCCATAACCCATCCCCATCAGCACCTTGTTCACAAACTCAGCTCCAGCCGGTTCTTTACGAAGCTCCCCGAGCGTTGAGTCCAGAGTATATTTCTTGCGTATTTGGGTCGTTGATTGGACATGGACGGTGCGGCGCAACACGATGTCCTCCGATGACTTTCCGATGAGAATTTCGAAGTCTCCACTTTCCACATACCAATCTTTTAGCTCCACATGATAATAGGCAAATGCCCGTTTTCCCAATGTAAAGGTTACCTGCTTCACTTCACCTGGCGCCAGCTCCACCTTCTCGAATCCTTTCAATTCTTTGACCGGTCTGAGAACACTGCTCTCTACATCCCTGACATAAAGCTGTACGATTTCTTTCCCTGTTCTGCTGCCTGTATTCTTCACTTTCACCGTTACCTTCAACTCTTCCGTATCTTTCAATTCCGGCTTGTCTACTTGCAGGTCGAAATACTCGAAGGTTGTATAGGAGAGACCATGTCCGAAAGGAAACAGTGGCTTGATATCCACTTTGTCGTAGTAACGGTAGCCAACGAACAGGCCCTCGCGATATTCAACCTGATGCCTCTCGCCGGGGAAGTTGATATAGGAAGGGGTATGACTTAGCTTCTCCGGGAACGTCTCTGCCAGCTTGCCGGACGGATTGCGAAGGCCAAACAGGATATCTGCTATCGCGCCTGCCATCGCTTGTCCGCCCAGGTAGGCTTCGAGCAGCGACGGAACCTTGTTGATCCAAGGCATCTCCACAGCCGAACCGTTCAGCAGGACGACGATGACCTTGTCATGAACGGCAGATACAGCCTCAATCAGCGCCTGATGGCTGTCGGGAAGCCTCAGATGCACCCTGTCGACCCCTTCGGCGTCATACTTGTCGGGCAAGCCTGCGAACAGGATCACGGCATCTGCGTGACTGGCGACTTCCTTGGCCTCTTCGATCAACTTCTTGTCCATTTCATCCCGCTCCAGGGAATAACCGTCGGCGTATAACAGATTCGCATCCTTGGCAACCTTCCGGATCTCCTCCAGCGGGATATCCAACTTCGTTGGTTGCACCTTCGAGCTTCCAACACCCTGATAGCGAGGCGTTTTGGCGAAGGCGCCGATGACGGCGATCGTCCCCTTGTTCTCGAGAGGCAGCGTGTTGTTCTCATTCTTCAACAGGACCATGCACTCCGCTGCCACGTTTCTAGCGAGTTGATGATGGGCCTCCTGGTCATAGGTCGCATCCTCCTTCTGCGAATTGGCTGCGCGGAAGATGACGGTCAAGATACGTTCCACAGCTGTATCCAGAGTCTCCATATCAAGCGAGCCGTTCTGCACCGCTTCGATGATCTTGCGGCTTCCTGTCCCACCGCTTTCCGGCATCTCAAGATCCAGACCAGCAGCCAGCGCGGCCTCTCTCTCGCTCACCGCCCCCCAGTCGGAGACAACCATGCCTTCGAAGCCCCATTCTTCCCTAAGAATCTCCGTCAGGAGCCTCCTGTTCTCCGAGCAGAACACGCCGTTGATCTTGTTATAAGCCGCCATGACCGTCCACGGCTTGCCATTTACGATCGCATCTTCGAAGCTGGCCAGATAGATTTCCCTGAACGTTCTCTCATCGAGGATGACGTCGATGTTAAATCGACGGGTCTCCTGATTGTTTACGGCAAAATGCTTGATCGAGGTTCCGACTCCCTGGCTTTGCACGCCCTGGATATATTGCGTCGCCATTTCTGATGACAGATAAGGGTCCTCGGAGAAGTATTCGAAGTTCCTGCCGCACAACGGGGAACGCTTGATATTGACTCCCGGACCGAGGATGATGCTCACACCCTCGGCCTGGCACTCCTCTCCGATCGCCACGCCAACCTGCTTCACAAGCTCCCTGCTCCAGGAGCTGGCCAGCCCGGCCGCGGTCGGGAAGCATGTCGCTGGAACACTTTCATTCAGACCCATGTGGTCCTGCGCACCTTTCTGCTTCCTCAGGCCATGCGGGCCATCCGTCAACATGATCGACGGAATGCCATGCTCCGGCAACGCCCTCGTATGCCAGGCACCAACGCCTGAACATAGATCCGCTTTCTCTTGCAACGACAGCCGAGAAATGAGCTCCTGCAGATTTTTTGTCATATTAGCCCTCCTGTACTCCTTCGTTATTTTATAAGGAACAACTGATTCTCGACTTTGCTTAATGCACAATCACCCTGACGCGGCAGAGATTCTTCACTTGTGTGAAGATGTTGTTCGGATCGCCATGTCGGTTTGATCTAACGCGAAGCACTGGGAAATAAGTGCCCGGTTTGGAAAACGTATATACGGCATGAGCGGTGGCCTTCGTCCCATCGCTACTGATGGTGGTGAACTCACCCTTGACAGGATAATCCGGTTCGCCTTCAAAGCTCCACTCCGCGGCCGTTAGCTTGCCTGCACGGTCAGGAAGCTCAACATCAGCTGTAAAATGCACCGGCTCACCAACGTTCACAACCGCACACTCACTTCCGTTTGCCTTCAAGGAGATAACCGGCTGAATACCTTTTCTTTCGCCAGCTGTTGGTGGTACGTATACTTGTCCATCTGCCACCGAATATACGGTGCTGTCTGGCGGGGCGATTCCTCTCTCCACCCAATCGCTCAAGTCCAACAGCCCCTGGAACAGGGCGCCGAGGTAGCTGACGAAACGCAGCTCATTCCCTGTAACAGCTTCATCGCTATGCACGGCATGGTCGATATACCAGAGCCGGAATTGCTCAGGTTCCCTATCTCCCAAGTATTCCTTAACCTTCGAGCGGTACCAGTCGGGCTGCCACGGAAAAGCACCGTCCAAGAGAGCTGCGATCACGATCATCTTCCCGTTTATTCGGCCGCTCTGAACGGAACCCGCTCCCCCATAAGCCAACATAGGACCGAGAATCATCGGTCTCTGGGGATAGATGGGCTTGCCGTCTGCATCACGGAATTGATCCCATGCGTGGTAATCCTCAGAAGGAACTTGATGGCGGTGATAGGTTTGGAGGGCAATAAAGTTGGAATTGTCGAGCATGATCTCGTCTCCAGGTTTGACTTTCTTGAGGATGTCAACCATCCCTGGGACGCCGAATCCTTCAGAGACATACGCGATGTTCCCTTCCAATCTGTCGAGCGGCACCTTCTGTCCGGCCGCATCTCCGGTCAGGAATACAATATTCGTACCTGTCAGATACAGATCATCGCCTTGCGGCACGCTCTCCAGCTTCATCCACGGCTGGAACTCGGAAATGTCAATGCCTCTGAATCTATGCCAGGCATCATCGACTCCCGTCTTGTTCTCCTCCTTCGCCACAATATCTTCCTTGAACAGCTGTGCCTCCAGGATAACCGTGCTGTGCTGGATGCGGTCTCTTGCCGCTGTGCCATTAGGATCCGCCCCCAGATAGCCCGGTACCGTCCAGAAATCTTCGAAGTAGGTGGGATCGATCTGTTCGATCATCGGAATAAATAACGGCAACGCGCCCAGATCATTGGATTGCTCAGGAACCCATGCCCGAATCGGGAAACCCATCCTGGTGAATTCCTCAAGGGCCGCTCTTTCCTCTTCATCAAGCCCCGCATAGATATCACCGCTACCGCCAGGCTCCACCGCATCAGCGATCATCGCGATCTTCTTGCGCAAGATGCGGTGAGCGTGTTGTCCTACAGTGAAATTGCTCGGTATGGACATAGGCGAACCGATCACGTAAGGCAAAGCGCCATCCCACACCTTCGTGTTTTCCACGCAACTGATGGTTTTGTATCCGCCGCCGCTACCGCCATAGATGTATCCATAGGGGCGATGGGGGCCGAACAGCTGAACCGCTACTTCGCGCGAATATTCAGCCGCAGCTGCGCTCGTTCGATAGATGGTTTCACCGGAAGCAGCTGGACCACCCATATTCGATTCCACATAGTAAGCACCATTCGTGATGGCGAAGGCAATCCGATCCTGTTCCCCTACTTGGAGTTCGCCGGCATCCTCGCTCCCTTGCACAGGCGCCATAAAGTGATAGAAACGCCCTTGATAGTTGTCCTTATCCGGAAAATAGAAAGAGAATCTAAGCTCCGTTCCTTCAAATCCTCCATGAATATAACGGTAGCTCACCGTATTTCCCGTTCTCCATTCATCAGTATCGATATACGGCTTTTGAAACTCCGGGTCTTGTTTCGGATCATAGAGTGTTGGATGATCTGGTATCATCGTAAAACCTCCTGAACTGATGGTTAACTTCAACTATTCGTTCGTATTGTTCACATTGATCATCGAAGCAGCTGCGATGTCGCGTGCGGCCCAGTGATCATCCGCTACATCCTTCCAAGGCGAGTGAAACTCCCCAATCGATTGCTCGCGGCCAAGTACCCTGTTCAGGATGACAACCATCTCCGCACGCATCAATTCTTGCTCGGGGCGGAACGTTCCATCGGGATATCCTTGGATGTATCCTGCCCCTTGAGCGGCTCTGATCTCTGTCTCAGCCGGGTTGCCTATCGTATCCTTGAATCCAGCCCCTGGGGAAGCTGTACTGGCCCGCAGTCTCACCGCAAGCTTAGCCATCTCAGCACGAGTGACAGATTGCTCAGGTCTGAATGTGCCATCCGGATTGCCGTTCATCAGCCCGAGTGCTGAAACCTTGGCGATCGCTGCCGCAGCCCAGTGATCAGCCTTCACGTCGTCATAACTCCTGATGTCTATGAGTGCGACTTCTTCTGCCAGAATTCTCGACAGAATAACCGCCATTTCTGCACGCGAGATCGGCTTGTCTGGTCCGAACAAACCGTCGCCTAAACCATGCATATATGGTTCGTTGTTCAGGTTGAGCGGCGCATTGCTTTTATGATTGGAATAATTGCTGGTGATGAATGTCTCCACTGCTTCCATGACGGCCGCCGCGTCAAACACACTTTTGCTCGCATGTGGGCCGTGTGCAAAATACATCGAAGTGACGCGATCTTCCCCGAGCAGTTCCTTCGCTTTCGCCTCCATGATGCGGCTCTGTTCGATGCTGACCAACTGATCGTTCTCCCCATGTGTAAGGAATAATGAAGGGGCATGTTCCGTCAGTTGAACATAAGGGCTGGCTGCTTCGATTAATTCTGCATTCTCGTAATGTTCGGATCCCAACAAAGCATATGCAAACAGTCCATCCGTGTACGTCGGGCCGAAATAGGATACCATCGCCTGAATATCGCTGGAGTACTCTGCATTGCCCATGCTCAGATCTTCGTAATCCGGATTACCGTTGGTCGTACCCAACAACATGGACAGATGCCCGCCGGCCGATTCACCCATCGCAACGATGAAGCTGGTGTCCAGATTATAAGCTTCCGCATTGGCCCGTATAAAACGAACGGCCGCTTTCAGATCATGGATATTTTGTGGGAAGCTGCCCTCGATAAAGCCATTTCCATGATCCACTGACAGGGTGTATTCGGCGTAAACGATCGCATAGCCCTTGGATACGAGATAGTTCAATGTATCACTGACAAAGGCGGATTTTCTGCTGAGGCTGGTCCACCCACCCCCGTGAATCCACATGACAACTGGGAAAGGACCTTCCCCTATAGCAGGCACTTCTATATCCACATAATTGAACTGGCTCCCATTCTCGACGGTCGGAATATCGTCATATCGCACGGTTTCAATGGGTTGGTATGGTTCCTCGCTGTCTGGGTAACTCTCCTCCGGTTCTCCCAGAATCCAGGCGACGTCCGTTACCATGAACGAACCGTAGACTCCGTATGCGGTCAAAACATTGGTGCCAGTATTAAACAAAGCTTTATCCCCTTCAAACCTGACAGTTACTGTACCACCGTTGAAGGATACAGGGTAGGAGTTCTTGAAGAACATGACACCGAGCTCCGAATCGGTGAAGGTGACAAGCTCCTGTGCGGAACCGACATACCTGGGGATCCCTCCGCTGTAATCAAACGCAAAAGCCTCTGCCGGATGATCGCCTCTCGCGACCATCAGTGCTGATATGGGCATTTGTCCACCCAGGAGGCCAGGTTCTTGCAATTCAACCGTCAGTTCAAAACCAACGATCTTCTCATAGTCGTTCGAATGTGCAAATTTAGGGTCAATCTGGTACAGACTGCTCCCGTTTTCCTTGATCGATGACGGAGCGGATGCTGCGTCATCGGCATCGGCACTACCAGGAATCAATGACATCAGCAGAAAAAATGTGAGCGAAAGATATGCTATTCTTTCCATTTATGAATCACTCCCTTCAAATCATGTTACATCTCATTTTGGTTCAAATTATCTATTAAGACGATCATTTAACATAGGCATCTTTCCTCCTCATCCAGAGCATTGTTCCATCATTTACTCGGACTTGCTGCTTCTATCTCGAGCTTCTGAGGCGAACATCCCTCCGCTTCAACAACAACCCGAATCACGCCTGCACCCGTCGGTCGGATAACAGCCAGGGCTCGTCCATCGAACGTCGTGTGCACGTTATCGTGATAAACCTCTTCCGACTTCGGATTGGCGCTGCCCAAGCCCTGTAGAATGCCAGACCCTTCCACTGTAACGGTCACTTCCCGATCCGCCAGTGGCTTCAGGATCCCTTGATCATCGACAATTGAAATGCTGACAAACGCCAGGTCCTGATCATCCGCATTTATCTTCATCCTGTCTGCTTCTACCTTCAAATTCACACCAGAGTCTGCAGATCGGAGAGTCATTCGGCCTGATTCGATCCCATCCGTATAAGCGACCGCCACAAGCTCGCCCGGAGTATAAACCGTATCGAACACCGCCTTATACCCATTGTTCTCTCCCGCTTGAGCTTTCCCGACACTTTCACCATTCAGCAGCAATTCAACTTCGTCTGCGTCCGAATATACCTCCACAACGATCGGCTTGCCTTCATAACCTTCCCAGCTCCAGCTGCAGATGGAATCGCTCCAGCTCCACGGATTGTTGGCTGTCGGTCTGCCATAATTGTGCGGACGCTGGACCGCGATATACGGATGCTTCCTGAGCCCGAACACGATCTCACGATAGTAGGAGGCCGGACGGCGATGCCCGGTGATATCGATATCTCCGCAGTAGGCGATCAGCCAGGGGTAGCCGCCGGAGAAGCCCAGTCCACCTTCTTCTCGATAAGGCTGGCCGATTCCGGCTTCTCCGAGGTAGTCCCAACCTGTCCAGGTGAAATCGCCAATAACGTGTCCGTTCTCCTTCACCAGCTTCCAGTTGTTCGCGATATCCCTCGGGTAGGTTTCACTGCCAACGATGATACGATTAGGAAACAGCTCTTTATCCATCACATACCGATTATCCGCGTAGTTATAGCCAGCAATATCCACCGCTGCGAACGATTCCGCGATTAGCTTGGTCACCAGTTGATTCGCCTGGGCTTGTTTCATCGATTCACCAGCGTTGGCCATCGCTGTGTTCAGATCGCCGGATATATGGTTCTTCATCACCTTCATTAATTGATCCATCACGGACAAGATGCCGTTAATCGAATTCGTCACATATCGGGTGCTGTCAAGGCTGCGAATCTTCTCCGCAAGCTTCCGTCCCCACTCCGCCCCGTGGGCACTGCCCGTCTCCTGAATCTCGTTGCCGATGGAATACAGGATGACGGACGGATGGTTGAAATCCTTGTTCACCATCGCTTCTACATCCTTCTCCCACCACATGGGGAAATTCAAAGCGTAGTCGTAGTCCGACTTGCCCACCGTCCACACATCGAAGCATTCATCCATCACCAGCATGCCCAGGCGGTCACAGGCATCCAGCATCGCCTTGCTGATCGGGTTGTGAGCACTGCGAATCGCATTGAACCCGGCTTCCTTCAGGATTTCGATGCGACGCTCCTCCGCGCGGCTGATCGAAGCGGCCCCAAGCACGCCATTGTCATGGTGGATGCATGCCCCGCGGAGCTTAACGATTTCACCATTGATGCGTAAACCATATTCAGGATCCAGTGACAGGCTGCGGATCCCGAAGGTTTGAACTTCCTCATCGAGCAATTCGTCTCCATCAAGCACCTTTACGCTTAGGGTATATAGATGCGGAGTGTCTACATTCCACAGCTTCGGATGTTTGACATAGAGCCTCTGACGCAAGATGGCCTTCTGACCTGCATAAGCAGTAAACGGACTCTTGTCTGAGGCGACCAGGTTCCCCTCTGCATCGAAGACCTCTGTAACGACCGTAGTCGATTGTGAATGGACGCCTTCATTCTCAATCATCGTTGCCACGTGAACGACAGCACGGTCATCGGTTATATCCGGGGTGGTGATCTTCACCCCATCCAAAGCGATGTGCACCATATTGGCCACGATGATCTTGGTATTGCGATAGATGCCGGTACCCGTGTACCAGCGGGAATCATCGTTGCTTCTTACGACCACCTTGATCTCGTTTTCTTCGCCATATTTAAGGAAGGGGTCCGCTTGAATATAGAAGTTGGAATACCCGTAAGGATGCTGTCCCGCGAAATCTCCATTGATGTAAACCATGGCGTTGTTATACACCGCTTCAAATTCGAAATAGACCCTTTTGTCTCTGTAAGCCAGAGGAACATCGAATTGCTTGACATATGCATAAGTTTTGTCTGGAAAGAAACCTTTTTTGTTGCCACTCACCGCTTGCGCGCTACGCTGCTGACTGATCATCGCATCATGCGGCAGTGTGACAGGCTTATACGCCTCTTCAGGAGCCAGGTCGAAGAAACCCTTGTTCTTGCCTACTGTCCAACCATCATTGAAGGATTGTCTGATCATGTTCAATCTCCTTTTCCTTTATATTGCCTTTCGTCTCGCTAATAATCATCGTAAGTCATGATCGACTGGGCCACTAGCGGAAATCCGACGATTAGACTTGTCGTTTTACGACTTTCTGAAGCAGTTGAATAAATGATCTATACCCGACGCGAAGTGGTAATATAGAAAGTGTATTTGGTCACATCAAGAAAAAAAAGGTCGGGATGAGAACAGTCACGTTTTCTTCCGACCATGTTATATTTGGATTTATTACGCAACCCTTCATGCAGGAACTTGCGGTGATTATTTATTGGCAGCTGCCCATTCGTCAAGTTGTCTTTGCTTTTCTGCGATATACTTCCCGATTCCCGCAGCTTCCAACTTCTGAATGAACTCTGGCAACCTTTCAGCAGGATCCACTGAACCGGTTTCCAGGATTGGTCGATACTGATCCGTTACGTTAGTCAATGCGGTATGTTCGTTCTTGACCGGTTCAACGTTAAAAACAAATCCAAGTGCCGGAGAAATGTTCGTGTTGGCTGCGAGTTCATCAAGAATTTCTCGCTTGTTTGCTGGTTCATCTTCTGCAAGATAATGAATTTTCAAGTTACCCAGCAACCAGCCAAAGTTCTTCATGTTGTAACCAACCGTATTCGCATCGAGCCCTTCCGGAAATCCTGCCTGATTCTCAGACAGTTTGACATAGTGCTTGCCTTCAATCCCCCATACAAGAAGGTTGGCAATCTCTTCGTCTGTGTACAGGAGATTCAGGAACATCACGGCACGTTCAGGATTTTCGGACTGTTGAGCGACTGTCCAGAATCCTGTCATGATAGTCTGAGTCGTCAGATGCGTCGGAACCAATTCTACCCCGACTACGTCCAAACCAACCATGCGTTCCGTTTCAGCCTCCGCGATCACGTTTAAAGCGCCTGAAGTGATATAGCTGAATGCGCGTCCGGAACCCATCATGTCCATTGGCAAAACTGAAGTTGTCGCTGCATCTTTGTTGATATATCCTGCCTTGAACCATTTATGAGCCAGCGCTAAACGGTCAGCATACTCTTGTGTTTCATACAAGTTCACTACTTGAAGATTGTTGTCATAGTGTAGCAATACGCCAAAACCATTTTCCAGAGAGTCGTAGTCTGCATAGGATGTAACCGGACCCATGCCGGCTGAGACGGCAAGAGGGATCAGCTCTGGTTCATTTTCCTTTACGAGCTTCAGAACATTTTCGACATCTTCCAAACTTTTAATCGAAGAAACATCGATATTATACTTGTCTACGATATCCTTGCGCATATAGTACACAGTGCCATGGCCTACATATGAGTCGCCCATTAGCACGGCATATAATTTGCCGTTAATACTCGGCACATTGATATACTGCTCTCCAACCTGTTCAATGATCCCTTGTCCATATTTCGGAAGAAGTTCATCAAGTGCTAGCAATTTCCCTTGCGCGACGTTGGAACCATAAAGCTGAGGAAACATGTATGCCAAGTCCAGCTTCTCCCCGCTCGAAAATTTCAGATTTAACTGTTCAGTATAGGTTCCGACTCCGATCGGGAGTATCTCTACCGTTGTATTGATCTTCGCTTCCGTGAGTTTGTTGAGCTCAGCTTCAACCAGTTCCATATCCGGCGGAATCGGCCCGATCATCGGAATCGCCATCGTCAGATTGTAATGGTCGAGGCTGGATTCCTCACTTTGTTGCTCTGTTTGATTGTTTTCAGGCTGGTCGCTTGTGTTTGTGCTTGTGTTGGTGTTGCCAGACTGATTTCCCTGATTGCTAGTGTTGCTTGAGCATGCTGCCAACAATGATAGGACGAACAGCGCTGTCAGTAAAACGAAGGCTAACTTTCTGCTCATTGTCTTATTCCCCCTTCAGATAGTTGAATGATATTGCAACATTAGCATACCAGCACCTGGACATATAGACTTGTGCTTTTCCGACAAGATCTTTGACAGTTTTACGACATGGAAAACTCGTATATGAGTAAATGACTCACTCAAATATAACGCTGCCACAAAGTTACATCAGCTGTGTTCATTTCATCCTTCTGGACCGAACACCTGGAAGACTTCCCCTTCCGTAATCCCGGATTCATTAAACGCATCTACTCGCACGTAGAGGGGCTGGCCTTTGACCAAAGCGCCTATCTTGACTTCACTTCTACCAAATACCATATAGCTGTGATAGAGCTTATCTGCTCTGTGTCCCCACAGCACAATGTGCCCGACAGCATCATCTTCAGCCCAGCTTACCAACAGATCCAGGTCGCTCAGATAATTGGTTCTGACATCACACACCACTTCCGGCGGATTACCAGAACCGATGCCGAACACTCGGAGACCAGAGATGCAAGGTGTCTGCTTGTAGGGAAGTTCGATCACCGTAACACGGATAAACCGAGTCACGATCCCTGACTCCCGAACTATCAGATCGTGCGGCAGATCCTTGTCAGAATTCGATTTATCCTCGATAGTAAAATATGTTTCCCCATCAAGCGAGCCTTCCAAATGCCATCTGGTCACATGCGGACGTAAGTCGATAAATCGATTCTCCTCGAGTTTCGCTCCTTCGGGAAGCGGCACCTGCAACTCATCATCTGCAAAATTGATCTGGATAGCACGAACATCGCAGGCATGCTGCAGATCGACTTCCAGCCACTCCCCTGGAGCGTTGACAGCGGCTTTCCACCAGGTCTGTACGTTTTCATCCGTTGCCTTAGAAGGCTCCTTGCCTGCGACGAAAGAAGAAGCTCTCGCCGGCTTCTGATAGGACAGCAGCATCCAATCCGGATTAGCCCAGGGATCGATTTGGGCTTGCTCAATCTTCATCGGCCAATCGCCATAGCGCTGATTGCAGAACAGTTCACCATCTTCATCAAAACCCGCAGGCCAGATGCCGATGCGTCTCTCAAACTTTTGATTCACACTGATACGCATCGTGGAGGCGTGCCATAAATTGCCGAATCGGTCTTCCATCGTTGAACCATGTCCGGCACCTGGCATATATCCACCCGGTTTGTACGAATATGGATTGTTTTTCGCCAGTGTGAACGGCCCCAAGGGAGAATCAGATACGTATACGCCATCCGCATAGATGTTATTCTGGGTAGCCGGCGCCGCATACTGCAGATAGTATTTACCGTTATGTTTGTTCATCCAGGGCCCTTCGATATACGGATTGTTGCTGATCACTCTTTGTACCGTCTGGTCAGATAGGAACGGATAGGCCAAGGCAAATTGCTTCCTCTCCTCCTCCAACTCCTCTTGTGTCTTCAACTGATGATCCTCTCCGAGCCGTTCGAAGCCTATATGCTCCATGTTGCTGTAGATCAATTCGATCGGCTCTGTCTTCGGAGTCATCGACTCCGGATCCATCTCTACACCATAGATGGGGGTGATATTGGAGCAACCCCAGTAAAAATACACCCTTCCGTCGTCATCCAGGAACAGGTGAGGATCCCAGAACGGGAATGGCCCTTCAATCTCCTCGAAATCGCCGTTTATCGGATCCTTCGTTCGGTAGAAGGAACAGTTCCTGCTGAGGTTAGATGCAGAAAAGTAGATATAGTCCCCGATCACTCGCGCGTCCGGAGCATAATCATAGACTGGCAAACCACGAAGCGGATGGAACTCCCAATCGACCAGGTTATCGCTTGCTAGAAATCCGGCAGTCATCGATGGAAACATATAATACTTGCCCTTAAACAGGATAAGCGAAGGATCGGCGGCTTCCCTGCAAATAGTGAGATTCTGCTGATCATTTGTACTGTGAAACTGGTACTTGTACGGGATGTTGATCGGATTGCATACGTACATGTCTATACACTCTCCTTGATTGGTTCGTTAGTCATACAACAGGTATAGCCGGAAGGTTCCTTCCAAGCCTCCGCTTCATTCGCTCATCTAGCACACATGCCATGCCTCATCCGGTATTCCATTGGTCCCAAACCAGCGTGTTTCTTGAATATTTTCGTAAAGTGAGAGAAATTGCTATACCCAACAGACAATGCGATCTCGCTAATCGATATATTCGTCTGGGTTAACAATTCCTGAGCCAGTGAGATTCGTTCCTGCAAAACATACTCGGAGATGGAATAGCCGGTTTCCTTCTTGAACAACCGGGATAAATGGTCAGGATTCAGATAGATCTGACCGGCGATCGTCTCCCTGGACAGATCCTGATCGATATTGCTGGAGATAAATGCCTTGATCAGTTCAACGACCTCACCGGTTTCCTGCACGACCTCAGCCTGATGGAGAGCTTTGCTCGCAGCATGCTGAACCCAGTTCATCATATCATTGACCGAACGTACCGATTTCTCATTCAAGGATAGCGACATTTCATCGCCGTATAGTTGATGGGCCTGTATTCCCTTCATGTTTAGGAACGTATACAAGGCTTGCGTGAAGTCCTCGCGCAACTGATGTAGCCTGTTCATGTCAATCGCTTTCGACTCTACAAGTCCGTTCAAGGTTTGTCTGACTTTATTGACAACCGTTTCGATACTTCCTGTTTTCAGCAGAGTCATCAGCACATTCGTATCGGGGATCTCTATGGAGCCGATTGGTTGTTCGTACGCGTCGTCTCGATGGACATACACCTGATTGAAGTAAGCAACATTGTGTCGATCTTGCTCCTTCAATTCCGCTACCAATTCAGCCACTTCATGCACACGGACAGGCTGGCCATTATAGCAAGTCAGATCGCAATAAAAAAACTGGTGGCAGAAATCAATATATCTTGCGCAAGCTCGTTTGTTCTCCTCCGTGAGATTTTCATCACCGTTATTGCAGGCATAGATCGCAAGCAATTTCCCATGTTCGAGATAGAAGACGATTCCGCTGTTATTCGCTGTCAGGATCTCTTCAGCAGTTTTCTTCAACGCATATTCCATAATCTTCTCATCTCTGCGTGACAAGGTTTTATTCCAATTTTTGACGGAGATCAACACCGGCAGGAACAACGATTCCTCTAGGATAGGCAGATTGTATCGTTCGATCTGCTCGCGAATTGCGCGGATATGACTCGGGATCGTCTGATTGATCAGATCGAGCCAGAAACGTTCGATGACCAATATCTGATGCTTCATCCACAACTGATGGGAACGGTTGAGTTTTTTCACTTCACTGTTGTGATTGATCACATTTTGCGCTTTACGAATCGAATCTTCCAGTTCCTTCCTCATAAGCGGTTTCAACAAGTAATCCAGACTGCCCAGGCGCATTGCTTCCTTGGCATAATGAAAATCCGAATGACTTGTCAAGAAAATGGCGGCAATATTCGGATAATGATCCCTGGCCCAGGACAGCAGCTCCAACCCGCTCCCTTGCGGCATCTCGATATCACACAACAGAATATCGATTTGGGTCGTGTTGAAGATTTCCTTGGCTTGTCTGATATTGTAAGCGGTATGCAAAGCCGAGATGTTGAGTTTGTCCAAGTCAAGATCAGCCTTGACGCCTTCAATCGCATGGATCTCGTCATCAACCAGCAAAATCTCGTAGTTCATTCAAGCCACCTCCCAAGTTGTTTCGCTCTTTAAACACCTCATCGTCACGACCTGACATTAACTTAGCGCAGATGGAAACATGCGGCTAACGCTCTGCCGACAATGGGATTGCACTTTTCCGACATCGTGACTGTCATCCGTCCCTGTCACACCTCGGTCGGAAGAACTAGCATCACTTCTGCCCCTCCGTTTTCCGGGCTATTCTTGAACCTGATCGCCGATTTGTCACCGTACAGCAACTTCAAGCGGCGCTGGACATTCCATATGCCGGTGTGCTCACCCTTCTCGTTAACGACACTTCCGCCCGAATCCAAGATCTCGAGAACATCTGCAGGAAAGCCTGAGCCATTGTCCACGATATTGATGATCATATAGGAACCTTCTATCTGATCCAGGAAATCAATCCCGATCGATATATGGATGGGTTCGTCCAAGGTTACTGCATGCTTGATGGAGTTTTCCACGAACGATTGAATGATGAGCGGTGGCACAGGCGTATACTCCAGATATTGTGGTGCCTCAACTTCCCAGGTCAATCTGCCGGGAAAACGCAAACTTTGAATTCGCAGATAGTTGCGAGTATGTTCCAGTTCCTCGCTGAGTTGAACAAAGGACGTATTGCTGCGAAACATAAAGCGGAAATAATGAATAAGAGAAACAGCCATCTCCTGAACCAGTTCAAAATTCCGAACCTTCGCCAGGTTATAGATAATATTGAGCGAATTCAGGAAGAAATGCGGCTTCACCTGGAGCTGCAATCGCTGCAATTCCTCCCGTTGTTTGTTCAGTTGCTCCTCGTAGACATTTATCCGGAGAGTCTGAATCTCGTCCATCATCGAATTAAATGAATGTCCAAGCATCAGAAATTCCTCGGAAGTTTCCCCAAGCTGAACCCGACTATCCAAATGGCCGGCACGCACCTTCTTCATGGCAGTCAGAACCTGATACAGCGGATTCAAAAACGTTTTCCGCATCGTGTACAGGCCGAACGGGATCACCAATAAGCAAGCGATGGATATGAACCAGATCACATTTTGAAGATATGGCAGGTTAGCCAGAATATATTGATCGGGGATCAGGGCGACCAGACTGAAACTGCCTCTTGCAGACGATATTCCGACAACCAAGTACTTGTCTTTTGCACCTGACAAATAATATCCATCCTGTTCACGAATCTCAATATCTTCATTCCAGTTCTTATTGGTAAGAGAGAGCGGGACTCCATGCTCGTTCGCGAACAGGATGTTTCCTTTCTCACCAACTTGTAGGGCTTGCAAAGGTTGAAGCAGTGATTCTGAATGAATCAACCCTCCGAGAACTACCTCACCGTATTGAACGGTATCGACAAAATAAAAGTCTTGTCCAATCTGGATATATGTCCATTTCCGCAAGCCCTTGGCTCTTGGCATGGCATCCGATTCGATCAGCTTAGCGACGTGATGTTCGATCAATTCCTTGTCATCAATCGTGAAAACTGATTTGCTGTATATCCCCGTGAAATCTCCTCTTGATTTCGTATAAACGAAGAAGGAAGTCAGCGGATCGAACAACACTACGTCTCTTCCTAACTTATTATACAGATATTGCTTCTGGTAATAATAATCGTCATCCGAATCGGCTCTTCCCAGGCTAATCAGATCACTCTCCAGAAAGTTCATATAAATATCGATATCGTAGAGATCAGCGTCTATCTGACTCATGTATAGATTCAATGTATTTTCATAAGAATTGGAAACCTGGTCGCGGACTGTATGAATGGCATAAAAATTGTTGTACACGAGCATCACGATGAGCGGCACCGTCATGATCAACACTATGGCCATCAGCTTGTATCTCAAAGATCGTTTCCACCAGAACCGTTCCCTCGTCGCCATACATCCAGCCCCTTATATCCATTATCAGATATCGTATTGCATAAGTCTATCATATCACAATGGCAAAATGGCCCTCCCACATAAAGTGGTAGGGCTGAGTATCGAATTGCGATTTTCTTTATTGGTTGGCCGCCACCCATTCATCCAGTTGATTTTGTTTCTCCTCGATGATCTTGTCGATGCCGGCAACCTTCAACTTCTCGATAAATTCCGGCAGTTTCGATTCAGGATCAACCGAGCCTGTCATCAAGATTCCGTAGTATTGGTCGGATACGTTCTGCACAGCTACCATCTCATTTTTGACCGGTTCAGCATTGAACGAAAACCCAAGCGCTGGGGAAGGGATGGCATTCGCGTCCCACTCCGCCAAGCTGTTCCACTTATTCGGATCTTCATCTTTCGACAGATACATGATCCTGGGATTACCCAGCATAAAGGCATGGGTGGCGTACATGTTATAACCGGAAGTCTGGGCATCCAAGCCATCCGCGAAGTCAACCTGATTGTCAGATACTTTCTTGTAATGCGTTCCTTCTATACCCCATGCCAGTATATTGGCAACCTCAGCGTCCGTATACATCAGATTGAGGAACATCATCGCTCTGGCTGGATCTTCCGATTGATGCGCGATCGTCCACAGTCCAGTCATAACAGAGCCAGTAGTGACATAGGGGGGTGTAAGTGAAACGACGACGGTTTCATAACCGGATGTTAAAGATGTTGATATGTCTGAGTCTACACCGCTAGGCGAGAAATAGCTAAATGCACGACCAGATGCATACAGATCCTGAGGTAGTGCGCTGGTTGTTGCTGCATCTTTGTTCACATAACCAGCCTGGAACCATTTGCGTGCCACATTGATCCGATCAACAACCTCCGGCTTTTCCCACATATTGACGAGCTTCATATCACTGCTGTCGAAGGGCAATACTCCTGCGCCACCGCCCAATACATCATAATCTGATATGATCGAACCTGGAGTTATGCCGCCGGACATGGCTACAGGAATAATATCGGGCTCATTTTCTTTCACAATCTTCAGAATATTTTCGATGTCATCCAAAGTCTTGATCGAAGCAACATCGATATTATATTTATCCAGGATGTCTTTGCGCATATAATAGCCTGCTGCAGTCCCGTAACTTCCCACAGTCGGCACTGAATACAGCTTCCCGTTCAGTTTCGGAGCATACACATACTCCTCGCCAACGGCTTCGATGATGCCTTGACCATATTCCTTCAGGACATCTTCGATCTCCAGATACTTGCCTGTGGCTGCAAACTGTTCATATAATCCGACGTTTCCAAACATGAAAGATATATCCATCTTCTCGCTGCTGGAGAATTTCAGGTTCAACTGCTGGATATATGCCCCTACACTGATCGGTTCGATCGTTACCGTGGTATTGATCTTGGCCTCCGTGATTTTATTGAGTTCCTGCTGAACCAGTTCAATATCCGGAGGAATCGCGCCGATAATCGGCAGTACCATCGTCAGGTCATAATGCTCCAGTGCTGGTTCTTCTTCAGCAGTCGATCCTCCACTGTTGGAATTCGCGTTCGAATTGCCATTGGTTGAATTGTTGCTGGTTGAATTGCCCGAACTTGTTGAATTGTTGCTGTTTCCGGAATTGCCTGAACAAGCAGCCACCATCGATATGAGCAGCGTCATTGCAAGCAACATCATAAGAATCTTTGTCCGCATTTTCTTTCCCCCTTAGATATTGGTACAACTTTATCATAGTAACCGCGATAATGGGCTGCTAACAATTTTACGACATGATGAGTTGTGTTTTTCCGACAACCGGATTGCACTTGACTCCCGCATGACGTTCTGCCAGACGCGATTTAACCCTTGATCGCGCCGATCATAATCCCTTTGACGAAGTACTTCTGGAAGAATGGATATGCCAGCAAGATCGGCAAGACGCCGAGAACGGCTATGGCCATTCTGGCCGATTCGGACGGCAATGCATTGATCGCGCCAGCTGTTCCAGGTGGCATATTCGTCTTGAGGAATTGAATATCTTCCATGATCCGATTCAACAGATTTTGAACGCTGAACAATGAGGGATCTGTAATATAAATCTTGCCGTTCTGCCAATCGTTCCAATATAGGATGCTTTGCATCAACCCAATCGTCGCAAGTACAGGGGTAGACAGCGGAACAACCACGCTCCTCAGGATTCTGAATTCATTGGCCCCATCCATCTCAGCCGATTCGATCAATTCTGCAGGAATCGTATTTCTGAAGAAGGTTCGCATCAGCAAGATATTGAATCCATTCATCAGAAAACCTGGCAAAATCAAGGCCCAGACCGTGTTCTTGATATGGATCAATTGTGTCCAGACGAGATAGCTCGGCACCATCCCGCCATTAAACAGCATCGTGAAGACGATGAAGAACATCCAGAAGGTTCGGTTCGGCATGATGCTTCTCGACAGCGGATAAGCTAACAAAGCACTGATGATCAAGCTTGATATGGTGCCGACCACCGTGACGAAGATCGAAACGCCATATGCTCGGATAATGCCTGAATTTGCTGAGAATATATATTCGTATGCGGCCGTACTGAATTCGGACGGCCAGAAGGAAAAACCATTGGCGTAGATCGCTTTCTGATCCGTTAATGATGCTGAAATCAACAGGATAAACGGTATGATCACAACCACTGTGTAGAAAATCAATGAGATATGAGCTGCGATTGACCAGCCTCTATTTTCATTCTTCAATGTAGTCTCCCCCTAGAACAGTGCTTGATCCTTATCAATGACTCTGACCAGATAGTTGAACAGGAGAATCAGTATAAATCCAACGACAGATTGATAGACCCCTGCTGCCGTGGACATGCCGATATCGCCGATGCCTAGCAATCCATTAAATACATAAGTGTCGATTGTCGCAGTTGTGCTGAACAGCGCTCCCGAATTGTTCGTTGCTTGATAGAACAGGCCGAAATCAGAGTAGAATATTCTGCCGACGCTCAACAACGTCATCATGATGATAACCGGCATCATGATCGGGATCGTAATGCGCGTGATCTGCTGCCAGCGGGTCGCACCATCCAGGCGTGCCGCTTCGTAGTAAGAATGGTCAATCCCCACCATAGTTGCGAAGTATACGATGCTGGAGAAGCCTATCGACTTCCAGAAATGGACCGTCGACAAGATCATAGGCCAGTACTTCGGTTCCATATACCACATGATCCACTCATCGATGCCAAGCGCAGGAAGAATCGAGTTGTTGACAAACCCTGTTTCCGCCCCCAGGAAAGCAAAGACAAGATAGCTGATAATGACCCAGGAGATCAGGTTCGGCATCGCGATGACCGCTTGATAGAATCGCATCACGAACAAATTTTTGATTTCATTCAGAAGAATGGCACAGAGTAAAGCGAGAATGGTTCCTGCGATCAGGAAGAAAAAATTATAGAGAATCGTGTTTCGCGTGATGATGTATGCGTCGGAGGTCGCAAACAGGTATTCGAAGTTTTTGAATCCGATCCAGTCACTCTTGAAAATCCCTTTCGAAAAGTTGATTTGCTTGAACGCGATGAAGATTCCTGCCATTGGCAGATAGTTGTTGATGATCAGATACAAGATTCCCGGCGCCATCATCACATATAGCGGCCAGATTCTTTTGAAGTCGACCTTCTTTTTCTTCTTCGGTTCGGCTTGTCTGATCGTCGCTGACACAGCTTGCTCCATATGCGGATCCCTTCTTTCTCTCGTGTGTTTGTTCTATTTGGATGTATCTTGTATGATTCAATGTTATGGCATCCGCACATTCGCGACTAGCAGTATGACGACATATGAATTGTTGTTTAACGACTTATGAAGGTGGGATTGTCCATTTACAAGATGTTGACCAAGGCATAAAAACCCCTGGTAACCCCATCAACATAGCGATTCTCTCGAATGCGAAACTCCCCGTGAGCCCGGATATCACTCGCAGAAGCACCTACCATCACCCTCATCTTCCCGGCTTCCACTTTCCACTTCAAATCCTCATCGAGGAAAGCGAACTGGCTCAGGTTCATCGTAAAGACGATCTTCCTCTTCTCCTGCGGCTTCAATGGAACTCTGACAAACCCGGCTAATTGCTGTACAGGCCTCACTACGCTGGCATAGATGTCGCTGATGTAGAGCTGGACAACCTCTTCGCCGTATACATCCCCTGTATTCATGATGTCTACCGAAACCTCGAGCCGATCGTCGGCATCATATTCATCCTTGTCGATCTGCAGATTTGAATATGCGAATGTCGTATAAGACAGGCCATGGCCAAAGTAATATCGCGGTTCACGCGGACAATCCGTATAGCTCGTAAACTCATTCATCGTACCGACATGATAGCTTGAGCCGTTGTCATGATTGTAGAAGATCGGGATCTGCCCCGAGTTGTACGCAATCGAAACAGGAAGTCTGCCTGCCGGATTATAGTCACCGAACAAGACATCCGTTATCGCTTCCGCGCCATACTGCCCCGGATTCCAGGCCTCGATGATCGCATCGATATGTTGGTCCGCCATATCGCTCGATATTGGTCTCCCGTCGAAGTGAACGGCTATCGTCTCTTTCTTCAGCTCAGCCAGTTTGCGAATGAAGCTTTCCTGACTTTCAGGCAAGTTGATATTGGTCGAATCGATTCCTTCACCGGTCGTACAGGACATCCCCCAACCATGCTTTCCGCCCAAGGTCAGGATTACCACATCTGCCTCAGCCGCTGCCGCCAGGGCTTCCTCGTGCATGGACGTATCATTGCCTGCGTACGCATAACCATACGAATAGGTGATCTCTGCTTGTGGGCATTCCAGCCTGAGTTGTTCCAGCAAATTGCAAATACCGGGGTAAAGTCTCTTTAACAGATGATCGACTTCAGGTAGCTCAATATGCACCTTGCTGCCGGGATACGTATATTGATTGCGAACGGTACCAAGCTGCTCTTTGTCTGGATTCGAGATCTTCTCAAAATCAACGCCGGCCATTGTATTGCCGATGCCAAGCATATTCTCAGCGAGGGTAGCGAAGGAATAGCCTCCGAACAGAGCCCGTGTCGATGTAGCGTGATGGCCGATCACCGCGATCTTCTGCTTCTTCCGCTCGAGTGGCAGCACACCGTTGTTTTTGAGCAAGATGATCGACTGCCGAGCTGCTTCCAGTCCAATCTGTTTGGCGTTTGGATCTTGGTAGACCAATTCGATTTCTTCTCGTGTCACAGGGAAAGGATTCTCGAACAAACCAAGTTCGAACTTGGCGATCAGGACTCGCCTGACGGCCCGGTCCAGAATCTCCATATCGAGCGCTCCGCTCTTGAACCGTTCCATGAGTTCATCGTTATAACAATCCTTGGATGGCAATTCGATATCCATGCCCGCTGTGAGTGCCCGTTCGCCGGCATCCGTTTTGGTCTCGAATAGCTTCAACCGCGTATGCAGTTCAGATATCGATGTGTAATCGGATACCGTCATGCCGCTGAACCCCATCTCTTCGCGCAACAACTTGTCAAGCAGATTCCTCGAAGCAGCAACGGCTTGCCCGTCGATTGAGCTATATGTGTTCATCACCGACTTCAGATTCGCTTCTGTGATTGCAGCCTGAAACGGCTTGGCGTATATTTCCCTCAGCATCCTTGGGGGGATCGGCGTGCTCGCAGCATGAATCCCTCCTTGAGAAGCATGATAGCCCAGGAAATGCTTCGCACAAGCCAGTAGTCCCTCCTGCAGGTTGCCATCAGACTGAATGCCGGAGACATATGCCGCACCCATAGCGGAAGCCAGAGTCGGATCCTCCCCATAAGTCTCTCCCTGGCGTCCGAACCTCGAGTCGCGCGATATATCGAGCACGGGAGCGAAGGCGTGTCTCGCCCCTACGGCACGAGCCTGGCGACGAATGACATCTGCCAGCTGTCTCTGCAGCTGCGGATTCCATGTCGAGGCTTGGCCAATCCCCGAAGGGAAGCTGGTCGCATCCGGCATCAGGGCACCGGTTAACGTCTCGATATGGAAAATCGCCGGAATATGATGGTCGCTGAGCTCCATGATCTTCTCCTGGATCTGCCTGACCATCTTCGCAACCTCATGTCTGCTGCCCAGTCTGCCAGTGAACAGCATGGAGACCTCTCCCGCGCCTTGCGGATAGTCTTTCGCAAATTGCTCGAGCGATTCGCCTTGTGGCAGATAGCCGACGATCTGCCCCATCTTCTCTTCGATGCCCATCCGCTTAAGCAGATCTTCTGCCCGTTCCTCCGCAGACAAGGCCGGGTCCAGGTATCTCTTGTACTCTGTGCTCATCTTGACTCTCCTCCTTGAGTATAGTCGTAAGATATGTAAAATGGACCGCCGTTTTCGAAGAAGTGATCGATCCTATCAGCGAATCTGACGCGGAATGGAATGCCCTCAGGCACTTGGCCGGATATTTCAAATGATGATTCCGAATGTCTCCATGTAACCGATACAACGCCGACTGGTGTATACAACTCGCCACTCATATCCGGCAGTTCTAGCGTCTGAGGTTCGATGATGATCTCTGACCAGCCTGGTTTCGTACTCTTGATACCTAATATGACATGCATAAACTCGTATAATGGCAAGGCACTCCAGGCATGACAATCGCTGCGCGGCTCCGACGGCGTCTCAGGTAGTGTCGTCAGACCGAGTTCCAATGATTTGATCCATAAGCCCATCAACTTCGAGGTCAGTTCGTATATGCCTACACGTTCGATCGCACGGAACATGAAGAAGGCCATGGAGAAAGAACACGGCAACACATCAGATTCGTCCAATGCATGGGTCAGAACAAGTTTCGCCCTTTCACCTTCACAGAGTTCAGTTAGCACAGCCCATAGCTGAGCGTGTTGGCTGTATTGCTCCAGTGTTGGCCCTTCTCGATACATCCCGCGCTCCTCTGACCAACAAAGACTATGGACGGTAGACAATATGCGCTTAGCGCGGGCTTCATATTCCTCGCTAACCTGATTTCTACCCGTCGCTGCGTATAACTTCGCTCCCAGCTGCAGCCCATATGCATAGACCAGATTGTGGATGGTCGACGGGCCATGTTTGCATGCAGTTGGCACACCGAAATCCCATTCCTTCACCCAGTCAATGTATTCCCAGTAACCGATATTCTCAACTAGTCCAGTGCTGCCTATCTTGCGCTCAAACCAGTCAAGGATCGCGTCAACTGTCGGGCGATAGCGACGTACAATTTCAAGATCCCCTGTCTGCCAATAATAGTCGTGCAGCATGAATATAAAGTGCAAGGAAAATGAAGGGATGATCTGAACCATACCGCTCGGGAAACGGTTTTGCGTGATTCCCTCCGGCAACAATGAACTGTGGAAGTCCTCCAGCGCCTTGCGAGCAAGACCGATATCGCCACCGACACTATACGTAAATAACGCCTGTAACCGCGTATCCATGATGAATTGCATCTGTTCATAATAAGGGCAATCCTCATAGGTTTCATGCATGCAAAGCTGCAAAGTTCGCAAGCTGATCCGCCACAGCGGTTCAACCCAAGGTACTGTAGACTCAACGGTCGATCGAGGTGTCAGCGGATAAGCAGTCTCGCGGAATGATGGTTGCATGAGCCAAAGCGGCTGATCTTCCGTGTACACCTCGATTCTGATGAAACGAAACGTTCTGAACCAGAAAGGTTCAAACTGTTCATAGTTGCCTGATGGATAATAAACATCTTCCATTCCCATGATGACTCCACGCACTGAATCATCGCGGACAGTATCGGCACTTTCATGTCCAGGTACGAAATAACGTTCCGCATAGCGATAAACGATCTTCGCTCCTTGGCCTAGCGCGATCGGATACGTCAGATAAGCGGTCGTTAACTCTCCTGCATCAAGCTCCACATAAGCCCGGCTGTGCGGCGGAATCTCAACCCATCCTTCTGGATGGGTCCTACCGATGAAGCTGAAAGGCTGCAGGTCTGCCTCTCGTCTTGGCATTTCACGCTTAAACTCACGTTCTTGCTCGTATAACAATGGTATAGGTCGCTCCACTATCGGGAGTTGCGGAACGATATAATAGGGATATTGATCAGTTAATCCATAACAAGGGGTGTCTATGACCGCGGGGAGCCATTCGTCTGCCTTGTAGTCCACTTGCTTCCATCCGGTTGGCAAACAGGCTGCTTGAACTCGTTCCGCGATCGCCCCAAGGAAGATCGTATACTGATCGTCTGAATGGAAGCTGACAGCATCATCCACCCAGACTCGCCAATCCGCGATTCCCGTCGTTATATCTGCCAGAGACTCCCCTGACCGATTCAGGCAAATACCGCGTACAGCGAGTCTCGGACCAACAGGCAGCGATGCGATCGCATAAAGAGGCTGGTCCGGGTTAATCGGATCGTTGACCATGTAAGTATTCAGCGACCACACTTGAACAGCGAAGACATTGCGTCCCTTGCACAAACTGGCGCTGACGTCCATCGTCTCGTAATAATGTCTCCAGCGGTCGCCTTTCAACGGCCCTGATCCGATCGGCTCTCCGTTCATCCATAAGCGGTAACGGCTGTTCGCACTGATCGACACTTCCAGTGAAGCCCGTTCTTCAAGATCTACTGCCAGCCGGTAATAAACGAATCGATTTTCCTTCATCTCCGGCGTCAACCCTTTCTGCTCATATGACTCCTTCGATGGCTGGATCCAGAACGCTCCGTTCAACTTGTTACATGACTGCCTCAATGTCATTCCCCCCATCCTTAGATAAGAAGCCCCAATCTTAGTAGATTGGAGCTTCCGTTGGAACGTGTTCAGTTGGTTCACTTACCTCTCGTGAACAACGACTCGAACGCGTCCGAGATTCGGAATCTTCGCAAAGGCCGCGTTCACGTCACCATCACGGTGAGAAGTTGCGCGCAGCGCAGCCATGTAACTGCCCGGCTCATGGTACGTATAGCTGCCTGTTATTTGCAAAGCGTCCTCTGGCTGCTCGAGATTCGCAGCTTCGAAGTTTCCTGTGCCAAGATAATCCCATGCAATCTCTGTGACCTTCCCGACCCCGGGCGGCACCTGAATCTTCGCTTCGAAAGTTACGGTCTCACCGGCCTTGATCTCTATCTTCTCCAAACCATGAACAGTCAGATCGACAACAGGTTGAACCCCGCAGCGAGAAGCGGCATCCTTCGGTACGATGATCTGACCATCCGCTACTTTGTAACGAGTTGAGCGCGTTGGCGTGACACCTTGCTCCGCCCATGTACTCACATCCCTGAGAGCTTGCTGCAGAATGCCCATATAATTGATCAGGAAATGGTTATGCGGTTCCACATGATCGGCATAGTCATTCAGCCAGACCTGGAAGCTGTCTTCATAGTTATCGCCTAGCGACTCCTTTACTCTGGCCCTGTACCAGTCCCCATGCCATGGGAAGGCATCACAATCCAGCAGATTGACCACCATGATGACTTTGCCGTGGATGTCTCCGCTCCACGTACCTCCGCCGGTTACACCGAGAGAGATCGTCGCCCCTACCTCGATCGGTCGCTGCGGATAAAGAGGCGTGCCGTCCGAAGATCGGAATTGATCCCAGGTATAGAAACCGTGCCTGCTCGGCACCTGATAGCGATGATATGGCATCAAGGCGAGCAACCAGGTATTATCAATTCTGATCTTGCATCCAACTTCGATCGCTTCCAGCGTTGTCGCGTCTGTGTCTTCCTTGAGTGTGAGTGTCCTGGTCGCGGAATCCAGAGTTCCAGCAAGCGATCCAAGCTGCGTCTGTCCGTCAGGAGCATACAGGGTATATTCGAAGCCGATCGTTGCCCGATCGGTTGGTGCGCTGTCCAGCGTCAGACTGATCGGCATATTCTCGTCGTCGCGAAGGACTGCCGATATGATGGCCATTTGATCCACCCTTGCAGCGCGGAATCTCTCGCCAAGCAGTGATTCCTCTGTCCCAAGGTAACCTGGTTTGCTCCAGAAATCTTCTGCATAAGTTGGATCCATCCCCTTGACCGCTCCAGCGAAGCCGAGAAGTCCGTCTGGCGGGAGATCCAGTCTCAACACATACCGATAATCCTCCCAGGAACGAAGCGGCACGCCAAGCTTCGTTACCTCAAGCAGCACAGAGCGCTCCATCTCATCAAGTTCAGCATATGGATCACCGCTGCCGCCTGGGCTGACTGCATCAGCGATTTTCTGCGCCTTGTCCATCAGCACGAAACGTGCGAATGCCCTGCAGAAGAAATCGTTCGGTACCGCCGTAGGAGCCCCTGGGATGAATGGCACCGCACCATCCCACACGCCAACGCTGTTTTCAATGGCACCAGTCGTCTGGAAGGAACCGCCGCTGCCCCCCCATATATAGCCGTATATTCGTTCAGAAGTGTCGTAATATTCGGCAGCCACCTTGCGTGAGAATATCGCGGCAGCAGCATCTACGCGGAATCCGCCACCGCCATTCGTCTGTACGGTATACGCACCGCTGTCCGCACCGAAGCTGATCGTATCGTCGTCAGCATTTTCGTCTATTAATGGATACACCAACTGGAAGAAGCGACCCTTCCACTGATCCTTCGGTGGAAAATAGAAATTAAATCTCTTGTCCGTGCCTTCAAAATGCCCGGAAACCTTGCGATGCGGCACCGGATGGGTCATATCAACTTCTTGGTCAATGATCGGTCGATTATAGTCGGGATCAACCGTCTCAGGCGTATATAGCTCCAAAGGCTTCATAGTGTTCCTCCTTTTCTGCGATTCATAATCTAATCATAGGAAGAAGCAAGAGAACCAACTAGCAGTATGACGACATGATCAGTAGCAGTTTTCCGACATTATGCAGAGGTTGCCATTATTCATAATCTTCAATCTTCCATTCGTCTCGCCAATCCAGATAGGTCATCATACCGTCGAATCTGACCGGCAACCACACATAATCAGAGATGGAAGTGTCAATATCCAGGGAGATCACGTATTGATCCTCCTCTGGTATGGACGCAGGATCGATTTCCTTATCGGGACCAAATAGTGCCTTAAAGTAACGAGCTGCTTTCTCGTAAGCTTGCCCTCGCTCATAGCCCTTGCCTGCCAGTTCAGGCAAATTTGGAATCCATCGATCCGCAAGCGCGATGTACAGATCTTTCTTGAATGGGTGTTTAAAAACCGATGAGATCTGTGAGTTGTATGAAGTTCTCGATGGATCGGCCGGATGAGGGTTGCCCAATACTTTCCACGGTCCATGGAACGTCTTCGCACACGCGACCTGCGAAGGGTTCGGATGATATCCCGTAGTCCCAGAAGTGAACAGATAGTGTAGCCCCTTCCGGTAGAAGTACGCTGGTGCCTCTCGCACATATGGCGGCTGGACGTTCGGGAAATGCGTCGAATAATAAGGGGTGACATTGGTATAGTCATCTGTCAGATCTGCGCAGATCAGCTCACTGTGAACCCTCTCAAAATAGTAATAGCCTTTGCCGTCCGGACTGACGACCAGGTCGAAATCCCCTGCATTCATGTTCAATGGACGAAGATCGCTTCTCACCGTCGTATAAGGTCCGAGGATGTGATCTGCCGTCAGAACCGTCGACTCTTGTGTTCCACCCTTTCTCATGATCTTGAGCCAGCATACATATTTTCCGGTTCGTTCATTATAGATAATGTGCGGCCTGTCCATATACTGGCTCGGATGGAGCGGTGACGATTCATCCTCTTCATTCGGTGGGATGATGATGCCTTTGTCCTCCCAATTGTATAGATCCTTCGAAGCGTAACACCTGACACCCCAATGCCATATGCCGCTGCCACGCTTCGTCCTCTCCTTGTTTTCCCCATACCAATAAAAGGTGTCTCCTACAGTAATGATGGAACCGCCATGTGCCTGGATTCGTTTCCCTTCCGTATCCAACCAGACCTGACCAGGTCGTATCGAATTGTATCTCACTCTAGCCTTCCTCCGTTTTATTATTTTCTATGTGATATCTTAAGCGTCTTCACATGAAATGACTAACACCTTGCCGAGTCGTTAATAGCAGTTTTCCGACATCATCACAAGAACTTTACTCTTTATCCAACTCTCGTCAACCTTCTTCCACTATTCTTTTACACTGCCCAGTACGATTCCTTTCATGAAGAAACGTTGGAGGAATGGGTACACAAGCAGGATCGGCAACGCACCGAGGAAAATCTGCGCAGATTTAAATGTACGGTCACTGATCTTCTGCAGTTCAGCTATCGATTCAAGGCTGGCTGAAGTAAAATTGTGTTGAATAACAACCGTTTGCAAATAACTTTGAAGCGGATAGTTTTTCGGTGAATTCATAAAGATAAGCCCGTCAAACCAGGAGTTCCAATGATTGACCATTGTGAACAGCGTGACGGTAGCCAATGCTGGTGCAGATAGTGGTACGAAAATTTTCCATAAGGTCTTCCAATGTCCAGCACCGTCCATAAAAGCTGCTTCTTCCAGTTCCTTCGGCAATCCTCGAAAAAAGTTTAGCAACAGGATCATATTAAAGATCGGCACGGCTTGGGGCAGAACAAGCGCCCATACTGTATCGAGTATGCCTGTATATCTGATGGTCATATATAGGGGGATCAGCCCTCCGTTGAACAACATGGTAAATACGAACACCCAGGCATAAATCGTACGCCAACGGAATTTCTCCACTTCTTTGGAAAGCGGATACGCTACTAAAATCGTTAAAACCATATTCACTACCAAGCCAACGCTGACTCGCCTGATTGTCATCATTATAGATCGAAAAAACTCTTCCTTCCCAAGTACATACTTATAGGAATCCAGCGTAAACTCAACCGGCCATAGTTTAACATAACCTGCTGAAGCAGCAGAACTGGAACTGAAGGAAACTGCCAGAACATGTATGAGCGGTAAAAGACATAATATTGCAAGTATTGTTAGTATCGAATAATTAAAACCAACAAAAATCTTTCGGCTCATTGAATAGCGTTCCACCATTATCGATCATCTCCTTCCGTTTAGAATATTCGGTAATTGGCAAATCGATAGGCCAAGAAGTATGATGTCGATAATAAGATCAATGCCACGACTGATTTGAAAAGCCCAACAGCCGTAGCTACTCCGTACTGGGCATCAACAATGCCTAACCTATAGACGAAAGTATCAATGATATCACCGGTCTCATATACTTGCGGACTGTACAGGTTGAAAACCTGATCAAAGCCTGCATCAAGAACTCGGCCTAGTGCTAATGTTGTAGTCAAGATAATGATCGGAGCCATTCCCGGCAATGTGATATGCAGCGTCTGCTTCCAACGATTCGCACCGTCAATGACAGCAGCTTCATAAAGCGTAGGATTAATACTGGTCAACGCCGCCAGGTAAACAATTGTATTAAATCCAAACTCCTTCCATACATCAGACATGACGAGCATTGGGCGGAACCAGGAGTTGCTGCCCAGGAAATAGATGGACTCTAGTCCGATCCATTTCAAAAACTGATTCACTATCCCATATGTAGGGGACAAAATATCAATTAATACTCCACCCAGAATGATCCAGGACAAAAAGTGAGGCAAATAAATCATCGTTTGCACAGTACGTTTAAAATATTCCTTACGAACTTCATTAAGTAATAAAGCTACCACTATCGGGACGATCAGACCAACTATGATCTTCCCTACAGCAATGACAAGTGTATTCCAGATGACTTGCATCGTATCGGGCAAGGCCATAACGTACCGAAAGTTATCAAAACCATTCCACTCCGAATCGATAATCCCTCGAGCAGGGTTAAAATCTTGGAAGGCAATGATGGTGCCAAACATAGGACCATAGCTGTATACGAGAATCAAAAGTAGACCAGGCAAGATCATCAGGTGCAGCGGTAGTTGCATCCTCCACTTGCGCCTGGATGCAAAACTGTCCGCTGGTTCCAACACAACAGTGTGATCTTTTGTTTTTGTCATGAATATCTGTAGGCTCCTTCCTTAGAATATCTAGAAGTCGTTGATATTGCGGCTATAGAAAGCCGAATTCTGTCCTCATACAGGACAGAATTCGTGGACAGTCATTATCATTCTTATTTGCCCATCAATTTGTTAACTTCCATTGTCATCTCATCTCCGCCAAGCTTTTTCCAGTTTTCCACGAATTCATCAAAGATGTCCAGTGGTTCACCCAGAATAATATTGGTAAACGTTTGAAGCTCCAGTTTGTGTAAGGTGGAATCTCTCTTCACCATCGTCTCAGTCATGATCTGGGAAAATGCGCTTGGCAGAAGCAAGTCATTCTTCTCATAATAATCAATCACGCTGAAAGAAGATTTTTCCGGACTGAATACACGATTCAATGCCCAATCAATAGTTTCAGTCTCTTCACCGTTCACATATTTCATAATACTTCGATAGGCGCCCATCTGTTCATTGGTAATGATTGAAGCGTCTTTTTCACCATTAAGTATATCTTTGATTACCCGATGCGTATTAAGGTTTTTCTCCGGCTCAGCTGAATAGATGGAATACATCCAACGCTCTATGCCGTCTACCGGATTCGTATTCAATCGATCAACCTCTTCTTGGGTATAGGATGTGCCGTATGATACTTCAATGTACAAGTTTATCATCTTTAACAGCGCTTCTGGATTTTGTGTTCCCTTCGTCACCGCCAGATATTGAGGCACTTTCAGATTGATCCCCGGAATTTGCGCTTTTGCAGGTTGATTATCAACGGAAACTAAGGGGTATGGGATTATTTCCGCATTTGGATCATTGTCTTTCAGATTCTGCAGGACGAGCGGAGCAGGCATGTTGCCAAACCATAGACCGATCTTTCCGGAGACAATCAACTCATTTTCCTTATTCCAATCTTTCACGCCAAATTCGGGATCAATATACCCTTTTTTGTACAACTCCTGGAGCTTGGCAAGTGCCGTTTTCACTTCCGGTTGGATGCTGCCAAAGACAATATTTCCGTCTTTGTCCTTTATCCAATTGCCTACGCCATTTTGCCGCGGATAGGCGTGATAGCTGTTGAAGAACCCCTCCAGGCCAAACAAGCCATATAAGTCTTTGTCCATGGCCATACCATAGGTATCGTCTTTTTCATTGCCATCCGGATCCCGGGTTACGAACGCCTCCATGATCTGAAACACATCATCCATCGTCTTGGGCGGCTCCAGGCCGAGCTTCTCCATCCAATCTGCACGAATCCATATCATCGGTGCCCCATCGATTTTTGAAGTCGGTGCAGGAATCGCTAACAGCTTTCCGTCAAAAGTAGCCGATGCAAGCGCTTCGGGTCCCGATGATACCAATATTTCTTTGGTAAGCGGGCTGGCATATTGTTCGTAGATTTCCGTCAGATCCACCAACTTATCTGCTTCCGCTAATTGTCTTAACTGCGAAGCGTTAACCGGAACGATATCCGGCAGGTCTCCCGACGCGATCGACACGTTCATCTTCTGTTCCCCTTGCCCGCCGGGCTCATCTCCAACTACGGTCCAATCGTTTGTGAGCTTAATACCGAGTTTTTCCTCATATTCCTGATACCACACATTGTCATCAATCGTCTCACCGTTTATAAACTTCACTGACGGGCTGAGGATACGAACCGTGGTCACCTCGATCGCCGGATCATATTTGCCCAGATATCGCTCTTCCGGATTAGCGGATACTGCATCTTGAGTTGGGTTTGCTCCTCCATCCCTTTCAGCGACTGTATTATCCTGAGCTTTACCACCGGAACCACATGCGCTTAACATCAGACTTAGGATTAGCACGATAGATAGTGCCAGCAAATTCTTGCGTTTGATCATGTATATCCCCCCCAATATTTAACTTGAGAGCTCTCTATGTAAAGTATATTAAGCGAAGATACCACCGTATATATGACAGTGTTTAGATCCTTGTCTTTCCTTTCGAACTTGCTAATCAGTCAGTCTGCTCCGGAACTCTTGCGGCGTTACACCGACATGCTTTTTAAAAAACCTGGTGAAGTAGCCTGCCGTCTCAAATCCTATAGCAGAGCCGATTTCTTGCACTTTCGCCTGAGTTTCTGCGAGCAGAAACTTCGCCTTCTCGAGTCGCATTTCTGTGATATATTCGGAAATATTGCGCCCAGTATGGATCTTATACATGTTCGACAGATACGAAGGATTCAGGTAAACGGCTTCCGCCAGAACAGCCAGGGACAAGTCCTTGTCTAGATGTTCAGCTATGTAGCGATTCAGTTTCTGAATGATGCGCTCTGTCCGATCATCCTGAACGTTCTTACCTAGTTGAATAATGGCTGCACCACTTTCACTCAAATATTGAAAGGCCAATTCTTTCGACTTATGACCGTTTACATTCAGTAGCTTGTCGACCACGGATTCATCATAACCGTCGTTGGCTTGACTAAAGCGATGAAGCTTGTTCCACTTATTGAGCAGGATGACTGCAATTGCATAATATACTTGTACATAAATGCTGAATCGATTAGGCAATCTTTGATACAACTCTGCGATCAAGTCCCGATATAACTGCTCCTTCCCCATCTCAACCGCACTTTCGATTCGTTGCAATGTTAACCCGGATAGTTCAACAGCAGGCTCGGCCTCCTCTTCGTTGTAGACGAGATTCATCTCTTCTCCATTCCCAATGCCGAGGATGAGTTGTTGTTTTAACTTGATGAACGTCCTCGATATGTCTTGCCAAACCAACGGTTCTCTCTGGCTGATCACGGAGATTGGCAAGTTCAGCAAAGATTTGCATGTTTGCTGAATACTCTCCAACGTGCCTTGGACATAAAGCGAGGTTTCGTTCCATTCCAACTCATCAGCATATTTGGGCTGAATCAACCAGACAAAATAGGAGTTGTCAAGCATAACAGGAAGCATGATCACTTTTTCCATGAATTCTTCGGCGATATTCTGAATTGCATACAGGAGCAGTGTTTGATCAGACATGTTGTATTTCTCGTTCCATCTGTCCACACGACCGCACACGAGCAAAATTTTCTCCCTCGCATCCAGTGATGTGTCGAGGTCACGGAGTCGGGCTGGCAAGTTTTCTTCATTCGGATCACCCTGCTCCAACATTGTCATAAACCATTCCTTGCGGAGCATCAGCTGTACTTCTTTCAATTTGCTCTTCGCTCGAATCAGGACATCTTCATTCAGTAATTCATCCTGTATGGCATCTATCGCCTTCCGAATACTTGCCAAGATTACTTCATCGCCCTCTGTTTTCAGGATATAGTCGATGCTGCCGCTTCTCTGAGCTTGTTGGGCATATTGAATATCGTTGATCCCGGTCAGAAAAATCACTTTACAGCGCGGCCATTGAGCGCGAATCCAGGATTGCAATTGAAGTCCATCTACCTCCGGCATGCGGATATCGCTGAGCACGATATCCATCTTCGTGCGGGACAAACGGTGGATCGCTTCTTCAGCGGAATATGCCTTGTATATATCAAGATCGAAGCCTGTTGTATTGGATAACATCTCATACAATCCATCCACCGTGAAAGGTTCGTCATCCACGATCAATAATCTATACATGACTTGTTGCCTCCTGATCAAGCGGAATTCTAATGGTGACCTTAAGTCCGCCAAGTTGCCCACGGTCCAGGGTCAGCTCAGCTTTACCGTTATAATGTATCTGCAGACGCCTATGAACATTGATCAACCCCGTCGTAGCGGTTACATCACGTTCGCCGTTAACCAAGGATTGCAAAAGGGTAACTGTATCGTCGTCAATATCGCCTGAATCTTCTACGCGAATATATAATTCGGAATCGTCGATATGAAAATCAACTTCCAATAATCCACCCTTCGCCTTTATCTCCAATGAGTGTTTGAAGGCGTTCTCAATTAACGGCTGTAAGATCAGACGCGGCACGAGGGCCTGCTCAGCATTCTCGGGCAATTCCGCGAATCGAACGTCGACACGATTGGAGAATCGAAACAATTGAATCTCCGTGTAGTTCCTGGCATGGGCAACTTCGTTGGTCAAGGAAACAACATCTGCATCATCTCTCGTAATATATTGGAAATACTCCCCTAGATGTTTCGTTAGTCGAACGATGCTCTCATGCTCCTCCTGTTGTCCCATGCGATACAGAATAAAAAAGGTGTTATATAAAAAGTGAGGATTGATCTGCGACTGCAGATGCCTCAGCTCGGACAGGCGTGCTCGATACTGCTGTTCATAAACTTCTTGTATTAGCTTCTTGAGCTCTTTGACCATCGCATTAAGCCGCATATACAAGTATCCGAATTCATCGTTGAATGGATATTTTATGCTAACATCAAAGCGTCCTTGCTCGATCTGGCGAAATGAATGGACGAGCCGCTTTAACGGCCGATGTATGAAGCGATACATACTGAAAGAGAATGCTATGACGATCAATGCCGCAACACCGAATAAAATAAATACCCAGTTGCGATATCGCTTCAGAGGACCTTCGATCTGCTCTGTCGGTACAAACATGAGCAATTGTGCCTGGATGGTATCTGACTTCTTATTGGCAAGCAGAAAGTCGGTGTTGTCTATATTGATCGTACGAACCGCTTCTAGTGTCATCATGTTTAATTCGGCAAGCAATTCCTTGTCCAGATTCAATTTTCCCGAATTGGAAAGTGACCAATCCATCTCGTTGCTCATCAATACCGCCATGCTGCCTTCAGGGGTAAATTGATTCAATCTTTCGGAGAGTTTCTTAATAGATATCTCGACAGCCAGAAGAAATAGTGGGGACTGATTAAGATAACCATATGGCATGCGGATGAACACCCGATCCCCCCAGATAATAAGCGGCGGGCTATTTGGATTAGTCTTAGCAGATAATATATCGAACAGCTCTGCATCAAAATCAGCGATCGCATTGGTATTTGATTCAACAACCCTGTTCATCAGAGGGATGAATGCCATTGCATTCTCGATCATGCTGCTCGAACGCTTTAGTAGATCCATCTGATGTTTCAGATTAAGAACAGCATTCGTTCGTTCTGCACTCGACAGAATATCTGCCGTAGTGCTCAATTTCATCAGATCATCATCATTCACATACTCCTGTAAAAGTTTTATGGTTCGATCCAGATCATTGTCTAGTAGATCCACGTATAGCTCTGTACGCGAGGACAGTGAATTCGCAATTTCCTGGCGGACAATGATTGCACCGGAATCATTCATCATCAACCCCAGATAAAACAATGGCATCAATACCATAAGGAAGATTAACGCGATCTTGGGCAATATTGGCATCGACCCCAGAGCTGTCGCCCATCTCATGAAGATCCCTCCAACGGTTCAGATGAGGAGAGGGGAAAGCCTCAACGGCTTTCCCCCGAATGATTGTTAGCAATTCTGATTATATCTTTTCTTGCATCCTGTCTGAGATGATGAATAAAAAGTAACAAACAAAAGTCAAGGATACAAAGAAAGTCCTATACTGTTACTGCTAATCTAAAATGCCCCAAAGCTGATGGAGTTGCCTGTCCGAGGTTTGACGGATATAATGACCGTATCTTAGGAAAGGAAAAAGGATGACCCCCATCACGTGTACCTGTAGGAGCAGGT
>Ga0310826_100516_pt1 | contig 36582 bp, 27 predicted proteins | sample WT_ome_FD_201306 | JGI IMG/M metagenome (GOLD analysis project Ga0310826, IMG submission 201306) | Sorghum-adapted microbial communities enriched on wild type (WT) sorghum from Joint BioEnergy Institute, Emeryville, California, United... ... | reverse complement strand
TCCATTTGTTGGTCATGGCTCAAGTCAACGCCTGTTCCGTGTGATCCAGGTCGAACCGGTCCGTGATCAGCTCCGAATGCCCGGCAAACCGGCGGACATCAGGGAGATGCCCTGAGCGTAGGTATTCGCGTAACGAAAAATCCCGTAAATCATCAAGTTGGAAATTGACTTTTCCTGTTCTCCGATTCTTCTGTCGGCGCCCCATAATCATGCCATCTCTCGAAGTCCACAATTTCGTCGTCAGCGATTTTGAATCGCAAGATGCTGGAGTATTGCGTAATTTCAGTCAAGTAATAAAGGTCTTCAATTTTCTCAAAGAAATAGGGGGTTCCCTTCAAACCGGAAGCAGCATACAAGTCCTCATACAGTCCGTCTTTTAATTTGTCAAGGTTGTCGGTCCGTATAAATTGGGGAGCAATTTCACCTTTGGCACTCGTGGTGGAGGTTATGTAATAATAATTTCCAATCTTGTAAATGTCGTTCATTCCAGCCAATTCATTCGGAACACCGTATTCTTCCAATATTTCAAAGGAATCATCCAGATACCGGACTACAACGATTTTGTTTGCGCCGGAAACGAAGTACATTTTGTCATCCATGATTCTGAACGAACGCGTGTACTGGTCCTCCAAGAAATCAAGTTTTTTGGTAAATTGCAATTGTAGTTCCCCATTGATGTTTTTGAAGAAATATATATCCGTGGAGACTGAACCCAATACATAAAACCCCTGTTTTTCCGGACTGTAAGTGACCCTGTGCGGCCGGTTTCCAATTCCTTCAAATCCCTGCTGCAGTATGAATTTCCCATCGCCGTTCTTTCTGTAAACATTCACTTTATGATATCCGGTATTGTCGACAACCAGCAATTCACCATCGCTTGCAATTGAATGCGGCCCGCCCAATGTTTCAGCGTCCAATGTTTCCCACATGCCGACAGGCGTTTGAAAATCTTTTGAATATATGATTCTGTGTTGCCAGCAATCGACAATGAAATAGTAATCGTCGATTTTGGTGACGAAAGTTGGCGGATAAAGCCTTTCTTCCCACGGCGCTTTTGCAACCGTGTCTTCTTTTACATCATGACTAAAATTTTTGCTGATATCTCCGCGTCCGATCGAAAAAAACATCAATAATGTCGCCAATATCGTCACAATTTTCATTCTCATGCTCCCGACCCCAACATAATGAAAGGTTATAAATATTATAAATAAATAACCGTTGCGGTCGAGACAACGAGACATGAAAAAACGGTCGGTCAGGATGACTATTCCTGAACGGCCGTGTTCAAAGATTCCGACGCTCATCTGCCGTCCGCATCCAACGCCAGTTTCCGCACGAACGTGTGCCGGTTCGGATCGTAGAGCGGATCGCCGACGAACTCCTTACGAGACGGCATTTGTGAACGGCTTGTCCGTTATGGCTTTCCGGATCAACACGCCTCCATCCTCAATATCCGGGCCGCTTTTCCCACGGTTCCAGCGTGCCGACCACATGGCGGCGCCGGTTGTTCCGGATGCACTCGATCACGCCATTGCCGATTTCGTCATGGGTCAGCCAACGGGACCGGTCTCCCTCGATGACAAACCCCAACTGAACCTGATGGTAGGCGCATTCGGGCGGCACCGGAACTTTCCGCAGAATCTCGTCCAGATTGGAGCCGCTGCCCAGGACATGGTACAGATCCCAGGCGAAATCCGCGCCGCCCGCGAGCCGGATGGCCTCGGCCGTCTGCCCGATCACGCGGTCCTCGTCGTGATGAATCCACGCGACGACTAGTCTGGCGGGCCCCCTTAGCCGCATCAGATCGTTCAACGTCCCGGCAAACTCCGCGGCGCGCGAATAATCCGCCGGGACGCCCTGCAGATTCGGGTGCTGATCGCAAAGCCGCTTCAGCTTTTGCGGATTCCGCCCGATCACCGACACCTGATGGCCCTCCCGTGCAAGCCACAGACTTGCGCCGGCCAGCATGCCGGAACCGCCGATGACAAGCGCATGACGCATCCCGATCAATCCTCCTTTCCGTTCCATGGCGCCGGTAAAATTATAGGTCACCGGATTTCAGCTTGGCATAGTAAAATTAAATTAATTTCTTATAAAATTAAATATTATAATGTACTAATTACAAATAACAAACAATCCACATCAAAAAAAGGTACATTCACGCAAACAGCGGCCATTTTATTCCCTTTGTTCGCCTGTATAATGAAGGTAACCGCACATTTGCCATGCGAAAGGGGGCCATACGGTGCGAATCGACGCCCATCAGCATTACTGGAAGATCGAGCGGGGCGACTACGGCTGGATCACGCCGGAGTATCCCGTGCTGTACCGCGATTTCCTGCCGGCCGACTTGTCGCCGCATTTGAAAGCGCATCAATTGGACGGGACCATCTTGGTGCAGGCCGCCCCGACGATCGAAGAAACGGAATTCATCCTCTCCCTGGCCGACCGGGACGACACGATCCTCGGCGTGGTCGGTTGGCTGGACCTGTTCGATCCGGCCCACCGCGAGCATTACGAGCGGTTCCGCCGGCACCCGAAGTTCGTCGGCTTCCGCCTCATGATCCAGGACATGCCGGATGCCAGCCGGATCCTCGAGCCCGCGTTCGTCGAGGCGCTCGAGGGCTATGCCGACGAAGGGGCCACCGTCGATCTGCTCGTGCGCAGCAGCCAGTTGGAGCCGCTCGTAAAGCTGCTAGAACGTGTTCCGCATCTGCGTGGTGTTATCGATCACATCGCCAAGCCGCGCATCCGGGACGGGGAGATCGAGCCTTGGCTCGGCCACATGCGGGTGCTCGCCGGTTTCCCGAACCTGTATTGCAAGCTGTCCGGCATGGTGACGGAGGCGGACCATCGCCGGTGGAAGCCGGAGGACTTCAGGCCCTACGTCCGCCGCGTGATCGAACTGTTCGGTCCGGACCGCGTCCTGTTCGGCAGCGACTGGCCGGTCTGCCTGCTCGCGGCCGGATACGACGAGGTGGTCGACGTGCTGCTGCGGTCGCTTCCGGAAGACTGGGGCGAGCGGGAACGGGCGGCGCTGTTCGGCCTGAACGCGCGGAAGGTTTACCGGGTTTGAACGAGAACAATGCCAGGGAAGGTGCAACAAACCCATGCGATACCGAAAACTCGGCCGTACCGGCCTTGAAGTCTCTGCCTTGAGTTTCGGCGCGTCCTCGCTCGGCTCCGTGTTCCGCGAGACCGACGAGCGCGAGAGCATCCGCACGGTTCGCGCCGCCCTCGACGCGGGCATCAACTACATCGACGTCTCTCCGTACTACGGCCTCACCAAAGCGGAGACGGTGCTCGGCAAGGCGATCCGCGAAATTCCGCGCGACCGGTTCCTGCTGTCCACCAAGGCGGGCCGCTACGGGGTTGACGCGTTCGATTTTTCCTTCAAGCGGATCCTGTCCAGCATCGACGAGAGCCTGGCCCGGCTTCATACCGATTACGTGGACCTGTTCTTCCTTCACGACATCGAATTCGTGCCGGCCGACATCATTCTGGAAGAAGCCGTCCCGGCCGCGCTTCGCCTGAAGGAACAGGGCAAGATCCGCTTCTGGGGCATCTCCGGCCTGCCGCTGCAGTTGTTCGAGAAGATGCTCCCGCGGATCGATGCGGACGTCATCCTCTCCTATTGCCACTACTCGCTGAATGACACATCGCTGCTCGATCTGCTGCCGATGCTGGAGGCGCGCGGCATCGGACTCGTCAACGCGTCGCCCTTGTCCATGGGGCTGCTCAGCCTGCGCGGCACGCCCGACTGGCACCCGGCCTCGCCGGAGTTGAAGGCCGCATGCCGGAAGGCCGCCGAGTTTTGCGCCGCCAGGGGAACCGACATCGCGAAGCTGGCCGTCCAGTTCTCGACGTCCAACGAGCGGATTCCGACGACGCTGGTCAGCACGGCCAACCCGGACAATATCGTGAAGAACGCCCGGTGGGTCGAAGAGCCGCTCGACGAGGAGCTGCTCCGGGAAGTGCTCGAATTGCTGGAGCCCGTCCGCAACGTCACCTGGGTCAGCGGCCGGCCGGAATACAACGAGAATCTCAAGGTCTAGCTTCGCTTCGGGGAGGTTTTGACGGGATCATGAGAGGCATTGTATGCGAGGAAATCGGCGCCTTCCGGCTGCGGAACGATCTGCCCGAGCCCGAACCCGGTCCGGGCGAGGCCGTCGTCCGGATTCGCCGGGTCGGCATCTGCGGGACGGATATGCACGCCTTCCGGGGCAACCAGCCTTTTTTCACCTATCCCCGCATTCTCGGCCATGAGCTGGCGGGCACCATCGAATGGATCGGCGCCAACGACGCGGGTCTGAAGGCGGGCGATCAGGTCGCCATCATCCCTTATCTGCACTGCGGCGCGTGCGTCGCCTGCCGGAGGGGCCGGACGAACTGCTGTGCGGGTCTCCGGGTGCTCGGCGTCCATACCGACGGCGGGATGCGCGAGCGCATCGCCGTGCCTGCCGCCCATCTGATCCGGACCGAGGGACTTTCGCTCGACCAGTCCGCCATACTGGAGCCGCTGGCCATAGGGGCCCATGCGGTACGCCGCTCGGGTGTCGGCGCGGGCGATACGGCGCTCGTGGTCGGCGCCGGACCGATCGGACTCGGCGTCGCCGTCTTCGCGAAGCTCGCCGGCGCGCGGGTGATCGCGATGGACCTGAGCGACGACCGGCTGGCGTTCTGCAGGAGCTGGGCGGGCGCGGATCATGTCGTCGGCGCCCGAGAGCGGCCGGCGGAGCGGATCGCCGAGCTGACGGACGGCGAATTCCCGACCGTCGTCTTCGACGCGACCGGCAGCGCCCGCTCGATGGCGGACGCCCTCGGCTACCTCGCCCACGGCGGCACGCTGGTCTACGTCGGCCTGGTCAAGAGCGACATCGCGTTCCCGCACCCGGAGTTCCACAAGCGCGAGACGACGCTGATGGGCAGCCGCAACGCCACCCGCGAAGATTTCGGGCGGGTGCTCGAGGCCGTCCGCGGCGGCGCGGTCGACGCGGACCGGTTCATCACGCACCGCGCGCCGTTCGACGCGATGATCGACGCCTTTGGCAACTGGCTGCGGCCGGAGAGCGGGGTCATCAAGGCGATGGTGGAGTGGCCGTAAACACCGCCGCCGATGTCCCTCGGTTCCGTTGCCGGCAAGGGACCGGCGCGTGCATTCCGCGCGCCGAACGTTCCGGCGCCGTGGCCGGAAACGGCTACGGAACCGGCACGAACCCCTGGTCCATCAGCGCGATGAACGCCAGCAGTCCGCCCCAATGGTAATAACCGTCGCTGTTTTCGACATCGCATCCTTCGCCGGTGTCGGCGTTGTAATTTTCGTGCACGTGCCCGTGTTCCAGCCATTCCTTGCGCAGGAGGGCCGCCGACTTCCCGGCCAGAAGACGCGCTTCCTCCCGTTTTCCCTGCTTGCGCAGCCCCAGATACACCAGCAGGTTCAACGGCGCCCAAATGCGGCCGCGCCAGTAATTCTGGTCCGGGTAGGCGGGATCGTTCCGGGCGATGGACGGCAGCACCCATTCCCCCCAGAATTCCTTCGGGTTGAGCAAATGTTCGTTCACCATCCGGTCGACTTGCTCTCCCGTAACGTAAGGCGTCAGCAGGGGATAAAAATTCGTCGGCGACAGCCGGCCGCTGAAGGTACCCGTATCGGTCCGCCAATTGTGGAACATCCCCGTCTCGTCATTCCACAGCCGCTTGAGGCCGGCGCCGAATTTCTCCGCCTTGCCGCGCAGCGCGGCGGACCGCCCGGCATCGCCGAGGATGCCGGCGATCTCCGACAGCGCGAGGCAATCCAGCACATACAGGCTCGTCAGACCCGCATCGGCGAGCTCGAGGACGTTCTTTTCCCGGTTGAACGGAATGCCGTCATACATGGGAGAATTGTCGAGCCCGGACTCCAGCGCCGCCCCGTAGGTATCATGGACGCCGTCCGTTTCCCAGATGTTGCCGGTCGACGGTTCAATGGGGTTGGACCCCCAGGCCAGAAGGCCTTCGCGGACCTGCCGGTGCTCCGGCCACCAGGCATTCCACGCGCACAGCCCGTCGTACACTTCTTCCAGCAGCCATTTTTCGCCGAATTTGCGGTACAGCTGCAGAACGACGAAGGAACCGACCGGGGGCTGGGAGCGGTCGCGGGAGACGTTGACCCCCGACCAGTCATAGTTCGGCACGAATCCGTCCGCCACGGCCGAGCGGGTGATTTCCACCGCGTTGGCATAGGCGAGTTCCCGGTGATCCAGCATGAACATGTAGGCGGCGAAATAGGTGTCCCAGCAAAACAGCTTGTATCCCTGGTCGTTCCAAATGCGGCTGACCGGCGTGATTACCCGGCCTCCCTTCGGATCGTAGATCGTATCCCAGGCCAGGCAAGTCTTCATGGCCGTGTAGAGATCGCCGAGTTCGCCGTAAGTTGCCGCCTGCCTCTCCACCCGCTCCCGATTGCGCGACAGGATGGCGGCGATCTCTTCCACCGTGCGCCGCTTGCCCGTCGATATCCCGACCGGGCCGTCCAGATTCTGGGCAAGATACGGTCCCGAAGCGGAGACGTGATATTCCTCGACAAGGGAAGAAGTCGGATGGATCGTCAGCGTCCCGTCCCGGAAGACGGCTTCCGCGGCGCTCCGGCCGGGGGCAAGGCGGACGAAGCCCTCCCGGTTCCACAGGATGCCGCATTCCGCGACCAGTACGGCGGGCAGGAGCTGGCTGCGGACCGGCGTGACGAGCAGCACGAGATCTTCTCCCTCCGCGGCGCTTTCCACCCGAAACTCCATGTCTTCCCACATCAGCGTCAATTCCGTGTAAGTGCCGTCACAGGAACGAATGCCGGGGCGGACGACCTCCGCTCCCCGGCCTCGGCGGCCGATCAAGGCTTCCCGCAGATGGCGGCCGTCCCGGTACTCCTTGAAGCCCAATCGGATGGCCAGGCCTTGCGGGAGTAGGACGTGGGTCAGCACGCTGCGCGTATGCCACGTATTCCATCCCGATCCCAGCGACCGTTGAAGTTGCGCATATTCGGACATGATCCGGCGTTCTCCTCCCGTGTTCCCTGCTCATCCCGCCGGCCGGCGGAACGTCACGCCCCCCGGCCGGTCTCCTCGCGCCAAAGCCGCTCCAGCTGCTCCCGCGGGACTTGCCCGTCATGGACATAGGCGGAATAACGCAGGCTCAGGCGCCCGCCCGCCGGCAGCGTGCAGGGTTCCCAGCACAGCGGGGCGATCTGCAGAAACTGCATGTCCTTGTCATCATATGTGAGCATCGGCGACGGATAGCGCGGATTTGCCGGATGATCCATGAGGCAGACGCCGGCCATCCGTCTGGGATAGTGACCGTCAAGATAACCGGTGTAATCGCAATAGTTGAACGGTTTCCGGTGCGACTCTTCCGCCTTCATGACCCCTTGGTCGGTCGTGATCACCGGATGGAGAAAATTGCGGTTCAGACGGACAGTAATCCCGGCATAGCCGCCCCAGGGCGTCTTTTCCGTGACCTCGGTGCGGTCCAGCACCAGATCCCGTCCGGCCGCGTTATCAAAATCGGCTTCCCAGCGGATGACATAGCCGCCTTCCGCTTCGGCGATCCGCACCCGCCGCTGTTCCTTGAGCAGGGTTTCGCCTTCTCCGCTTACGTAGGACAGCTTCTGGTGAAAACCGGGTCCGTCCGCGTCACCGACCGGTTCGAAATCGTCCGTCACCGCCACGTTGCGGCTTCCGTTCTCATAGAACGATTCCCAGAAGTTTTTCCCGTCAATGTACTTCCAGGAGAAAAACATGCCCAGATGCCAGGGATGATCCCAGGGCCGGTAAATGGCAACCTGATGCCCTTCCGGTGTGCGGACCGTGCGGAAAGCCGGGTTGGGATCGCCCGCTTCCCTGTAAATGTACTCCAGCAGCGTGACGCCGCCGCGCGTGACTTTCCATGTTCCTTCCTGCACGAAATGTTCCGTTTGAAATGCCATGTTTGGTCACCTCACGCGTGCTCGACGGTTCCGGATCGGGCGGACCGATAGATGCGTTCGACCAGCTTCATCGTGGCAAGGACTTCCCTGCCGTCGGTTTCCGGGCGCGCCCCTTGTTTGACGCATTCCCCGAAATGTTTCATCTGGTTGGTCTGGGCATGTTGGACCATGCCGGGCGCCAGGCGCTCAAGATCGACGCGCTCGTATGCCGGCCGGCCGTCCCCCGACCGCGCGGCGGAAGAAATCCAGAGCGCCGTCTCCCCTTCATGCGGCCCGTAGAACAGGGTTCCCCGGTCCCCGTAGATGCGCATCATGGCGGTTTCCGGCGGGTTGAACGGCGTAGTTCCCGTAAAGAATTGCCCGATGGCGCCGTTTGCGAACCGGAACTGGGCCATGGCCCAGTTTTCCGCGCCCTTCGAAGACCAGTCGTCGGTATGCAGCGCCCGGGCATGCACTTCCGTGATTTCGCCGACAATGAAGCGAAGCGCGTCCAGGTTGTGAATCCCGAGGCTGATCACGGCGCCTCCGCCCGCCAGTTCCCCGTCGTAAATCCAGCTTCCCTTCGGGAAATTGGGATGAAAATGCAGCAGCCACTCCGTATGCACCGCCTGGATCGCGCCGAGCTCGCCGCTTCTCACGATCTGTTTCGCCGCCACGCACCAGGGCTCATAACGCCAGTTCTGCGCCACCATCAGAATGCGGCCGTTCGTTTCGGCGGCGGCGATCATCCGCTCGCATTCTTCGACCGTCCGGGCCATCGGTTTTTCGACCAGCACATGCTTCCCCATCCCGAGCGCCCTGACGGCCACCGGTTCGTGCAGATGGTGGGGCAGGGCCAGCACGACGGCTTCCACATTCGGGTCCGCAAGCAGCGAATCCGCGTCCGAATAGACGGGGCACTCTCCCTCGAACGGGTTCAGCCGTTCCGCGGCCGCGTCGCATACCGCGGCCAATTCAAATTCACCCGCCAGTTGCCGGATGGCCGTGACATGCTGCTGCCCCGGCCATCCGAGCCCGATCACGCCGACTTTCATACCGGGATTCCCTCCAATCCGAATTTTGGCGATGTTACGATTTGAGACCGGTCAACGCGATGCCCTGGACAATCTGTTTCTGTCCGAAGAAAAACACGACAAGGCAGGGAACCAGGGAGACGACGGAATAAGCCATCATGTACTGCCATTCCACCTTGAACTGGGTTCTCAGCGACTGGATGCCAAGCTGCAGGGTCGCCTTGTCGGGGTCGGTCAAATAGATCAACGGCCCGAGGAAATCGTTCCAGGTGTAGAAGAAAGAAAACAGGGCCACGACCGCCAGGGCGGGTTTCAAATTGGGCAGAAAGACGCTCCACAGGATGCGCAGCACGCCGGCTCCGTCAATTCGCGCCGCTTCCTGCAGTTCGTTGGGAATGCCCATGATGAACTGGCGAAGCAGAAAAATGGAAAAGGCGTCGCCGAAAAACGAAGGAACCCAAAGCGGCAAGAACGTATTGTGCCAACCGAGCTGTTTGAACAGGATGAACAGGGGAACCATGGTCACCGACCAAGGTACCATCAGGGTGGCGATCAACACGACGAAAAGAACGTTTTTGCCCGGCGCGCGAAACTTGGCAAACCCGTAGGCCGCCAGCGTGCACGACACCAGCTTGCCGAGGATGTTCATGACGGTGATGAACACCGTGTTCCGCAAATGGGTCCAAATCGGATACTTCTGAAAAATGTCCACGTAGTTGCTCCAAAGCGGCTTGTCCGGAATCAGTTTCAAATCCAGGCTCATGACCTCACTCGGCCCTTTGAGCGAAGTGGAAAACATCCACAGGAGGGGGAAGACGAAAAAGAACGCCGTCAGGCAAAGCAGAAGGAAGATGAGGGATTTCTTCAAATTGAGCGATGTTCTGGCCGCCACGGTTCATTCGCCTCCCTCGTAGTAAACCCACTTGCTGGACGACTTCAGCGTATACAGGGCCAGCGCCAGTGTAATGGCGACCATGATCCAGGAAAGCGCGCATGCGTAGCCGAGCTTGGAATACGTGAACGCATTCTGGTACAGGTACAGGTTGTAAAGCAACGTCGAGTTGACCGGGCCGCCGTTCGTGATGATGAGCGCTTCCGTGAACGCCTGAAACGAACTGATGATGGTCATGATCAGATTGAACAGGATGGTCGGCGTGAGCTGCGGCAGCGTGATGCTGACGAGCTGGCGCCAGGCGGAGGCGCCGTCCAGCCACGCGGCTTCGTACAGATGTTCCGGAACGTTTTTCAGACCGGCCAGGAAAATGACCGCCGCGCTTCCGACCGTATACAGCGAAGTCACGATCAGGGTGGGAAGCGCCCAGTCGGGACTGGAGAACCATCCCGGCCCCGGCAAACCGACCAGATTCAGCAGTCCGTTCATCAAACCGAAATTCGGGTTGAACACCCAGATCCACAGCATCGAAACGGCAACGCCGCTGACGACGCTCGGCAAATAGTAGATGGTCCGAAAGAGGCCGATTCCCGGCACTTTCTGGTTCATCATGAGCGCGAGCCACAAAGCGGTCAGCATCGCCAGCGGCACGCGGACGCCGACGTAAATCAGCGTCACCGCCAGCGATTTCTTGAAAAGGGGATCGATGAATAACATTTCACGGTAGTTCTGCAGGCCGATAAACCTGGGCGGCGAAATGAGATCCCATTTGAAGAATCCCAGGACAAACGCCGCGATGACGGGCCCCAGGACGAAACAAACCAATCCGATGAGCCACGGCGAAATCAGCAGATAAAACGTAAACGGTTCTCTCCACTTTCTACTGCGACGCACAGCGGACTCTTGCATTCACCTTCCATTCCTTTCCCCAAAATCAGCGGAGGGAAGGATGGCCCTCCCCCCGCCGACAACGCTTATTCAGCCGCTTGCTGCAATTCGAAATTGATCCGCTCGACCAGTTCGCCCATTTTGGCCTTGATGTCCAGGTTCGGCTCCAGCACGATTTCCTCGATCGCCGGCGTCAGCAGTTTGTCCCCGATGGAACCCCAATAGGGATTCAGGAAGTAACCACTTTCAATGGCGTTGTTCAACAGGTCGATGAAGACGCCGATGTAGGGATCTTCGTTTTGCTTGGTCGTTTCCGCCAATTTCTGCGACACCGCCAGGTTGAACGTCGCCCATCCCTGTCCGGCCTCGGTATCCGGAGAGGTCAGCTCGTACAGGAATTTCCAGGCCAAATCCTTGTGGCCCGATTTCGAGGAAATGCCGAAGCCGGCGGTATACAGCAGCGTTGTCGTTTTGCCGGTGGACATGGTCGGCAGCGGGACGACGCCGAATTCGATGTCCGAATTGTTCCGCAAGTCGGCCTGCGCCCAGGAACCGTTGACATTCATGGCCACCTGGCCGGTCGCGAACAGGTCGATCCCTTTCAGGGCCGTCAGTTCAGCCGGATTGGGCGCCACTTTGGAAACGTTGTACAGGTCGGAAATTTTGCGGAACGCTTCCACCGTCGCATCGCTGTCCAGATGGCCGGCCGCCGTTTGCCCGTCCGGAGAAAGATAGCTTCCGCCGTTGCCGACGACGAACGGCTCCACCCAGTCTTTGGCCAGGTTCAGGTTGGCCCCGTACTGGACAATCTTGTTGCCGTCCCGGACGGTCAGCTTTTCTGCCAGTTCCACGAATTCTTCCCACGTCCAGCCTTCCTGCGGATAGGGGACATTGGCCGCATCAAACAGCTTTTTGTTGTAATAAACCCCGATGGTCGCGCCGCCGATGGACATGACCGGGATCTTGCCGTCAACGGTCATCAGCTCCCGGACGTTGGGAACAACATCGTCGATGTCATAGTCGCCTTCCATGTACGGCGTCAAATCCACGATGATGTCCTTCCGGAGATAGCGGGCGAAGTTTTGCTCGCCGACCTGGATGAGATCCGGAGGGTTCCCCGCGGCCAGCTCCGTCTGCAGTTTGGTCAAATAGTTTTCATACGGAGCCGCCTCGATTTTGACCGTCACGTTCGGATACTTGGCCTCGAAGGACTCCTTCGCTTTGTTCAGGATGGCGGTGGCGGTTTCTTCCGTCTGCCAGGTGCCCACGCGAAGTTCGATCTTTTCTCCGTCCGTGCCGGAATTATCGGATCCCGACGATGATCCGCCCGTGCCCGAAGACCCGTTCGCTCCCGGCGCTTCGGAATTGTTGCCGCCGCACGCGGTCAACACCATTCCCATCAAAAGCAAAACGGCCAACAGCAAACCAACTGTGCGTTTCATCCTGTTGTCCATCCCCCTTTGCATATTGCCATGTCCATTGTAGCCGCCCGCGATTTGCGCCCACAATGCGGCAACCTTCGGTTTTGATGCGGTACCTTTCGGAACTTGTTGCCTGCTTTGCTTTTCGGGAAGGGGACGTCCTTGACTCTTTGCGCGTTTCGTGAAACATTGATCTTGTAAGGCGATTGCGCATGCGGGGACGGAGACGATGGCATGAGACGGAAGAAACCGATCAGCGTCAAGAAAAAATTGATGTCGGTCTACCTGCCTTTGATGGTGTGCTCGGTCATCATCGTTTCCGTGGTGGCGTATACCCTGTTTTCCAGGGAAATGGAGCGGGCGGCCGGGCGATACGCGGAGCAAACCGCCGACATGATTGCGCGGCACCTGGAAACCTACATGCAGGAATTGGAACGTCTCACGCTGTTTCCCTATTTCCACCCGTCCGTCATGGATCTGCTCCGCAACCGGAACGCCGACCATTCCCTGGAAGAAACCTACCGCGAGTACAAGCTGTTCGAAGATCTGTTCAACAACATCATGCTCAATCCCCGCGAAGACCTGCTGAACGTGTTCCTGTACCGCGAAGACGGAAAGCGGTATTTCAACACCCGCGTCCATGTCCAGCTCAACAAAGACTACGATTGGAAATCTTCGGACTGGTATATGAAAACGCTTCAAGCCAACGGCGGCGTCGTCTATACGGCCAACACGAACCGCGACGACCGGTTTGACGTGTTTCCGTACGAAACCTTTTCCATCTCGAGATTGATCATCTCGGAGAAAGACGAAATCCTGGGCACGATCCTGATCGACGCCAATTTCCAGGGGGTGGCCGCCATTCTGCGGAACGTCGGGCTCGGCCCCAAAGCCAACGTCGTCCTGAAAGATGAAAGCGGCGCCGTGATGTTCTCGCAAAACGGCCTGTACCTGGATCGATTGCGGCAAATGAGCAATGCCGGAACCGCCAAATTCAGCGTCGACGGGGAGACGCTCTTTGCCGGCACGAGCTCTTCCGGAAAAACCGGATGGACCATCGAAGTCGTCGTGCCGCTGGAGGAAACGTTCACTTCCTACTCGGGCATCATCGAGCTGTTCGTCTGGCTTGTGGTTGCCATCGGGCTGATCACCACCGTCGTCACGCTGAGGTTCTCCCACGGGATCATGCTCCCCCTCCAAAGCCTGCTCCGGATGATCCGCTCCGTGGAAAAAGGGAACTACAACGTGAACATGAAGGAAGAAACCACCGAGGAAATTGAAGAACTGCGCCGGTCGTTCATCAAAATGAGCAACCGGATCAAGGCGTTGATCCACGAGGTGTACGAATTCAACATCCGGCAAAAGGAAGCGGAACTGAACAATCTGAAAATGCAGATCCGGCCCCATTTTCTGTACAACACCCTGGAAGCCATCCGCTCGCTGGCGGATATCCGGGACAACCGTGAAATTGCCGAAATGGCGTCCAGCCTCGGCTCCATATTGCGCTACAGCATCAAAACGCACAAAAAGCTGGTGCTGCTGGGATCCGAAATCGACTTCATCAGCAAATTCATGCGGATCTATCAAATCATGCTGCAGGGAGCCATCGAGGTGGAGTACAAGATTGCCCCCGACCTGTACCGGTATTACACAATTCCGCTCATGTTGCAGCCTCTGGTCGAGAACGCCGTGCAACACGGGCTTTACGGCAAAAAGCGCGGCGGTCTGATCCGGATCGAAGGATGGAAGGAAGGGGATCATCTGCATGTGGCGGTCAGCGACAACGGCAAGGGAATTCCGCCCGACAAACTGGAGGAACTGAACCGGACGCTGCAAAAAACCGTTCCCCTGACGGCCGACACGCTGGGCGGGATCGGCCTGAACAACGTCAATCAGCGGATCAAAATCGTCTTCGGAAAAGAATACGGCATTCAGCTGAACAGCAATCTTGGAAGCGGTACCAGCGTTCACATTCATATTCCCGCCGTGCTGTCCGAACAACAATATGCGAAAACGGAGGGTCTGGCATGAACAAGTACCTGATCATTGACGACGAGCCGTTGATCCGGAAAGGCTTGGCGAAGCTGATTTCCCGCGTCAGCCCGGACTGGACCATGTGCGGCGAAGCGGACAACGGCCTGGAAGGCCTGGACATGATCCAAAGCCTGCAGCCGGATCTGGTGTTTACGGACATCCGCATGCCCGACATGGACGGGCTGACGATGAACCGGCTCTTGATCGAACAGGCGATCCCGGTGCCCATCGTCTTTTTCACGGGCCACGACGAGTTTTCCTACATCCAGCAAGCCATCCGGCAAAACGCCTTCGACTATTTGCTGAAACCGGTGCAGGAAGCGGAGGTGCGGCGCCTGTTCGCCAAATACGAGCAGGAATTCGCCCCGCGGACCATTTCTTCCCAACGCCAGATCACGCAAATTCAGGAATATGAATCGTTTCTTTCCCGCGCGTTCGAAACGCGGGATGAAGCGATGCTTGCGCAATTGCGCGATTGGTACGAAAAGTTGAAGGATCTGCTGCCCATCCGTTCCTTCGTCGAACTGACCAACTGGACCGTGCAAAACGCCCTTTGGCAACATGGGCTGTTCTGCCATGAATTCAAGCCCGTCATCAGCGATTCCAACACCGAACGCGTGTTGCAGAAGCTGCAGGAATATTGCCAGCTCCAGATGAAAGAAGCCAAAAAGCACACGGTGAACCAGATCATCGAAAAGGTCAAGGCCTGGGTCGATACGCACATCGACAAGCCGGTCGGCTTGAAAGAAGCCGCCGAACTGGTCCATTTCAACCCGACGTATTTCAGCGAATATTTCAAGCAGCATGTCGGCGAAACATTCAGCCAATATGTTCTCAGGCAAAAAATCAGACGGGCCAAAACGCTGCTGGCGGACCAGACCCTGCGCATCCGGGATGTTGCGCTGATGGTGGGATACACCGACCATCGGCATTTCAGCAAAGTGTTTTACGCCAATGTCGGACTGACGCCTTCCAAATACCGCAATCTGGTGCTCGGCATCGAAGAGCCGGAGCCGGACCGGGAACAGATGGGATAAAAACAAGCCGACGGCGGGGCAAGTCTGCCCGCCATCGGCCTTGAGGCAATGCGAACGCGGCCATACCAAAGGTTGTTTCCCCAAGGCTATTCCAGCGCAAACGACTTCAGTTGCGCGTTCCCTCCGCCCCTGTACGTGAAATACAGCGCATGGACGCCGTCCGGAATCGCGATGTCCGCCTCGTACTCTTTCCAGATGTTCGTGAAGTCCACCGGAATCGAGCCGAGCGCCGGGCCGTCCCACGCCGTCTTCACCTCGAAGGCGCCTTTCGCATAGCCGCGCACCTTGATTTTCACCCGCTTCACGCCGCGGCAGTCGAAGTATTTGAAGCCCGCCGTCGCCGTATCCCGCATGTTCGCGATGTAGCCGGGCTCCTCGTCCCCGTCCTTGCCGTCCTGGGTGATTTTCGGGAACCGGCCGTCCATCCAGGCGCCGTAGGTGCCGATGTACAATTCTTCATCTTTGCAGAACAGATTGCAGGCGATATAGGCCGGATATTCGCCGCGCCCGGCGAGCGGTCCGCCGTTCAGGCCGCAGGAGGTCATCTCCGCCTGCACGATGCTGCCGTCTTCCCGGAACCTGATCGGCTCCGCGCAGCCTTGCCGGGAGAAATGGTGGCCGTTCGTCTGCCGGTGGTAGAAGATGTACCACTGGTCCCCGATCTCCACGATGCTGCCGTGGTTGTTGCCGCCGTAATACATCGGCTTGTCCGCCGGCTTGTAGGAATCGATGTGCATGTCCGCGTTGCTGACGATGACGCCGCCGTACATGAACCCCTTCGTCGGATGCTTGCTCGTCGCGTAGCACAGTTCATGCATGACGATCGAGGAATAGATCAGGTAATACGTGTCCCCGCGCTTGCGGATCGACGGCGCCTCGAAATACTCGTGTCCCTCGAAGCCGGTGCCCTGGCTGTAGGGCTCGCTCGGGAGCACGAACACCGGCTCCTCGACGATCGTCAGCATGTCCGGCCCGAGCACGGTCGCCATGCAGCCGCTCCGCGACTTGTCGCCCCTGGGGCAGAAGCCCGTGTACAGGTACGTCCGGTCCCCTTCCGTCAGGACGCCGGGATCGAACTGGTGCTGATCCCCTTCCCGCTCCCCGAGCCGCGTGCCGTCCGGGTACCGGACATAGCCGTAGAACTCGAACTTGCCGGCCGGCGTGTCGCTCACCGCGACCGACACGACGGAGACCTTGTCCAGCACATAGAACAGATAATACCGCCCGTCCGGCCCCCTGGTCACATCCGGCGCGTACAGGCACATGCTGCCGTCCGGATTGAGCGGGTCGTCGGTCTTCCGGTAGATGACGCCCTCGTACCGCCAATCCCCGAGATTGTCCACGGGCGCCGACCAGCAGACGTAATCGTTCAGGCAGAACGCGTGGCCGTTGAACCGGTCATGCGAACCGTAGACATAGACGCGGCCGTCAAACACATACGGTTCGCCGTCGGGGATGTACTCCCATGACGGCAGATACGGATTGAACGCTTGCTTCTTCATGGCTTGATTCCCCCATTCAGGATTTGGCGCGCAGGCAGTACCGCCGCCCCGCCGCCGCATCAAACGTGAAAACATCGTCATGCCGGGCGTCCCGCCCGACCGGAATCGGGCGATCGCCCAGCCGCACCTCCACGTCGCGGGAAACCCGGACCGTGCAGGTTCCGTCGCGCCGGGGCGTGATCCAGGCTTCGGTCAACCGGCCGTCCGCCCACCGGATATCGACCTCGTATCCCCCGCGCGCCCTGAGCCCGGTGACTTCGCCCGCGGGCCACGCCTTCGGCAGCGCCGGGAGCAGGTGGACGGCTCCGTCGTGGCTCTGCAGCAGCATCTCGGCGATGCCGGCCGTCCCGCCGAAATTGCCGTCGATCTGGAACGGCGGATGGTTGTCCAGCAGATTCGGCAGGGTCGATTGGCCGAGCAGCGCGGCGAGGTTGGCATGCGCCTGCTCGCCGTCCTCCAGCCGCGCCCAGAAGTTGACGATCCACGCCCGGCTCCAGCCGGTGTGCCCGCCGCCGTGCGCCAGCCGGCGCTCCAGCGTGCGCCGCGCCGCCCGGGCCAGCTCCGGTGTCCGCCGCGGCGTGATCTGGTCGCCCGGGTGCAGGGCGAACAGGTGCGAGATGTGCCGGTGCCCCGGCTCCGCCTCGTCGTAGTCTTCGTACCACTCCTGGATCGTGCCGAGCTTGCCGATTTTGTCCTTCGGGAGCCGCTCCAGCACCCGCTCCGCCTCGCGGATGAACGAATCGTCGGGGGCCGTGCCCATCCGGTCCGACAGCAGCCGTTCCGCCTCCAGGCAGGCCGTGAGCAGCGCGCGGATGATCTGCGTGTCCATCGCCGGGCCGGCGCACAGCACGCCCGTCTCCCCGCTCGGCAGCACATAGGTGTTCTCCGGCGACACCGACGGACAGGTGACGAGCTCGCCGCCCGGTCCTTCCACCAGGTAGTCCATCACGAACAGGGCCGCTTCCTTCATCGTCTCCAGCGCCTGCTCAAGGAACCGCAGATCCTGCGTGAACCGGTAATGCTCCCACAGATGCAGGCAGAGCCAGGCGGCGCCGAGCGGCCAGTACGACGCCGGGATGTAGGTGTCTTGCGGCGCCGTGTCCGCCCAGATGTCGGTGTTGTGGTGCGCGGCGAATCCCCGGCAGCCGTACATGACCCGCGCCGTTCTGCGGCCCGGCTCCCGCATGCGCCCGATCAGGTCGAACAGCGGCTCGTGGCATTCCGGCAGGGCGCAGCTTTCCGCGGGCCAGTAGTTCATCTGCGCGTTGATGTTGATCGTATATTTGCTGTCCCAGGGCGGCAGAAACCGGTCGTTCCAGATGCCCTGCAGATTCGCGGGGAGCGATCCCGGTCGGCTCGAGGCGATGAGCAGATACCGGCCGTACTGGAAATAGAGCGCCATCAGCCCCGGATCGTCCTCCCCGCCGCGCAGCCGCTCCAGCCGCTCCGGAATCGACAGCGATGCCTTTCCGCCGTCCCCGGCCAACGCGAGCGAGACCCGGCCGAACAGCTCCCGGTAGTCCCGCACATGCCGCGCATACAAATCGTCATCCGGCGCCGCGCACACGGACCGGGCATGCGCCAGACAATGCGCGAGCGGCTCCTGCTCGCGGAAGCCGGTCGCCGCCGCGACGACCAGCGTCACGCGGTCCGCTTGCTCGACGATGAGATGCTCGCCGATCGCGTCCAGCGTGCCGCCCTCGGCCTTCGCCGTCACCGCCGCCGCGAAAGAGACGCCTTCCGCCCCGCCGCTCGCGCCCGTCATGTAGACCGCATCCGTCCCGCTGCGGCCCGTCATGTCGACGTACCGCCACCGCGCCCGCTCCAGCCGCGCCGTGAGCGAAATCTGCCCCGGCCGGTCGGCCGTCATGCGGACGATCACGGCCTGGTCCGGATGGCTCGCGAAATATTCCCGCCGATGCCGCACGCCGCGATGCGTGAACTCGACCGTGACGACGGCCCGCTCCAGATCCAGGCTCCGCCGGTACCCCTCCGCCGCGTCCGGGTCGATCCCTTCGAAGTCCAGCAGCAGATGGCCGAGCGGCTCGTAATGCCGCTGCGTCTCGGGGATGCCCGACAGGCCCGTCACGGCCAGACGCTCGGCTTCCCGCGGCTTTCCCGCGAAAATCAGCCGGCGAATCTCGGGCAGCACCTTCGCCGCGTCCGGATTGTTCCGGTCGCGCGGACCGCCGTACCAGAGCGAATCTTCGTTGAGCTGCAGCCGATCGCGCGCCGGATGGCCGAAGACCATCGCGCCCATGCGGCCGTTGCCGATCGGCAGCGCCTCGTTCCATTCGGCGGCCGGCCGGTCGTACCTCATCACCAGACGGCTCACGCGCCGTCACCTCCCGCATGCCTTTCCCGGTATGCCCCCGGCGTGCAGCCGGCGAGCTTCTTGAACACCTTCATGAAATGTTGCGGATTCTCGAACCCCACCTGATGACCGACCACCTGGACCGGCAGGCTCCGGTCCTTCGTCAGCAGCTCCTTCGCCTTCTCGATCCGGAGACGGTGCACATACTGGACGAACGTCACGCCCGTCTCCTTGCTGAACAGCTGGCTGACGTAGTTGGGGTGCAGTCCCGTCAGTTCGGAGCACTGGTCCAGGGAGAGGTCCCGATGATAGTGCTGATCGATATAGCGCAAAATTTTCTCCACATGGAAGCTGTACCGCGAATCGGCCTCCGCCCCGCCGTCTCCGTCCCGTTTTTGCTCCAATATCGTTTTAGCAACCTGGCGCAGAAGATCCAGCAATTCCGGTTTGTTGATCGGCTTCAGCAGATAATCGATGACCTGGTGGCGGAGCGCCTGCCTGGCATACTCGAATTCGTCGTGTCCCGTCAGGACGATGAACCGGTCGCACAACCGCCGCTCCTTCACTTCCCGAATCAGCTCCAGACCGTTCATTTCCGGCATGCGGATGTCGGTGATGACCAGGTCGGGCGTGAAATCCGACATGACGGACAGGGCTTCATACGCGTCCAGGGCGCTCTCGATCCGGGTGAACGGCGTCTTGCCTTCCCTTATGATCTTGACGATGCCATGCAGAATCACCATCTCGTCATCCACGACCAGCAGATTCAACATGTCCATTCATCCCTTTTTTGCTCAAGTAAAGCCGGAAGACCGTTCCTTCGCCGGGCTTGCTGTCCACTTCCAGACGGGAATCCTCGCCGTAATACGTCTTGACGCGCTCGCTCACATTGTAAAGGCCGTGGCCGCTGTCCTGGGTTGAGAACTCCCGGATGCCCAGCCGGTTGTTCAGCAGTTTCCGGACTTCCTCCAGCCGTTCCTCCGCCATGCCCGCTCCGTTGTCCGCAATCTCGACCCGTACATGGGTATCGTGATCCGAGATGCGGATGTTGATCGCTCCCTTCCTCCGGATCGTCGACAGCCCGTGCACGATGCAGTTCTCGACCAGCGGCTGAAGAATGAACTGCGGACACGGGATTTGCCCGATGTCGGTTTCGATCGAGACGCTGTATTCGAGCCGGCTCCCGAGGCGAATTTTCTGGATTTTCATGTAGTTCTCGATATTCCGGACCTCGTCGCTCAGCCGGAACCGCTCGTGGTCGCCCGACAGGCTGTAGCGCATGAACTGGCCGAAGGAGTAGGCGATATCCGCCACTTCGCGGTCGTCGTTCGCCTCCGCCAGCATGCGGATCGTTTCCAGCGTATTGTACAGGAAATGCGGCTTGACCTGCGCCTGCAGCGCCTTGTAGGCGCTTTCTTTCCGGAGCAGCTCCGAACGCTGCACGTTGTTGACCAACTCGTCGATCCGCTGCAGCATGGAGTTGTAGGTGTAGGTCAGATAGCCGATTTCGTCCTGGTCGTTCCGATTGTCCAGCGTCCTGAAGTTGTTCACGCCGACCTGGCGCATGTGTCTGGCGAGCCGGGACAACCGTTTCGTCACCGATACGGCCAGCATATAGTAAATGCCCGACAAAAGCAACAACAGTCCGGCGATGAGCAGGAACAGCCAGACCCTCTGCCTCGCCGTGCTGGCGAAAATGTCCTCCGCCTTGCTGACGACGGCCGCCCGGAGCCCGAGCTCCTCGATGGTCAGATGGTTGACGACGAGCGACTTGCGGTCGAGGAAGAAGAACGCGGAAGGTTTTTCGAGCATCTTGCCGACCATGTCTTCCCTGGCGCCGGGCGGGCTGGACTTCAGATCCCCGGTCAGCAGGTAGACGTCCGAGCGTCCTTCATTGCCCAGCGTCTTCACAAAACTGTTCAGCAGCTTCGGATCGACCTCGACGGCGAACACCCCGACTTTCCTGGAGAACCGCTCGGCGTACATGTTCTGGTAATAGACCAGCTCCCACTCGCCCGATTCGGACAACTCGCAGTGCCAGAAGCCCCGACCCGGCGGAAGCCTGTCCAGCTCCTTCCGGATGTCACCGGGGATGGCGTCCGCGCCGACGATATGTTCCGGCGCGGTGAATACCCGCTCGCCCAGCTTGTAAAGCCGGATGCCCCCGATATGGTCGTTGCCGTACAATATGCCCGACAGCAGCGGCTTGATGTACTTCTGGTAGGAATAGACATATTCCCAATTGTACCGGTACGTGCCGTTCAGGTAATCGATGACGTTGGAGTTGTACTGGAACAATCCGTAATTGGACGCGATCTGCATCAGATCGATCCGCAAATTCGCGTAAGCCTGCTCGATGATCTGCTGCTTGCCGCCGGCGAACTCCTCGATCATGCTCCGGTACAGCAGGTTGTTGTGATAAAAACCGAAGGCGATGACCGGGACAAAGATGATAATGAAGTAGCCCAGCACCATTTTCTTGACAATGCTCAACCTGGCGAAAAAAGACCGCATCATCTTCACGTCCCCCGGGGCTCCGGTCTTGTACGTCTCCATTAAAACACCCCGCGCGGCCGCATAACAAGAGGAAAAAAGGGGTTGGGACAACCCCTTTTCCGGCGGCATGGGGAATTATTCGAACATCGCCTTCATCTTCTGGTATTCGGATGTCGCCCAGCTCTCCAGCTTCGAGAGCCCGATGCCTTCCGCGATATCGAGCATGTTCCGGTACGCCTGCTCGGCGGCTTCCTCCGATTCGGCCAGATAGATGCGGACTTCCTCCGTCTTCACCATCTCCCGGATCTTGTCGAAAATGACCTTCTCGTCGGTGCCGTCCTGGAGCTTCACCATGCCGATCTCGGGCTTGTGCTCCGTGATCGCCTTGATCTCCTGCAGCGCCTTCGTCGTCTGCGTGCCCGGCACGTATCCGCGCAGGCCTTCCACGATCGCGTCCGAATACAGGTACCACCATTTCAGGCCTTCCGAATTCACATATTCGGCGTCGTTCACATCATAGTGGAAGACCGGGTAACCGTCCGGATGCCACTCCCAATGCTTGCCCTCGATGCCGAACATGACGAGTTCGAGGCCTTCCTTGCTTGCCAGGAACTCGATGAACTCGATCGATTTCTGCGGGTTCTTGTTCTTCTTCGTGATGTAGACCCCGGAGAAACCGGTGCCGGTGCTCAGGTTGTACGCCTCGTCGGTCAGCGCGGACGGAATCATCGTGAACTGGTAATCCTTGCCCTGGTTCTTCGCCTTGGCGTTGTCCGCTTCCGCGATGCTGACGGTATGGCTGTGGGCGAACGCTCTGCCCGTAACCGCGTATTCGTCGTCGATCTGGTCGTTGCTGTACGTGAAGTTCTCGGCCAGAATATAGCCGCTGCGGTACAGGCTGTTCATGAACTTGTAGAACTTGAGCGCGTTCGGATGCGAGATGACGTGCTTCAGCCGGCCGTCCTGATCATACCAGGAGCTGTGCGGCGGGATGCCGAATTGCATTTTGAAATATTGCGGAATCCATTCGATGTCCATCGTCATCGGCACCATGTCCGGATACTTCTGCTTCACCTGCTCCAGGACGGACAGGAAATCGTCGATCGTCTCGATCTTGGCGCCGAGCTCGTCCAGAATGTCCTGTCTCACCGCGATGCCGGGGTTGCCGTCGCTGCCCAGCGCGTACGGGTTGCTCGCCCATTCGTCCGGCGTCGCGAAAGCGTTCAGCACCGTGTACACGTTGCCGTCCGGCGCCGTGTTCACCGCGAGCCGCACCGGATCAATCTTGAAGTTCGGCGTGTATTTCTCGATCAGCTCGTTCCAGGGATACGACATGTCCGGATTTTCCAGCCTCGGTTCCCGCACCGTGAAGATCAGGTCGGGCAGGTCGCCGGATGCGATCATGAGCGGAAGCTGTTCCGAATCGGCGGCGACCGTGACATTCAGCTTGACGCCCGTCCGCTTCGTGATTTCCTCCGCGATCGTTCCCGTCCACGACCGGACCGGATACCAGGAGTGATTGATGAACAGCGACAATTCCACGATTTCATCCTGCTTTCCGGATTCGCCGGCCGACGTTCCGGACTGGCCGGTGTTGTTCGTCTGACCGCCCGAATTCGCGTCGCCGCCCAGAATGCTGCCGATCGTCAGGATGAGCACCACGACCACCGTGCCCCGGATGCCGGGCAGCGTGATGTGCCAGATGCGGGCCAGCCTTCCGGCTCCGTCGATCTGGGCCGCCTCGTACATCGTCGGATTGATGCCGGCGATGGCCGCCAGGAAAATGATGGCCCACCATCCGGCTTCCTTCCACATCGCGCTGCCGACGGCCAGCCCCCAGAAATAGTTCGGACTCGTCAGGATCGGCAGCGGCTTGTCGATCCATCCCCAATCGAGCAGGAGCTGGTTGATCAGCCCGACGTTGCCGGAGAAGAAGGTGAACGACAGCCCGAGCACGACGACCCAGGAGATGAAGTGCGGCAGGTAGCTGGCGGTTTGCACCACCCTTTTGAACGCCATGTTTTTCGCTTCGTTCAGCATGATGGCGAACAGGATGGGGATCGGAAACGTGAAGATGACCTTCAGGAAGCTGAGCACCAGCGTGTTCCGCACGATGTCGTAGAATTTGTAGTCGTTGTAGAATTCGATGAAGTATTTGAATCCGGCCCAGCTGCTCGTGAAAATCCCCTTGATGCCCTGCACGATCGTGTAGTTCTTGAACGCCATCAGAATGCCGAACATCGGCGTGTAGGAGAAGACCAGCAGGTACAGCATGCCGATGCCGACGAAGAGATGCAGGGTTCGCTGCTTTTTGAAACGCTTCCAAAGCAGCGATGACCGGATCGGCTTTGCCGCGGCCGTGTTCGTGTCGGCGGTCATGGCGCAAGCACTCCTTTCACCTCCCATTGTAGGCGGGCGGCCGCGCGAAGGGCAGACATGATTCTTCAGATGCGCTTGTGCATTTTTCAAATTGTTTGTAAGCGTTTACATTTTTCCGGAACGGAAAAGCCCCGGCTCCGGTTGCCCGGAGCGCGGGGCCGCCCGTTCAGGAATCGCTTCTGAACAGATCCGGCAGAATGTTGTAGATGTACTGGTTCTGCCAGTACCAGGTGTGCGAGCCGCCTTCGGCCTCCATGAAGTAGAAGTTGCCCTTCGACAGGTTCGAAGAGTACCGGAACACATCGGTCAACGGCTTCATCGCTTCGATCTGCGGTTTCAGATTCGGGTAAGCGATGTCTGCGTGCCCGTGGCGCTGAAGATATAGAAATCTTGCGGCTGGTAGCCCGACTTGCGGACGACCTCCGCCAGGAACTTAGCCGTTTCCGCCGGCTTGAGGCCGCCGCCCCGTTCGCCGAGCGCCCAGCTGTCGCCGCTGAGCGGGATATAGTATTTGAAGTAGTCCAGGCCGCCCTTGGCGAACAGATGCCACGTCGTCACCGAGCCCATCGAGAATCCGCCGAACGCCCGGTGGGCCCGCGACGCCTTCAGATCGTCCGGCTTCGCCGATTTCGCGCGGGTGTTGTATTTCGTCTCGACAAGCGGAACGATCGTGCCGGTCAGCTCTTCGTGGAACAGGGCGACGTCGTTCTTCCCGCCGTAGAAGGTCGGCGTCACGACGATGAGCGGCTCGATGTCGCCGCGGGCGATCATGTTGTCGAGAATCTTCTTGAGCGCCCGGTTCTCGCCCGGACCGCCGAAGAGCAGATCTTCATTCTCGCCGCCGCCGTGCATCAGATAGAGCACGTTGTACTTCGTGTCCTTGTCGGCCGCGTCGTAGCCGTACGGGAGATAGACGTGCAGTTTCTTGCGGTCCTTGCCGCCTTCCGGGTTTTCGGCCTCGTACGCCAGCGTCTCGATGGTCCCCGGCCGGTCGCTCACGGCGAGATATTCGGTCGGCAGCGGCTTGAAGAATTTCTCGTTCGCGGCTTCTTCCGTCAGTTCCAGCGCGTCGAACGCCGCCTTCAGCGCGGCATACTGCGCGTCGATTCGCTCCTGCGTCACTTCCCGGTTGCCCAGCAGATTCTCCGCGGCAATGCCCAGAACGGCTTGCTTCACGACATCCGGGTTTTTGTAGAGCTTGTCATCCAGGGACAGCGCCTGCCGGACCAGGATGAGCAGATCATACGGATTCGGGCCGGTCGTATCGCCGCGCTTCTTCCCGGAGAACACGATTTCGCCGAACAGGCCGGTGTCGTTCCATGCCATTCCCGTCGCGTCGAACACGTTGAGCGTGCCGATCCGCTCCGCCTCCACCGCGTCGTTGACCTGCAGCTCGATGCCCATCGCGATGCCGTTGCCCGGTTTCTTGCGGAGGGCGATCCGCGCTTCGACGACGTAGCCGTTCTCCGTCCTGCTCACGGCGGTGTAGAACCGCGAGGCGTCTCCCTTGTCCACGGACTGGACGTTCTCGACGTTCACCCGGAAATGCAGGTCGTCCGCGCCGTACTCCTGCGTCTTGTCGTTGTTTTCGTCCAGGAAAATCTCGATCGAATCCTGCATGTAGGGGGTTCCGGATTGGACGGACAACCGGCTGTCCCTCACTTCCGCCAGGATGTAGAGCGCGTGATCGTCCCACATCGCCCGGAACGTCGCGTCCGCATTCGTGACGCCCGACCGGTGCCTCGCCTTGAACGCCATCGCCTTGTTCCACAGCGGGTCGATCTTGCCGTCGATGACGGGAGAACCGTATTCGGCCACGATCCGCCCCATCGCGTCAAAACCGTTCCCGTAAGCCGATGCGCCTGATGCCGTCGAAGTTTCCATGGCCGCCTCCTCCGTTTCTTGCGCCGCATGGGCGAAGTTCCCGGAAGGCGCGCTGACCGTCAGCGCGCACAAGAGGGATGCCGCCACCCATGCCGCGCAGAACCTCACGGCTTTTCTGCCCATAGACCGATCGCTCCTCCCATTGCTCCGCCGAACGTCGGCAATTTCGTTTCGGGTCGGGCCGGATCAGGCGGTCAGGATTCGTCCCCGAACAGATCCGGCAGGATGTTGTAGATGAACTGGTTCTGCCAATACCAGGTGTGGGTGCCGCCTTCGCCCGCGATAAAATACAAATTGCCTTTGGCCGGGTCCGATGAATAGATGAACACGTCGGATAATGGCTTCATCGCTTCGATCTGGGCGCGCAGCCCGGGATAAGCGAAGTCCTGCGTGCCCGTTGCGCTGAAGATGTAGTAATCCCGCGGACCGTAGCCGGATTTGCGGACCACTTCGGCGAGGAATTCCGCCGTCTGCGCCGCGTCGCCTTCGCCTCCGGGCAATACCCATCCCGCGCCGCTGAGCGGCATGTAGTATTTGATGTAGTCGAGACAATGGACGAAGACGTTCCACGTCGTGGCCGATCCCATCGAGAAACCGCCGAACGCGCGATGGGACCGGGACGCCTTCAGATCGCCCAGGCGCGCCGACTTCGCGTAGGTGTTGTACGTCGTTTCCACCAGCGGAATGATGTCGTTCAGCAATTCCTTGTGGAATGCCCCGATGTCGCCCATCCCGCCGTAGAAGGTAGGCGTCACGACGATGAGCGGCTCAATGTCGCCGCGGGCGATCATGTTGTCGAGAATCTTCTTGAGCGAGCGGTTTTCGCCCGGTCCGCCGAACAGCAGATTCTCGTTCTCGCCCATGCCGTGCATCAGATAGAGCACATTGTACCGGGTGCTCTTGTCGGACGCGTCGTAGCCGTGTGGCAGGTAGACGTTCACGTGCTTCGTGTCCATGCCGCCTTCCGGATTCGCCGTCCGGTACGACAGCCGCTCAATGGTTCCCGGCTTGTCGCTCATGGCGAGATACCCGACCGGAAGCGGCGTGAAATATTTCTCGTTCGCGGCTTCTTCCGTCAGCTCCAGCGCGTCGATCGCCGCTTTCAGCGCGGCGTACTGCTCGTCAATCCGCTCCTGCGTCCATGCCGACGGGTCCAGCAGATTGGCCGCGGCGGCCTGGAGCACGGCGTCCTTCACGACATGCGGATTCTTGTAGAGCGAGTCATCGATCGACAGCGCGCGCTTCACCAGATTGAGGAGATCGTAAGGGTCGGGGCCGCTTGTCTGGCCGGGCTTCTTCCCGGCGAGCCTGATCTCGCCGAACAGGCCCGTGTCATCCCAGGCGCCTCCCGTCGGATCGAACACGTTGAGCGTGCCGACGCGCCCCGGGCCCTCGGCGTCGTTGACCTGCAGCTCGAACCCCATCACGGCGCCGTTCGCCGGTTTCTTCTTGAGCCCGATCCGGGCTTCGACGATGTAGCCGTCGTCCGCAAGCCGCGTCGCCGTGTAGAACCGGGCGGCTTCCCCTTTGTCGATGGTCTGGACGTTCCCGAAGTTCACGCGGAATTGCAAGTCGTCCGGGCCGTATTCCTTCGTCCTGTCGTGATTTTCGTCCAGGAAGATCTCGACCGAATCCTGCTCGTAGGGCAGCGGAGATTCCGCGGACAGGCTGCCGTCCCGGACTTCCGCGAGCACATAGATCGCATGATCGTCCCACAGCGCCCTGAACGTGGCGGACGCCCGGGTCTCGCCGGACGCGTGCCGCGCCTCGACCTTCCGCGCCTTGTCCCACACCGGATCGATCTCGCCGTCCACGACGGGCGATCCGTAGTAAGCCGTAATCTGCTCCCGGGAATTGGCAGCGCTTACGCCGGACAGCGCGCCTGACCACGACGCGCACAGGAGGAATGCCGCGGTCCATGCCGCCGCGGATCGCTTCGCTCGTTGTCCCATTCCATCGCTCCTTTCGTTTCTTTGCTTTGCTATTTCGTTTTAGCTTCCGTACTGGCTCCATTTTATTCCGTTTGTTCCAGTTCTACAACTATAATTTTTGCTCGTCCGCGCTTTTTCTGCAGCCATGAAGCGGACACGAAAAGAGGCGGGCCCGCGCATCTTGCGCGAAACCCGCCATCCTTGCGTGCCCGTCCCGCAATCAGAAACGAATCGGCACTATATCGCCCTTTCGGGTCTCCAGCTGCACGGACCTGTCCCCGTAATGAATCCGGCACGTTCCGCCGCACAGGGCATGAAGCGCGGCTTCCGTGAGCCGGCCGTTCTCCCAGGCGAAGGACAATTCGTATCCTCCGCGGGCCCGAAGCCCCTTCACCCTGCCGCGGGACCACTGTTCGGGCAGCGCCGGCAGCAGATCGATCTCGTGGACGACAGCCGTTCCGTCGTAGCGGCTCCGGCTCTGCAGGAGCATTTCGGATATGCCGGCCGCCCCGCCGAAATTGCCGTCGATCTGCATCGGAAGCGGCGGCTTCTCGTTGAGCAGATTCGGGTTGGCCGACAACGCGATCAAGTTGACCAGACGGCGGTGCGCCATCCGGGCGTCGCGCAGATGCGCATGAAGGGCAATTCGCCAGGCGGCCGGCCACGCGCGGACATCATGGGTTCCGCGCAGCTCCAGGCTCCGCCTGACCGCTTCGGCCAGCTCGGGCGTGTCCCTGACGGATATCCGGTTTCCGGGGTACAGGCCGTACAGATGGGATACATGGCTGTTGTGATCGTCGGGACGGTCCCAATCCTCCGCCCATTCCTGCAACTGGCCGTATTTCCCGATCCGCATCCCGGGCAGCCGCGCCATCGCCTCGCCGAGCTGCCGGCGGAAGTCCTCGTCCACCCCCAGAATCTCCGCCGCTTTCACGCAGCGTTCGAAGAGATCGCGGATGAGCTGGATGTCCATGGTTGCCGCATAGGTCAGGTAGCGCCTCCGTCCCTGATCGTCGATGTAGTGGTTCTCGGGGGAATAGGACGGACTGGTCACCAGCTTGCCGGCAAGCCGGGTGCCCTCCGGCGCTTCCGTCAAATAGTCGAGCACGAACAGCGCCGCCTCGCGCAGCGCCGGATAGGCCCGGTCCCGCAGAAACGCGGGATCCGGACAAAATTCATAGTGATCCCACAAATGCTGCACCAGCCATGCGCCGCCCATCGGCCAGACGGCCGCGTCGTAATCGACGGGGGTGGCCGCCCGCCACAGATCCGTATTGTGATGGACGACGAACCCCCGACAGCCGTAATGCGTTTCGGCGGTCTGTGCTCCGGTGACCCGCAGGTCGTCGATCAGATCGAACAGCGGCAGATGGCATTCCCGCAAGTTGCCCGTCTCCGCCGGCCAATAGTTCATCTGCACGTTGATGTTCGTCGTCCATTTGCTGCCCCAGAGCGGCCAGGGGTCGTCGTTCCAGATGCCCTGGAGATGGGCGGGCTGTCCGCCCGGCCGCGAGGAAGCGATGAGCAGATAGCGGCCGTACTGGTAATAGAGCGCCGCCAGCCCCGGGTCCTCCGTCTCGGCGTACGTCCGCACCCGCTCATCCGTCGGGATGTCGTCACCGGAACCGTCGCCGAGCTCAAGCTCGACTCTGTGGTACAGCGCGGTGTAATCCTCCAGATGGCGGCGAACCAGCTCCCCGTACGATGTTCCCTGAAGCGCCTCCATCGCTCCGGCCGCCTTGTGGCTTGGATCGCCGTACATGTTGCGATAGTCGACGAAGCCGGTTGCGGCCGAGAACAGGAGCGTCACCGCGTCGGCTTCCCCGATCTCGAGCGCTTGTTCTCCCTTGCGGACATATCCGCCTTCGGGGAACGACCCTCAGCCTCGCTTCGAACCGCATCCCCGGGCCGTCCCAGCCGGCGTTGAGCCGTCTCGGCCTCGCCTCCCGCCTGCCCGCCCGGCCGGTCAGGACCAGGGTGGCTTCATCCGCGAAATGAACCCGGTGCTCCCAATTCGGAGCGTCAAGCGCCGCGGTCATGTGGATCGCGTGCCGGCTGTCGGCTGAAATCCGCATCACGAGCACCTGATCGGGGTGAGAGCAGAACACTTCGCGCGTATACGTCACGCCGTTCACCCGGTAGCGGACGGACGCGACGGCCCGGTCCAGATCCAGTTCGCGGTAATAATTCGCGCCGCCCGCGTGATCCGGAAAACAGAGCGCCATGTCGCAGAGCGGAAGAAACGCGTGCAGCAGTTCGGGATCTCCCTTCAACTTCTCGTCGAACAATTGCTGCGCTTCCTCGACCCTGTCCTGAAAAATCAATTCTCGAACCTGCCGCAAATACCGCGACGCGCCCGGACGGCGGTAATCATGCGGCCCGCCCGACCAGAACGTCTCCTCGTTGATTTGCAGCCGTTCCCGCTCCATGCCGCCGTAGACCATCGCGCCCAATCGGCCGTTGCCGATTGGCAGCGCTTCCAACCATGTCGACGCCGGTTTCGCATACCACAATTTCATTCGGAACTCCTCCTTCCGCCAGGCCGGTGTCCCTTTCATTCTATCGGGCGCACAAGGCGGTCCGCCAGCAACCATTTCTAAGATCGGGGTAGCCGATTTTCATATAAAGTAAAGAGGTGCGCGGAGGCACGCTGTAACGCGCATGCCACGTTACAGCTCCGCGCGCACCACCCGCGTCACTCCTTCACCGACCCGAAAATGAACCTCCAATTAACGATTTCACAAGAGCCTTGTTAAAATATAATGTACCTGCTTCCCGGTTCCCCGCCCATCTTCATTCCGTCGGCGATTCACAGGCCGGAACACCGGAGACAAAAAATGGAGAACAGCCCCGTCCCCCGCAACAAACGGGGATACAGGGCTGTTCTCCATTATTTCCTCACCGCCACCTCGAGATCGCCGACATCCGCGTTAAGCCGCACCTCCGGCACGTCCGGGCCCGCGTCGACGATCGCCGTGCCGGGCAGATGGACCTTCCGCTCGCCGATCTGCGTCCGGAGATCCAGCGCCAGCTTCTCCGGCGCTTCCGCCGTGACGACCCCGATGTCGCCCAACGCGGTCTCCGCGTGGATGTCCCCCTCGATGGCGCGCACGCCCAGCTCAATGTCGCCCGTTTCAGTCCGGGCCGTGATGCGGCCGGACAACCCGGCCGTTTCGATCTCGCCGTGCACCGCCCGCAGGATGAACTGTTCCGCCCGGACATCCCGGATCTCCATATCCGCCGCCGCGGTGACCACCTCCACGCGCTCGAATTGCCGCGCCGGAAGCTCGACGCGCAGCTCATATTCACCCGGATGGAACGAGATCAGCTTGCGCCTGACCTCGCGCGACACCTCGATGAACAGCTCGCCGTTCCGTTCATTCACGGCCAATCGGATGTTGTCCGTGTCCATGCGCCCGGCCGTGCCCGTGACCGTCGCCGTGATCGCGTCCCCTCCGCCGGGGACGACCCGGATATCGCCGTCGATGGTGTGGATGACGATGCCGGCTATGCCGTCCGCCGAAACCGACTGCGTCTCGCGGATGTCCTTCGTATTGAACGGCGACACGCCCATCGCGTACAGCACCGCGTTCCCGATCAAGGACACGCCGATCAGCACCAGCCCGATCACGATCAATTTTCCGTATCTCCTCCTCATACCCTGTCCCCCGCTATCATTCTGACATTCCGCTGCAGCCAGGCGACCATCCACCTGACAAAAAGCGACGAACATCTCACCGCCGCCACCCAGATGACAAGCCCCGCGCCGACCATGCCTGTCAACAGCGGCAGCTCCAGCAGGAAGACGGCCGTCGGTCCGTCCTGGACGAACGCCAGCACCGGCGACGCGACCAGCAAGACGGACACCAGGAACATCGCCGCGACCAGGATCAAGCCGGCACAAAAAGGAACCAGCAGTACCAGCACGTTCACCAGTCCGAGCCCGACGCCGGCGAACACCGCCCGGGAGACGCGGCGCAGCGTCGGTTGAGCGCTCGCCCGGTCGACGCTGAGCTGGTACAGAATCTCCCTCGCCACCGCCTGCGGCGGGCCGAGCCGCCGCACGATCTCCTCGTCCGGCCGTCCGCTCGCGCGCCCGTGTTCGAAATGCGCTTCATAGTCCGCCAGCAGTTCCGCCCGTTCCTCCGCGTCCAGGACGCCCAGCCGCTTCTCCAGTTCCGCGAGATATTCCGCTTTCGTCATCGTCTACTCCCCTTTCACCACGTTCTGCACACCCTGCACGAACTGCTCCCACTCCTGCAGCAACTGCTGCTGCATCTCGCGGCCGGCGGGCGTGAGGCGGTAATATTTTCGCGGCGGACCTTCCATCGATTCCACCAGATAGGTGGTGCAGAGGCCGTCCTTCGTCAGCCTCCGGAGCAGCGGGTAGATCGTGCCCTCGGCGATCTCGACGTTGCGGGATATCAACTCCACCAGCTCGTATCCATATCGGTCTTGCCGGGCGATCAGGCTGAGCACGCACAACTCGAGCACACCTTTTTTGAATTGAACGTTCATCTTCAGTTCCCCGCTTCAGTCAGTACTGTGCATTGATAGGTAGTACATTAATTGAATTTTACCACCATTTACATTCTTTTTGCAAGTGATCCCGTCCTTCAGGTTGGATAACGCCAAAAGCAAAAGAACCTGCTTTCGGCAGGTTCTCAAGCAAATTCCAACCGACACCGGCTTCCCGCTCCCATCCGCTCCAGCTTCCGACGGATGACGGAGATGGTCTCTTCTTTTCGTTCGTGCAAGAAGAAATGGCCTCCCTGAAATCCGTAATAATCGCAAGACCGGGCGGAATACGCGGACCAGCCGTTGATTTGATCCAGAACGGCCAGGTCGTCTTCCAGCCCATATAGCACCGTGATGGGACAGTCCAACGGTTCGATGATATCCCGACCGTATCTGTATTCTTCCGCAAGCCGGAAATCCGCGCGGATGATCGGCAGAAAAAGCTCCCAAAAATCCCGGCAATCCTGCAGATCCTTTGGCATGCCCCCGAGGCGCAAGATATAGCCGATCAGCTCCCCGTCCGGCAACAAATGGCGACGATCTTGGGAAGCGATGTGAAGCGGCAGTCTGCCGGAGACGAACAATTGCGCCGGTATCCGACCGCTTTCCTTCAATTTATAGGCTACCTCGCAGGCCAGAACCGCTCCCAGGCTGTGGCCGAACAGCGCGAACGGCGCTCCGTCCTCAAGCTTGGGACGGATCTGCCCGCACAAATCCTCGACGGCCTCCCGCATATCGCCGTAAAGGGGCGTGCCGAAGCGGGTGCCGCGTCCGGCCGGCTCCACGGGCACCAGCTCGATGTCCGGCTCAAGCGGCTTCCGCCAGGCAGCATACACGGATGCCGTCGCTCCGGCATGGGGAAAACAGAACAACCGAACGGAAGCCGTCATGTTCGCTCATCCTTTGGAATCATGCTACCTGGCCTCCGTCCGCGCGGCCGTTCCTTCGGGCCGCACCGGGGGCTGCGGTGCATCGTCCGGCTCCGCTTCCAGACCCCTGCTGAAGAACTCGTGCAGCGCCGGTTGGCGATGGGCGAGAAATCCAATCATAATCATCGCGATGCCGGAAACCGCGACCAGCGGCACCCAACTCCACCATTCCATCGCCATGCCGAATAGCAGCAGCCCGATCGGGACGCTTGTGGTAACGATTGTCGTAACGACCCCCAGGATGCTGGCCCGAATGTGTTCGGGCACATACACCTGCACATACGACATAATGGGGATGTTCACCATGCAGTTGAACGCGCCCGCCAGCAGCATGAGCGCCGCATAGAACACCGTCAGGACCGTCTTGGACGCCCCGTCTACAAAGGCCGGCACCAACCAGCACAGCACCGTCAATGCCGTCAGTTGAAGGAACAGGAAGATGCGCGTCTTCATGAACGCGCTGACCCGTTTCCGCGAGACGAGCAGCGCCCCGGCAATGACGCCGACGCCGAAGGCCGCTTCAATATAGGCCATTTCGTAGTCCACCATCCGGAAGGCGTCGCGCACGATATACAGCAGCACGATCGACACCAGGGGCGTCAACAGAAAGTTGGCGGCGACGAAGACGAAGAGCAGCCATTTGATCTCCTGCCGGGACGACATGAACGCGTAGACGTTCTTCATGCTGGCCAGATACGAAGGCTGCCGCGCCTGCGGGCGGACGGATACGGTCTTCCGGAACACGAAGAACATGTTGACGATGCCCGAGATCAGGAAGGTGATGCCGTCCAGGAGGACGATGATTTCCAACCCGACCATCAGGTAGACGCTTGCGCCCAGGAAAATGCCGAAAATATTGATCAGCGAGCTGATGCTCTGGATGTTGGAATTAACCGCCATGACCTTGTCTTCCGCGACCATCTCCGGTATGGAGGCATTCAGCGCCAACATGAACAGCGCCTGCAGGGTATACAGCGCGAAGACGTAGGGCACGATCAGGTAGACATTCTCGTCGAACAGCACGAACAGGCCGAGGAAGGCGAGGGTGACGGCCCCGCTCAGCAGATCGGTCAGGACCAGCACCCTCTTCTTGTTCGACCGGTCAATCCACACCCCGGCGAAAATATTGACCAGCACGCCCGGCACATACGTGGCCGCGAACACAACGCCCGACATGAACGGCGAACCGGTTGCGTCCAGAATGTACAGGCTGAGCGCGAACCGGATGGCCACCGAGCCGAGTTCGGAAATCAGGCGGCTCAGACTGATCAGCGCGATATTCCTTCGATTCATCCGCGATGCTCCTTTTTCTCAAATTGCCTTGCCGTGACCGTCCACCCGCATGCCGGATCCAGCCTCCGTCCGCTCGAACCATTTCCGCATCCGTTCCCGCTCCGCTTCCGCGTCGGCGCGGTACGGCAGCACGACGGAGACATGGAGCCGGTTCTTCCGGTGCCAGACGGTGCACAACACGCGGTTCCGGTTCGCCGCATTGACATCGCCGAGCGCTTGGCCCAGGCTGTCTGCCTCCTCCGGCCATTCCCCGAGATAGTTCAGGTTGACGGGCAGGAGCCCGAAGCAGCGGGACAGCACGCCGGAAGACAGCGGAAATTTCGCCGCCGCGTCCGGATTGAACATCAGGTAGGAGAAGTGGAGATTCCATTCGTCCGGCAACGCCAGCCTGCGCTCCATCTCCGCGCGGATCTCCCGTGCGCAGCGCCGGGCGTCGGCCAGCACGGGCACATAGTCGACGAACTCCCCGATCGTGTCGAACCAGGTGCGGCCGGCGTACCGCCTGCCGTACCGGGTCAGCCAGAACGGGATCATCTCCGTACCGAACCGCTCCCGGAAATATCCGGTTAGCAGCCCCAATGCCCGCTCCCACATCGTCTGCGGATCCGCCGCGTCCTCCGGCCCGATCCGCGCCTCGAAATTGACGACCGTGTACCGGTCCCTTTCCTCCCGCGCCGCGGCCGTCCGGATTTCCGCCGCAGCGGCTTCGAAGGACGCCAGCTCGAACTCGCGCATGATCGCTTCGTCGCCGGCGGTCGGCCCCTTCGTAATCTGTTCGACGAAATCGCGAAAGCGGACTTTGGCGCGCTTCGCCGGAACACGGCTCTCCTTCAGGCGGGCGTAAATATCCGCGATCCGATCCTTCAGAATCCCGCTGCTGATGTAGTCGAAGACGACGTGGGCGAACGGCAGGATCAGGAGATGTTCGCGCAGATTTTTCCTCGCCACGAGCACCCGGTAAGGCAGCGCGTTCTCCAGATCATAGGGACACAGAAAAACATGCTGCACCACGCGCCGCAAAATCTTCTCTTGGACGTCCGGCGCATACCCGGACAGATCAAGCCACGGAACGGGGAGACGATCGCCGGATGCATGGACCGTCCAGCGGTATTCGCCATCCCGCCGCGTCAGCGTGCTGCGCAGCACGTCCTCGGCTTCGATCAGATGCGCGAACGCGCGGCTCATCAGCGGCCGCAGCATCGGCGCGTTCCACGTCACGATGGTTCCCGAGACGTCCGGATGCTCCAGATGGTAGCGTTGAGACGGCGACAGCGGGTAATCCGTCTCGACCGGCCGGGACATGACCGCTTCGGCGTAAGCCTCCTGCATGCCGTCGATGTTCCGCAGCATCCGTTCCATCCGTTCCTCGGAGATGTCCGGCTCGAGTGCCATCGCCCGGCGCAGTGCCTCCTCATCGCCGCCGATCAGTCCGTCCTGCCATTCCACGATGTAGTGAGGCAGCGCGCTTCCGTCCGGCGGTTCCGTTCCGTCCGCCAACTCATGCAGCAACAGCCCGATGCGGTCCGTCAATTCCGGTGTAAGGTCCCGGACCATCAGGATCAGCCATTCTCCGGCTTCGCGGGGAACGGACACGATCCGGCATTCCACCTTGAGCCGATTCCGGATCAACGCCTCCAGACTGCTCGCATCGGCGGCGAAGTCGGGCCGCTGCCGCTGCGTCCGGTTTCCGATGACCCACGCCAGTTCCGCCGGCGTCGGGTGTTCGAACAGATGTCGGACCTGCGCGTCATACCCGAGCGACTGAAGTTCGCCGACGGCATGGATGGCGAGCAGCGAATGGCCGCCGCTTTCGAAGAAGGAATCATGGACGCCGATGTCGTCCCGTCCGAGCACCTTGCGCCAGACGTCCCGAATTTCGAGCTCCGCCAGATTGACGGCTTCAGCCGTCTCTTCGGCGCCGGGGGACGGGCTTTGCCCCTCCGGCTTCGGCAGCGCCTTACGATTCAGCTTGCCGCTCGCGGTAAGCGGCAGCTTGTCCAGTACGACGAAGTGCGTCGGCACCATGTAGCCGGGCAGCCGTTTCTTGAGCCGCGCCGTCAGCTCCCGGATGTCCGGCGCCTCCGGCCCGGCGAC
>Ga0310826_100504_pt1 | contig 37665 bp, 30 predicted proteins | sample WT_ome_FD_201306 | JGI IMG/M metagenome (GOLD analysis project Ga0310826, IMG submission 201306) | Sorghum-adapted microbial communities enriched on wild type (WT) sorghum from Joint BioEnergy Institute, Emeryville, California, United... ... | reverse complement strand
CATATGAAGCTGGCATCCTTCCATGTTGCGAATGCGGCGCCGGAAGTATAATCGAGTCAACAATATCCGTTGAGAAATGGAGGCCATGGACCATGTCGAAAATAACATTTCTCGGCGCCGGCAGCACCGTCTTCGCGAAGAACGTCCTCGGCGATTGCATGCTGACACCGGCGTTGCAGGGGTTCGAACTGGCGCTGTATGATATCGACCACCAGCGGCTGAAGGATTCGGAGAACATGCTCAACAATCTCAAGCGGACGACCGGCAGCACGTGTATCGTGAAAGCGTATACAGACCGGAAGGAGGCGCTTCGCGGGGCGAAGTACGTCGTCAACGCGGTTCAGGTCGGCGGCTATGATCCGTGCACAATCACCGACTTCGAAGTGCCGAAGAAATACGGGCTGCGCCAGACGATCGGCGACACGGTGGGGATCGGGGGGATTTTCCGGAACCTGCGGACGATTCCGGTCATGCTCGATTTCGCGCGGGACATCCGGGAAGTGTGCCCGGACGCGCTGTTCCTGAACTACACGAACCCGATGGCCGTGCTGACGAACGTGATGAACACCTACGGCGGCGTCCGGACCGTCGGCCTGTGCCACAGCGTGCAGGTGTGCGTGCCGCATCTGTTCAAGTCGCTGGGCATGGACCCGACCGGCGTGCAATCGAAGATCGCGGGCATCAACCATATGGCCTGGCTGCTGGAAGTGACGAAGGACGGGGTGGACCTGTATCCGGAGATCAAGCGGCGGGCGCGGGAGAAGCAGAAGGAGAAGCACGACGACATGGTGCGCTTCGAGCTGATGCTCCGCTTCGGCTACTACGTGACGGAGTCGTCCGAGCACAACGCCGAGTACCATCCGTATTTCATCAAGAAGAGCCATCCCGGGCTGATCGAGAAGTTCAACATTCCGCTGGACGAGTATCCGCGCCGCTGTGTGAGCCAGATCGAGGGCTGGAAGAAGATGCGGGAGTCGCTCGTGAACAACGTCAATCTGACGCACGAACGGTCGCATGAGTACGCGTCGTATATTTTCGAGGCGATCGAGACGGACGTGCCGTTCAAGATCGGCGGCAACGTCATGAACACCGGGCTGATCACGAACCTGCCGAAGGAAGCGTGCGTCGAGGTGCCGTGCCTCGTGGACGCCAGCGGGGTGACACCGACGTATGTCGGGGCGCTGCCGCCGCAGCTCGCCGCGCTGAACATGACGAACATCAACACGCAGCTGCTCACGATCGAAGCGGCGATCACGCGGAAGAAGGAGCATATCTACCACGCGGCGATGCTCGATCCGCACACGGCGGCCGAGCTGACGATCGACGAGATAATCGCGCTGTGCGACGACCTGATCGAGGCGCACGGCGACTGGCTGCCGGAGTTCCATTGACCTTTTCATCGGGCATGGCGGGCATTTGATAGGGGATGCGCGGGGGCGCGTCCCTTTTTGCGTTGTCGGGGATTGCGGGGGAGAGAGGAAAATTTTGTGATTTTTGGTCTAAAACATTCAACCGCACCGCCTTTTGTGTCGTTTGTTACTTGGCAGAAGGAAATTCGGTCGCATTTCCGCGGTCTTCTGACGCAACATCAGGCGGAAGAGGTGTGATTCGATGAAGATTCGTCTTACGTGGGGGATGGTTATCCTGTTCGCGCTGCTGACGGGCTGCTTTGATTCCGGCGGCCGCGCCGTCGTTTCCGATGCCGAACATCATGGGCCGGCGGACTCGGCCGAATCCGGTCCGGACGAAAACGGCCCCGATCCGTCCGATGAGAGCCCGGCGGACGATCGGGCAGATCCGACGGACGACGCCGTGGAACCCGGGATTCCGCCGTTGTACCTTTACAATCTGCCGGACCGGTGGCATGACGCCGCGGCGGAGATTCTCGATGAGACGGACAACCATGACTTCGGCCGGTTTGAAGTGTCGAAGTTCGGGGAATCCCTGATTTTCCACCACTCCTGGGGCGAGGAGCGGAACGACCGTTTCGTCAAGCTGACCGGATATGCGCGCAAGGACGACGGACGCATCGACCGGATGTATGTCAGGGGAAAACAGACCGGCTTCGACGATCAGCATTTGCGGCATCTGCGGCCCTATTATGAAATTCTGATTGCCGCAAGCGATCCCGGGCTGTCTCCCGACGAACGGTCCGGACTGATGAGCGGGCTGTTCCTTGACGGAGACGCCGCGACATTGGCCGAACGTTCGGATACGGACGGCGAAAATACCGTGACGAAGCGCGGAATCCGATACGATGTTGCCGCCATTGCGTCCGGTGAAGGCAAAACATTCGCCCTCGTCGTGACATGGGACGCGGCTTGCGGCGGCGACAGCATTCTGTCGGATTGCCGATAGCCGGATGCCGCCGTTCACGGGCCTTTCGACAGGATGTTGCGGGCTTTTCTTCCGAAAACGCCGCTGATCACCGGGGACGGCGAAAACCTCTCCGCCTCCTGGCCGCCGGGACACCTTGACGGCGCGATGACCCCGGACATGATGCTCGGCCGCATCGTCGTTGTCAATTCGGGCGAACTGCCGGAGGATGAAATCAAGCGGGCCACAAATCCGTTTCCCTGCAATCCGCTTCATTTACGGCGATCCGGGAATGCCATGCGACCCGGGCCTTGCCGGGCGGCGAGACCGTCCGGCAAGGCCCGGTTTTTTTCTGCAGCGTGGATACCACGTTACAGAGGCGCGCGGAACCGGGCACGAGGAAGATTGTTGCGAGCAAGGAAACATAACGTGACTAAACGGACTTGTTACCAGTGGGCGCGGGATTCTGTTCATTGCGTCAGATAATGTGCAACAATAACAGGTTGAACATGGGGTATTGTGCGTCGATAATGAAAGTTCGGCATGATTATGTCATTAATATTTACATCTGTCGTAACGTTCAGTATAATGCAACAAAATGGAAAGCCGGAAATGGACATCGGTTTATCCGAAATCCGGCCATTCCGGCGGATGCCGATTGCCGGACCGGGTGTTCGCCCGGATGGCCGTTTTTCCGGAAGCGTGGTCTGCGCCTTTGTTTGAACGGGAAGTGATCATTTTTTCGGTTCCCTTGATCATATGTTGAGCGAAAAAGGGGGTGAACGGGGACGGATCGCGCTCGCATCGGATCACGGCATTTCAGGCGGACGTTGGCGCATGAATCGCCATTTTCAATCCATTATGGGAGAGGTGTTTCGCATATGGTTGCCTGGCGCAGAAGCCGGATGGCCATTCTGGCCGCGATCTTCGCGCTGGCCTTCGCGCTCGCCGGTTGCGGAGGCTCGAAGAACGATTCGGGGGGCGGCACGAACAACGCCGACCGGCAGCCAGCGGAGTCGTCGGGCGGACAGCGGGCGGAACCGCCGGCGGAATCCGGATCGGGCGAATCGTCCGGCGGCACGGACAAGCAATATTACGTGGTCATGGTCACCGACCTCGGGGGCGTGAACGACAACTCGTTCAACCAGAGCGCCTGGGAAGGCCTGCGGCAGTTCGGCGCGGAATACGGCGCGAAAGTCGATTATCTGCAGAGCCAGAGCGATGCCGATTATGTTCCGAACCTGACCCAGTTTGTCAAGGACGGAGCGGATCTGACCTGGGGCATCGGCTTCCTGATGGGCGACGCCGTGAAGCAGGTCGCCGACCGGAACCCGGACGCGAAGCTGGCCATCATCGACGCGACGGTGGACGCGCCGAACGTCGCATCGGTCACGTTCAAGGAGCATGAAGGCTCGTTCCTCGTCGGCGTCGTGGCGGGGCTCATGACCAAGACGAACAAGATCGGCTTCGTGGGCGGCATGGACATCCCCGTGATCAAGCGATTCGAGGTCGGTTTCGCCGCCGGTGTGAAGGCCGCCAATCCGGACGCCGAAGTCATCATCGACTACACGGGCGCATTCGACGCGCCGGACCAGGGGAAAGCGTCCGCGGCCACGCTGTACAACAACGGCGTGGACATCATTTTCCACGCGGCGGGCGCGACCGGCGACGGCGTGTTCAACGAAGGCAGCGAGCGCAAGAAGGCGGGAGACGACGTCTGGGTCATCGGCGTGGACAAGGACCAGTCGGTCACCTTCGGGCACGAGATCACGCTGACGTCGATGATGAAGCGGGTCGATCAGGCGGTGGCGAAGATCAGCGCCGATCTGGTGAACGGCCGGTTCACGCCGGGCATCGTCGAGCTCGGCCTGGCGGACAGCGGCGTCGGCCTGCCGGAGCACAACCCGAACGTTCCCGGAGACGTCCTGGCCAAAGTGAAGGAGTACGAGCAGCAAATCATCAGCGGTGAAATCGAGGTGCCTTCCGAGTAGCCGGGGGTCCATTCAGATCGCGGTCCGGGCGGGAAGGACGCGCCTGTCCGTTCCGCCCGGCCGTTACAAGCGGGGGATGAACCGGTGCAGAGCGGGATTGCGGTGGAAATGAAGGGCATCACCAAGCGTTTTCCCGGCATCGTCGCCAACGACAACATCCATCTGCAGGTCCGGAAGGGCGAAATCCACGCCCTGCTCGGCGAGAACGGCGCGGGGAAAACGACCTTGATGAACATCCTGTTCGGCCTGTATCAACCGGATGAAGGCGAAATCCGGATCCACGGCCGAAGCGTCGGGATCACCGATCCGGAGAAGGCGATCGCCCTCGGGATCGGGATGATCCACCAGCATTTCATGCTGGTCGAACCGTACACGGTGCTGCAGAACATCATCCTCGGCGCCGAACCGCGCAGGGGCGTCATGATCGACTACCGGAAGGCGCTCGCCCGCGTGGGCGAGCTCTCCGGACGGTACGGGCTGCAGGTGGATCCGCACCGGACGATCCGCGAAATTTCCGTGGGGATGCAGCAGCGGGTGGAAATTTTGAAAACGCTGTACCGGGGCGCGGACATCCTGATTTTCGACGAGCCGACGGCCGTGCTGACGCCGCAGGAAATCCGGGAACTGATGGGGATCATGCGCCGGCTCAGGGACGAAGGCAAGACGATCATCCTGATCACCCACAAGCTGAAGGAGATCATGGCGATCGGCGACCGGGTCACCATCATCCGCCGCGGCAAGGTCGCGGACACGCTGCCCGTCCGGGGGACGTCGCCCGAAGAACTGGCCGCCAAGATGGTCGGGCGGAACGTCAGCTTCGTCATCGAAAAGAAGGAAGCGAGGCCGGGGGAGACGATCCTGGAGCTCAAGGATGTGACGGCCTGCGACGACCGGGGCGTCCAGGTGCTGAAGGGGCTGTCGCTCGAGGTGCGGAAGGGCGAGATCCTCGGCATCGCGGGCGTGGAAGGCAACGGCCAGCGCGAACTGATCGAAGTCATCACCGGGCTGCGCAGGACGGTATCCGGGGAAATCCGCCTGCGGGGCCGTCCCGTCCAGAACGAAAGTCCGCGCCGGATCGCGGAGGCGAAGGTCGGCTGCATTCCCGAGGACCGGCAGAAGCAGGGCCTCGTCCTTGATTTCTGTGTCGGCGAAAATCTCGTGCTGAAAACCTATTACGCTCCCCCGTTCTGCAAACGCGGCCTGCTCAGGTACGACCGGATCTTCGGGCATGCCGCGCGGCTGATCGGGGAATACGACATCCGCACGCCGGACGGGAAGACGCCGGCGAGGGCGCTGTCGGGCGGCAACCAGCAGAAAGTGATCGTCGCGCGCGAAGTCGCGTGCGATCCGGATCTGCTCATCGCGACGCAGCCCACGCGCGGGCTGGACGTGGGCGCCATCGAGTTCATCCACCGGAAGCTGATCGAGCAGCGCGACAACGGCAAGGCGGTCCTGCTCTATTCGCTGGAACTCGATGAAATCCTGAATTTGTCGGACCGGATCGCGGTGATGTACGAAGGCCGGATCGTCGGCATGCTGGATCCGCGCAAGACCGATGAGCAGGAGATCGGCCTCCTGATGTCCGGGGGCCGCGCGGCCGGAGGCCACGGGAACGGCGGCCCGATGACCGGAGGCGAAGGAGCCGGAGGCCATGCGGAAGAAAGCGGGGTGCGCGCATGACCGGACTCGTCAGAAGGCTGTTTCGCGAATCGACGCTGATCCCCGTCGTCTCCGTCCTGATCGGGCTCATCCTCGGCGCCGTCATCATGCTGGCGGGGAGTTACAATCCGTTCCTGGCCTACGGGGCGCTGTTCGCGCGGGCGTTCGGGGACATGTACAACCTCGGCGAGACGATCCGGCAGATCACGCCCTACATCTTCACCGGTCTGTCGGTGGCCTTCGCGTTCAGGGCCGGCCTGTTCAACATCGGGGCGGAGGGACAGTTCATCATGGGAGCCGTCGCCGCGGCCGGCGTCGGCGTGCTGCTGGAGCTGCCCTGGTATCTGCACGTCCCGCTGGCGCTCGTCGCCAGCGCCCTGGCCGGCGGCCTGTGGGGCTCGGTCGTCGGCTATCTGAAGGCGGCGCGGGGCGTGCACGAGGTGATCACCACGATCATGCTCAACTGGATCGCCCTGCACGCCGCGAACTATCTGGTCCGCACCTTCCTGCTGGAGAAGGGACTCGCGCGCTCGCGATACATCCACGAGAGCGCATGGCTGTCGTCGGCGCATCTGTCCGGGCTGTTCGACCACGCCCGCATCCATTACGGCATCCTGATCGCGCTCGCCCTGTCGGCGCTGTTCTATTTTGTGCTGTGGAAGACGAGGCAGGGGTTCGAATTCCGCGCCGTCGGGTTCAACCCGGACGCTTCCGAATACGCGGGAATCAACGTCAGGGCCGCGTTCGTCAAGGCGATGTTCATCAGCGGCCTGTTCGCCGGCGTGGGCGGCGCCTGCGAAGTGATGGGCGTGTTCCATTATCAGACGGTGAGCAGCGCGTTTCCCGGCTACGGCCTGATGGGCATTGCCGTCGCGCTGATCGGGCGGAATTCGGCCGTCGGGGTGGTGCTCGGCGCCGTGCTGATCGGGGTGCTGACCTACGGCGCATCCGGCATGAAATTCGGCGCGGGCGTTCCGGAAGAGCTGATCCATGTCGTCATCGCGCTGGTCATTTTCTTCGTGGCCGCGAGCGGCATCGTGGAAATGCTGACCCGGCGCTTCAAAAACCGGAACAGGACGGTGCATGAGCATGGCGGTGCTTCAGGCGGCCGGTGAATTGATCCAGACCACGATCGTGTTCGCCACGGCGCTGGTGTTCGCGATGCTGGGCGGCCTCGTCTCCGAGCGCTCCGGCGTGGTCAACATCGCGCTGGAAGGCATGATGATGGCGGGGGCGTTCACGGCGGCGATCGTGACCTGGTTCCTCGAGACGAACGCGGGGCTCGGAGGCGGCGCTCCCTGGATCGGGTTCGCCTCCGCCGTCGTCATGGGCGCCGTGTTCGCGCTGCCGCACGCCGCGGCCTCGATCACTTTCCGGGCGGATCAGGTGGTCAGCGGCGTCGCGCTCAACCTGCTGGCGGCGGGCGCCACGATCTACGTGTGCAAAATACTGCTGGACGGCGCGGCCCAGACGCCGACCCTGAAGCACGTGTTCTCCAAATGGGCCGTTCCCTTGCTGTCGGACATCCCCTACGTAGGGCCGGCGCTGTTCATCGCGTATCCGACCAGCTACATCGCGTTCCTGCTGGTCGCGCTCATCTGGTTCGTGCTGTACAGGACGCCCGTCGGGCTCAGGCTGCGCGCGGTCGGCGAACATCCGGAGGCGGCCGATTCGGTGGCGATCAACGTCTATCGCGTCCGCTACGCCGCGGTCATGATCAGCGGCGCGCTGGCCGCGATGGGCGGCGCGACGATCACGCTGACGACGACCAGCAATTTCTCGCACAACACGATTTCGGGGCAGGGCTTCATCGCCCTCGCCGCGCTCATCTTCGGCAAATGGCGGCCGGTGGCGGGCATGTTCGCCGCGCTGTTCTTCGGCGTCGCGTCCGCCCTGAAATCGGTGTTTCAGGTGTACGGGATCACGAATTACATCCCCGTCGATTTCATCTACATGTTCCCGTATGTCCTGACGGTGCTTGTGCTTGCGGGGTTCGTGGGCCGCGCCGTGGCGCCCGGAGCCGTCGGCAAGCCGTACCGGAAGGGCGGGAGATAGCACGGGACAGATGCGAACGCGGGGGATGGACACGGACAAGCTGAGAAAAATGATCGAACGCGGCCAAAATGTGCTACCAGCTCGACTACTGCCGGCAGGAATTCGCCAGGAAGCTCGGCATCTCCCGGCCGACGGTGTCGCGCGATCCGGGGGTCGTGCCTTCGGGGCGCCCCCCGCTGTGTGGCCGGAACGCTGACGGAACCGTAAGACGTGATTTCGCCGAAACCGGCAATCCCGCTTGCCGGGGCAAATAACGGCTGTGGGTTCCGTTCCGGCTGCCCCCGGCAAAACGCAAAACGAAGGCCGCCGCCATCGGCTTTGGATGCCGTTGGTGACGGCCTTCTGTTGCGTTCGGCCCGCGTCTCCCGCATCCGGCGCCCGGGCCGGCCGCGTCAGCAGCGGCCACGGCACCGGCAGCGCTCATTTGCCGGTACTTGCCGGTACGACGCCCGCCGCGCGCGGCGGCGGCACCTCCGGATCACTCGTCGCCGCGCCCGCCCAGGCCGCGCTTTCTTGCGCCGCCCGCGTCCGCGCGCCGTCTTCGCCTGCGCGCTCACGCGTCGCCGGCGCCCGCCGCCTCGCCGGCTTCCCTCGCCGCGGCCAGCGCCTTCATGCCGGCTTCGAGCACCTCGACAATCCGGTCGACATCGTACACGCAGCCGCGCCACGTGCCGCCGCTCGCCGCCTGGAGCGCGGCCCACAGCCGCGTGTCGTCCGGCAGCAGCGGATGGGCCGCCAGCTCCGGATGCGGCCCTCGCCGCGCGAGCACCGCCGCGCCATCGGCGGGCGTCCCCGGCGCATCGCCGTCGCCGACCATGTCGATGCGGCCTTCGAGCCGGTTCAGATCGATGCGGATGTCGATCCAGTCGCCGTCGCGCACTTTGCCGAGCGGCCCGCCCGCCAGCGCCTCCGGGCCGATATGGCCGATGCAGGCGCCGGTGGAGACGCCGGAGAAGCGGGCGTCGGTGAGCAGCGACACTTTGCCGCCGAAAGGCAGATGCTTCAAAGCCGACGTGAGCTGGTACGTCTCCTCCATCCCGGTGCCCGACGGCCCGCAGCCGATCAGCACGAGGATGTCGCCGCCCGCGATGCGGCCTTCCTTGATCGCGCGGATCGCCGCCCGCTCCGAGGTGAACACCTTCGCCCGGCCGACGTGCCGGTACACGCCATCCTCGTCCACGAGCGCCGGATCGATCGCCGCCGACTTGACGACCGAGCCTTCCGGCGCGATGTTGCCGACCGGGAAGGTGACGGTCGACGTCAGGCCGGCGGCGCGGGCCTTGTCCGGCGGATGGATGACCGTGTCCGGGTCGACGCCGTCCCGCTCCACCAGAGCCGCCCGCATCCGATGGCGCCGCTCGGACGATTCCCACCAGTCCAGCACGGCGCCGAGCGTCTCGCCGGTTACCGTCAAGACGCTTTCATCCAGCAGGCCGAGCCGCCGCAGATGGAGCATGACCTCCGGCACGCCGCCCGCCAGAAACACGCGCACGGTCGGGTGGGGGACCGGCCCGTTCGGCAGCGCGCTGACGAGGCGCGGCACGGTCCGGTTCACCTCGGTCCAGTCCGACACGTCCGGCACGCGCAGTCCGGCCGCGTGCGCGATCGCGGGCACGTGCAGCAGCAGGTTCGTGGAGCCGCCGAACGCGGCGTGCACGACCATCGCGTTGCGGATGGCCGCGTCGGTCAGGATGCGGCCGATGGTCAGGCCGCTCTCCGCCATGTGCAAGGCCGCGCGCGCGGACTGCCGCGCCATCCGCGTCCACACCGGCTGCCCCGAGGGGGCGAGCGCGGCGTGCGGCGCCGTCAGGCCGAGCGCCTCGGCGACCACCTGCGATGTCGCGGCGGTGCCGAGGAACTGGCAGCCGCCGCCCGGCGTGGCGCACGCCCGGCAGCCGAGGTCGGCCGCCTCCTCGAGCGTGAGCTCGCCGCGCGCGAACCGGACGCCGATCGTCTGGATCTTGCCGGCGTCCTCCCCGCGCGTCGGCGGCAGCGTGACCCCGCCGGGCACGACGACGGACGGCAGATCGCGCATGCCGGCCAGGGCGATCATCATCGCCGGCAGCCCCTTGTCGCAGGTGGCGACGCCGAGCACCGCCCGCCGGGTCGGCAGCGAGCGGATGAGCCGGCGGATGACGACCGCCGCGTCGTTCCGGTACGGCAGCGAGTCGAACATGCCGGTCGTGCCCTGCGAGCGGCCGTCGCACGGGTCGCTGACGTACCCGGCGAACGGGACGCCGCCCAGCCCGGCCACTTCCTCCGCCGCGGCCCGCATCAGCAGGCCGACTTCCCAATGGCCCGTATGGTAGCCGAGCGCGACCGGCCGGCCGTCCTCGCCGCGGATGCCGCCCTGCGTGCCGAGGATCAGCACCTGCGGGCCGAGCAGCCGGGCGGGATCCCAGCCCATGCCGACGTTCTGCGACCATCCGAACAGATCGCCGCTCGGGCTCTCGCGCAGCAGCTCCGGCGTCAGCGGCAGCGACCCTTCCGGTCCGGGCGCGTGCGTCTCGATGCGGTAGTCGTCGTCATCGGGGCGGCCGAGGATCTTTTCCAGCATGGATGACATGACCGCCGCTCCTTATGCCTTCACGAACACGGTCTTGATCGCGGTGTAGAACTCGATCGCGGCCGTGCCCTGCTCGCGCGAATGCGAGCTCGAGCTCTTCATGCCCCCGAACGGCGCCTGCAGCTCGACGCCGGCCGTCTCCTCGTTCACCCGCACGAGTCCGGCGTCCATGTCCTGGATGAACGTCAGGATGCTGCCGATGTCCCGCGTGAAAATGGACGCGCTGAGGCCGTACTCCGAATCGTTGGCGAGACGGAGCGCTTCCCCGAGATTTTCCGCCTGCACCAGAGCCAGCACCGGACCGAAGATTTCCTCGCGGTAGATCGTCATGTCGGGCGTCACGCGGTCGAACACGGTCGGCTCCACGAAGAAACCGTCCGCCAGTTTGCCCTCCTGCAGCCGCTTGCCGCCGTACAAGAGTTCGGCCCCTTCCTCGACGCCCTTGCGGATGTAGCCGAGCACCGTCTCCATCTGGCTCTCGCTCGCGCACGGCCCGAGCCAGGTCGAGGCGTCCATGCCGTCGCCGACTTTCAGCGCTGCGATCTTCTCGAGCAGCTTCTCCCGGAACGCCGGGAAAATCTCCTTCTCCACGATGACGCGGCTCGTCGCGGTGCACTTCTGGCCGGTCGAGCGGAGGCCGCCGCTGATCGTCGCGTTCACCGCAAGCTCCAGATCGGCGTCCTTCAGCACGATGACCGGGTTTTTGCCGCCCATCTCGAGCTGGTATTTCGCGCCGCGGGCGAGCGCCGACTGGGCGATCCGCTTGCCGACCCCGTTCGAGCCGGTGAACGTGATGCCGTGAATGCCGGGGTGGTCGGCGATGCCCTGACCGATGACCGAGCCGCTGCCGATCACGAGGTTCAGCACGCCGGCCGGCAGGCCCGCGTCATGGAAGCAGGCGGCAAGCTTCGCCGCGGTGACCGCCGTCTCCGTCGCCGGCTTCCAGACGACGGTGTTGCCGTAAATGAGCGCGGGGGCGATTTTCCACACCGGAATGGCGACGGGGAAGTTCCACGGCGTGATGACGCCGACGACGCCGAGCGGCACGCGCGTCGTGAACATGAGCGCCTGCGCGTCGGTGGACGGGATGACGTCGCCGATTTTGCGCATCCCCTCGCCGGCATAGTAGCGGAGCAGCGCCACGCCGCGCGCGGTTTCGCCCTTCGCTTCGCCGAACGTTTTGCCCATCTCGCGCGTCATCGTCTCCGCGATGTCGTCGAGACGGCTCTCGAGGATGTCCGCGGCCTTGTAGAGCAGTTGGCCGCGCGCCGGTCCCGCCAGCTTGCGCCACGCCTTGCGGGCCGCCTCCGCCGCGGCCACGGCGCTCTCGAGGTCTTCCCGGCCCGAATTCGGCACGATGCCGACGATGTCGTGGCGGTTGGCCGGGTTGATGCTCGCGACCGTGCCGCCGGTGGACGAGGCGCGCCATTCGCCGCCCACGTAGTTTTGGAAGACTGGTGCATTCGTCATCGATCATTCCCTCCATGTGCATGAAATGCGATTATTCCGATATGGAAGCGTCCGCCGCCGCGACGGGGTTGACCAGCGTGCCGATGCCGGAGATCCCGATCTCGATCCGGTCGCCGGGCCGCAGCGTGAACCGGTCGGGCGGCACGATGCAGGTGCCGGTCAGCAGCACGGTGCCGTCGAACACGACGTTGTCCCGCGCGAGATACGACGCCAGTTCATCCAGTTTCCGTCTGAGCTGCCCCGTGTTCGCCGACTCCTCCACCGCCAGCCGGCCGTCCCTGTAAATGCGGCACGTGATCGTCAGGTCATACGGATTCGGCACGGTCTCGGCCAGCCGGATCGCCGGGCCGAAGGAGCAGGAGCGGCGCCAGATTTTCGCCTGCGGCAGGTAGAGCGGGTTTTCGCCCTCGATGTCGCGGCAGCTCATGTCGTTGCCGACCGTGTAGCCGAGGATGCGGCCGCGTCCGTCCAGCACGATGCCGAGCTCCGGCTCCGGCACCTGCCAGTCCGAATCGCCGCGGATGCAGACGGGCGTGCCCGGCCGCGCGGTCCGGGCGCTCGTCGATTTGAAGAAAATTTCCGGCCGTTCGGCCCGGTACACCTTGTCGTAGAACGTTTCTTCCCCGGTCGTGCCGCCCTTCGACTCCTCGTTGCGCGCCTCCCGGCTGCGCTCGTAGGTGACACCGGCCGCCCACACTTCGGGCGCGTCGACCGGCGTGAGCAGGTTCAGGGCGCGCCAGTCGCCGGGCAGCGGCTCCGCGCCTTCGATCTGGCGGCGCACCGCTTCGAGCGGGGTGATCCCCGCCTCGTCCGTCTCCCGGACGAGCGCGATGAAATCCGGCGACCGGAGCGGGAAAGCCTGTTCCCCGTCGGTCACCGCGGCGAGGCGAACGGTCCGGCCGTCGGCCTCGAAGTATCGGATAATGCGCATTTGAGTCACTCCAATCGCATGATTTTTTCATGGCATACCGAACGGTTCGTCAGCGGTGCCCCAGGCGGGCCGAAATCTCCGCGGCCGTCTTCCGCACCCGCTCCGCCAGCCGCTTCGCCTCCGCCTCGTCCACCCGCGCGGTCATGCACGAGAGGCTCATCGCGGCGAGCAGTCCGCCGTCATGGCCGAAGATCGGCGCGGCGATGCACATGACGCCGGGCTCGTTCTCCTCCCGGTCGAAGGCGCAGCCGGTCTTCCGCACCTCCTCCAGCTCGCGGCGGAACAGCGCTTCCGAATCGATGGTGTTCGGCGTGTGCCGCGCGTAGGCGTAGCTGGCCAGCAGCCGCTCCAGCGCCGCCGGCGGCTGGAACGCGGCCAGCACCTTGCCGCTCGCGCTGCTGTGGAGCGGCACGCGGCGGCCGATGCGGGAATAGCGGATGGCCGCCTGCGCCCCTTCCACCTTGTCGATGTACACCCCTTCGCGGCCGTCGAGGATGAGCAGGTGCGTCGTCTGGCCGGTCTCGTCGGAAAGCGCCTGCAAATGCGGCCGGGCCACGTTGCGGATGTCGAGGTTTTGCAGCAGAAGCTGTCCCTTCTCCAGCAAGCGGAGGCCGAGCCGGTACTTGCCGCTCTCCTCGTCCTGCTCGATGTAGCCATGGATCTGCAGCGTCCGGAGCAGCGCGTGCGCCGTGCTCTTGTGCAGGTTCATGCGCGCGCTGATCTCGGTCAGTTTCAGTTCGGGGGTCTGCTCGTCGAACAGATCGAGGATGCGCAGCGCCCGGTCCAGCGCCTGAATGATCGGCATGTCGGCGGAACTCCTTCATTAACTGTTTGATAATATCAAACATCGTTTGAAAATCTTCTATTTCAAATAATACGTTGAGGACGCGGCTATTGCAAACTTTTATTTTGGTGTCCGGTTTTTGCGTGCTGACAAAAAAATACAGTGGAAAAAATAGTTGACTTCGCATGGGGGCCCAAATACAATGATATCAAAACATCAACCAATTAACCACACAACCGGTTGTAAAATCGAGGGGAAAAGGTGGTGTTGGGTCGGACAAGTCGTTTCGCGCATCACGGGGGTTCTGTATGGCAGAATTTCGGTACATCTTTTTCGTCAAGGAGGAATTGAACTTGAAGCGTACACGCAAATGGGCAGCATTACTTGTTGCGGTATTGATGTTCATCTTGACCGCTTGCGGCGGTTCTTCCAAAAATGAAAGCGCTTCTTCGAACAATTCGTCCAACAACAAGTCGTCCCAGGGATCCTCTTCGCAGCCGGAGCAGCAACAGGTGACGCTGCGGGTCGCTTGGTGGGGAAATGAAAGCCGGGCAAAAATCTACAATGAAATTTTCGATTTGTACGAACAGTTGAACCCGCATGTCAAGATTGTGAGGGAAACCGCAAACTACAATGATTACTACACGAAACTGGCCGCGCAATTCGCCGGCAGCAACCCGCCTGATCTGCTCGGCATGCACATGTTGAACTACGGCGGAGATTATGTGGCCAGAGGCGTGCTGGAACCGCTGGATCCGTACATTGAAAGCGGTGCCATTCAAACCGCCGACTGGGATACGGCCATTCTGGAATCCGGACGCGTGGACGGCACGATGTACGGGATTTCCAAAGGGGTCACCTTCACGTCCATCGTCGTCAACAAAAAAATGCTGGCGGAAGCGGGCGTGTCCTTGCCGGACCACACCATGAACTATGAGGAGTATGCGCAATTCGTCAGAGAGCTTCAATCCAAGCTGCCGGAGGGCGTGTACGCTTCTTCCGACGGAATCCAATGGGAGCACGCCATCGACACCTGGGTGCGTCAGAAGGGCAAAAACCTGATGTCGCCGGATGGCTCCCAAATCGGGTTTACCAAGGAAGATCTCAAAGCGTTCTATCAATATTGGTATGAGCTGGCTCAAGACGGCGTCGTCACGCCGGCCGCCATCACGGCGGAATACAAGAACCAGCCGCAGGAAAACTCGACGCTGGTCAAGGGCATTACGGCAACGCTGATTACCAACCTCAATCAGGCCAAGATTTATACCAATTACATGGAAGACGAGCTTGACGTGATCCGTTGGCCGTTGATGGCGGATGGCGTTTACAAGGGCGGGGAAAACCTCCAGTCGTCCGCCTGGTCGATCAGCAAGACCTCCAAGAACAAAGAAGAAGCGGTCAAGCTGCTCAACTGGTTCGTCAACGATGTCGAGGCGGGCAAAATCTTCAAGGCCGAGCTCGGCATCCCCGGAAACCTCAAGGTTCAGGAAGCGCTGAAAGATATTCTGCACCCGCTGGACGTCAAGGGCTTTGAACTGCAGGCGGAAGCTTCCAAAGACGCGCCGTCGGTCATGGTGCGGGCGCCGGGTTCTCCGCAGGTCATCCAGGCGGTCTTCTCCTTCGGCGAGCAGATCGCGTTCGGCAGAATGTCGGTCGACGAAGCGGTTGAAGGAGCTTTCGCCGAATTCGAACGAATTTTGCAAACCCGATAAACCCAATACCGCACGCGGAGGATGCGGGATCGCCCGGTTCAACGGGGGCGTTCCCGCTCCTCCCTCATCAAGGAAGCCGAGTATGGCGGAAGGGGCGCATTCATGTCCATGATCTCGCGCTGGTGGAGACGCAACAGGGTGGCCTTGCTGTTCCTCTCACCCTGGCTGCTTGGCCTGCTTACGTTATCCCTGATCCCGATGATGGCGTCTCTGTTTCTTTCGTTCACGAACTACGACCTGTTCCAATCCCCCGATTGGGTCGGGCTGAAAAACTATATCAATCTGTTTACCCATGACACCCGGTACATCAAGGCTTTGCAGGTTACCTTTTTTTATGTTTTGCTGGGTGTCCCGCTTCAATTGATCCTTGCGCTGGCGCTGGCCATGTTTCTGAACCGGGGTTTGGCGGGGCTTGAATTCTTTCGCGGCATTTTCTACATCCCGTCGTTGCTCGGGCCCAGCGTCGCCATCGCGCTGCTGTGGAGGAAAGTGTTCGGCAGCGACGGCCTGTTCAATCAATTGGTAAGCAATTTCGGAATCGAGCCTCGAAGTTGGATCGGTGACCCGGATACGGCACTGCTGACCCTGATTCTGCTTCATGTGTGGCAGTTCGGTTCACCGATGGTTATTTTTCTGGCCGGGCTGAAGCAAATCCCGAAGGATTACTATGAAGCCGCGTCCATTGACGGAGCGGGCAGAATCGGCTCATTCTTCAGGATCACCCTGCCTTTGCTGACGCCCATTCTGTTTTTCAATCTGGTCATGCAAATGATCAACGCGTTCCAGGCGTTCACCTCCGCGTTCATTGTCGGGGGGAACGGCGGCGTGCTGGATTCCACGCTTTTCTATACCCTGTATCTGTTTATCTCCGGCTTCAACAACTTCCAGATGGGTTACGCGTCGGCCATGGCCTGGATTTTGTTTGTGATCATCGGGACTTTCACGGCGCTGTTTTTCCTGTCATCGAAGAAATGGGTGCACTATGAAACTTAGGGGGATACGGCATGCATTCCAGGAAGGGTAGATGGATCCCTTATGCCAAGCTTGCCGTTGCGGTCATCGGGTCGTACGTGATGCTGTATCCGTTGCTGTGGATGCTGAGCGCGTCGTTCAAGCCGAAATCCGAAATTTTCAAGGACGCCAGTTTGTTGCCCAAAACCGTCACCCTGGAAAATTACATCAACGGGTGGCAGGGGGTCAACGGCATATCGTTCGGTCAATTTTTTTCAAATTCTTTCGTTCTGGTCATTCTGGCGATCATCGGCAACATTTTGACGTGTTCCATGGCGGCGTATGCCTTTGCGAGGCTCGATTTCAGCATGAAGAAAGTGCTGTTCGCCGTCATGCTGGCTTCGTTGATGCTGCCGCATCATGTGACGTTGATTCCGCAATATATTTTCTTCTACCAACTGCATTGGATTGACACCTATTTGCCGTTGCTCGTGCCCAAATTTTTGGCGGCCGAATCGTTTTTCATTTTCTTGATGGTGCAGTTCATTCGCGGGCTGCCCCATGAGCTGGATCAGGCGGCCACGGTGGACGGATGCGGTCCGATCCAGACGTTCACGAGGATCATTTTCCCGCTTCTGCTGCCGGCGCTCGTCACGACCGCCATTTTCACGTTCATCTGGACCTGGAACGATTTCTTCAGCCAATTGATCTATATCAGCGACCCGCAGAAATTTACCGTCACCCTGGCGCTCCGGTCGTTTCTGGATTCGATGGGCGAGTCGTCCTGGGGGTACCTGTTTGCGATGTCGGTGCTATCGCTTCTTCCGATTTTCTTGTTCTTCGTGTTCTCGCAGCGTCTGTTGATCGAAGGGATTTCCACCACGGGATTAAAGGGATAGAGGAGAAGGAATGTGGAGATCAAAATCGGGATCATTGGCGCCGGCGGAATCGCCCGGGTGCATGCGGCGGCACTGCGTCGGCTGGAGCATGTCCGCATTTCCGGAATCTACGATATTAATGCCGATCGGGCCCGCGAGTTGGCGGAAGAATGCGGCGCGAAGGTTTGTCCGGATTTGGATGAATGCATCGCGGCAAGCGACGCGGTTTATATCTTGACGCCTCCATCGACGCACCGGTCCATCGCCGTCAGGGCGGCGGCATCGGGCAAGGCGATGTTCATTGAAAAACCGGTTGCGGTCGGCCTGGAAGACGCCGAGGCGATCGAGGACGCGTGCCGCAAGGCCGGCGTGCCCGCAATGGTCGGGTTCAACATGCGTTTTCGCCCCGGATACCGGCGTCTGAAGCGCTTGATCGAATCCGGGGAACTCGGCGATGTGATCAGCCTGTGGAGCCATCGCATCGACCGGATGTGGTCCGAAAGCGGCTGGCGTACGGACCCGCGGTTTGTCTGCGGCATGACGATCGAATCCTTGAGCCACGACATCGACATGTTCCGTTGGCTCTGCGGCGAGGTCATGACCGTCTCGGCGTCCGTAACCGGCACGCGGCATGATCTGCCGGGATTTGACGACAACGCCAATGTGCTGATGACGTTGCGGAGCGGAGCATCCGCGGTCATTCAGGCCAGCTTGTCAGCCCACCTCAATTTGAACAACAGGGGGGTGATCGGAACCAGGGGGACGGTGATGCTGACGGGAAGCGGCATCTGGCATTTCGACCGAATCGTCCATCGCGCTTCGTCCATGGATGCCGCGCAAGAAGAACCGTTGGACGATCCGCTCGACGTCAGATCGTATCTGGCGATCGGCGAACATTTCGTCGAATGTCTGCGCAAGGATTTGTCTCCGGCGGTCACGCTGCGGGACGGAATCATCGCGCTCCGTGTCGCGCATGCCATTCTCGAATCGAGCCGCCGGAAATCCGTGGTCGCTTTGTGAATCCATGAAACGGGAGGAGATCGGAATGAGTAATCCGCAACGCGTATTCCATGGCACGGGCCTGGGCCGGGTCATCGTGCTGAATCTGAAAAGAGGCGATTTGCTGCTGGAGAGCGTACGCGACCTGCTGGCCAGGGAAGGCGTGAAGAACGCGGCGCTTCTCTCGATCGTCGGGTCCCTGCAGAAGCTGGTCTACCATCGCCCGCTCAGCTTCGCCGTAACGGCCGAGGATGAATTCATCACCGTGGAGAAACCGATGGAGATCGGCATGTGCAGCGGCATGGTGATCAACGGCCAGCCGCATTTCCACATCGTCGCGGCCGATCCGGAGGAAACGCACGTGGGCCATCTGGAAGAGGGGACGACCGTGCTCTATTTGGCGGAAATCATGCTGGTCGAGATCGAGGGCCTCAACATCCGGCGGAAGCTTGACGCGAACAAGAACGCTTATTTTGAACAGATGTAACGGGGGAGAGAAGGGGACTCATGCCTTTTCAATTCTCGATGCCGACGACCGTCGAATGCGGTTGCGGCATATCGGACCATCTCGGCGAACATGTCCGCGGGATGGGATACCGATCGGCGCTCATCGTCACCGATCCCGGTGTCCGGAAGGCCGGATTGCTGGACAAGATGGCGGTGTCGCTCGAGCGGGAAAAGATCGAATACGGCATCTTCGACGAAGTCGATCCCAATCCGAGCGCGCAGCATATTGCGAAAGGCACCGACGCGTGGCGCGCGCGGCGGTTCGAATGCGTCATCGCCGTGGGCGGCGGGAGCAGCATCGATACGGCCAAGGGCGTGGCGGCCATGGCGACCAATCCCGGAAGCATCCTGGATTACGAAGGCGTGGGGAAACTGCCCAATGCCGCCGTGCCGCTGATCGTCGTGCCCACGACGGCGGGTACGGGCAGCGAGGTGACGTCCGCGACGATCGTGACCAACACCGGGCAGAAATTCAAGGCGGCGGTCATCAGTCCGCATCTGTATCCCAGACTGGCGCTGCTCGACGCGCTCCTGACCGTTCAGCTGCCCCAGCCGCTGACGGCGGCGACCGGCATGGACGCGTTGACGCACGCGATCGAATCGTACACGTCCAAGACCGCCAATCCCGTCAGCCAGGGCATGGCGCTTCAGGCGGTGCGCATGATCGGCCGCCATCTGACAAGGGCCTACTTCGTGGGAACGGATGTGGAGAGCAGGGAGCAGATGCTCGTGGCTTCCATGATCGCGGGCGCGGCATTCTCCCAATCGCGGCTCGGGAATGTGCACGCGATTTCGCATACGCTGGGCGGCGTGTTCAACATCGCCCATGGCATCGCGAATGCCACGCTGCTTCCGTATGTGATGGAATTCAATCTGCCGGCGTGCCCGGACAAAATGAAAGCGATCGCCGAGGCGCTGGGAGAGGATACGCGAGGGTTGTCGGATGAAGATGGCGGGAGAAGAGCCATCGCCGCCATTCTGCGGTTGAACCGCTCTCTGGGAATCCCTTCCAACATTCGGGAGTTGGGGGTTTCCCTCGATTGGCTGCCCAAACTGGTCGAGGATTCCATGCGCAGCGGCAACGTTCGGATCAATCCGCGCCTGACCGGCCCGGACGACATTCGCCGCATCATCGAGAACGCCTATCACGGCGTGCTGGAAAATCAATGATCGATAACCGGAGGGACGAACCATGATTTCCATCCATGAAGGCCGCATGAAACACAGCCTGAACGGCGTCTGGCGTTATCGGGTCGAAGAGAACGAACCGGGTGAAACGCTGGGTTATTACAAGCGGGACACGGATTTTGCGTCCTGGAAGGAAATGAAAATTCCGACGAACTGGTACCTGACGGAACTCGGCGATTTCTTCGGGACGGTATGGTTTCAGACCAGCTTCACGGTGCCGCAGGCATTCCACGGCCAAAAGTTGTTCATCCGATTCGGGGCGGTGGACTACTATGCGGACGTCTGGCTGAACGGGCATTATCTCGGTTCGCATGAAGGGATGTTCAATCCGTTCGAATTCGACGTGACGGACATTGTGGATCTGGACGGCGAGAACATCCTCGTCGTCAAGGACGGGGCGCCCCGCGACGAGACGGACTACATCCAGGTCGATTTCTCCGCAAACCCGCTGTCGACGCCGTACAAAAAGCACCAGGCAAGAGCCATCAGCCAGATCAAGGGGCACATGATTGACGCGATGCACAAGCCGGGCGCGATGACATCGTTCCGCGGCGACGGCAACTCCGGCGGCATCTGGGGAGACGTGGAGCTGATCGCCCGCCCGCACGTCTATGTGGACTATGTGAAGATCTATACGAAAATCGGCATCAAAAAGGACTGGCTCGGCGATCAGCTCGACAAACCGGACGGAACGGCCATCGTGGCGGCCGACGTCACGGTCCGCAACACGACGGGGCAAGTGATCCGGACGAACCTGGACATGACCATCGTCCCGTACAATTTCGAGGAAGATCTGTCGCTCAGCCGCAGCCGCCAGGTCGTGCTCCGGCCCGGCCTCAACACGTTCAAATTGGTCATCACCGTTCCCAATGCCCGGTTGTGGTGGACCTGGGACCAGGGACATCCCAGCCTGTATACGGCGACCGTAACGGTGATGGAAGATTCGGTGAAGCAAAATTTCGGGATCAAAGAAGTGGTCCATGACGAACAGACCGGGCACTGGTATCTGAACGGCAAAAAGGTGTTTCTGCGCGGCATGCGCTACATTTCGAGCCAGTGGTTGAGCGAAGCGAATCCGGAGATGTGGCGGGAAGACCTGAACAAAATGCTGGACATGGAGATCAACTCCATCCGCATCGGCAGCCACGTCGAGCCGGACGGATTCTACACCCTGTGCGACGAGATGGGCTTCCTGGTCTGGCAAGTGTTCCCGCTGCACTACTGCGTCAGCGACAGCGACGACTTCATCGAACGCGCCAGCGAAATGATCAGGGACATGGGGCTCATGCTCTGCAACCACGCGAGTCTCGGGATGTGGTCGGTATTCAAGGAGCCCGAAATTTACGGCCTCCAGGACAAGCCGAACAATGTCCACCGGCTGTGCCGGATTCTGAAGGAAACGTTGGGCACCGTCGACCCCGTCAGATGGATTCACATCGGGGACTACCGCGAAGGCGTGCAGAACCTGATGATCGGCTGCTGCGCGGACGGCGATACCGACCTGAGCAAGAAGAAGATCGAACCGAACATCGTCGAGTTCGGCGCCCAGTCCATCCCGGTGCTCGAGTCGCTGAAGCAATTCATTCCGGAAGACAAGCTGTGGCCGCCCCATTGGGATACGTGGGAATACTACGGCTTCTTCTACGAACTGGCCTTCGGTTTCGCCAAGGTGCAGATGAAGGACACGCTGGAAGAATTCATCGATCACTACCAGTCCTACGAGGCGCTCGTCGTCAAGGAACAGGTGGAATTTCTGCGCCAGCGGAAATACCGGCCGGTCGGCTCCATGTACCTGTACTATTGGAGAGATTCGTGCCCCATCATGGGATCCGGTCTGTTCGACTACTACGGCCGGCCGTACAAGGTCTATGATTCGCTCAAGTCCGTCTACTCGCGCGTATTGATCAGCCTGGAACGGAATGTGACGCCGTATATCATCGGCCGCGAGAAATTCTACGACCGGGCGTCGACGTTCGCGGCGAAGGTGTGGGTGACGAACGATTATGCCCACGCCATCGACAACGCGACCGTCAGCTGGAGAATTGTCGAGCAACAGTCGGGCAAGGTCGTGCTGGAAAACCGCTTCACCGCGAGGGTGGCGGAAGATTCCGCCGTCGAGGTCGACCAAATCGTGTGGCCCATCCCCGCGGACGCCCCGACCGGCTCGTACCGGATCGAAATGCAGGTCACGGACGGCAGCGGCAAGCCGTTGTCCGTGAACCACACGGACATTACCGTTCGCTGAACCTTGAAAGCGGGGCGGGCGTTCCGCGCCCGGGATGTCCGTCCCCGCCACCCATCTCTCGTTATGGAGGGAAACCGTATTTTGCTTCGGGGCAATATGAACGCGTGCAAGCCCGGTCATGATCCTCTTGTGAAAAGCGTGGTCATCACGGCGCTGTTCCCGGAAGCCGTCCGGTCGGCTGACGCCTTGATCCGCGCCATCCGGCTGGCGGCCGAGGACGGTTTCTACGACACGGTGGAGTTTTATTACGAAGGCGATCCTTCGGCCGACATCCGAAAGGCGCTTGACGGGTTCGCGAAGCCGTCCGTGTTTCTCGGGGGGGCTTACCTCAAGAAACACCGGTTGAATCTGGGCAGCCTGGATGAAGAACACCGGCAATACGCGATATCGGAGACGAAAAGACTGATTGATCAAGCGTACGGGTTCGGCAGCTCCAAAATTTTGTTGACAAGCGGAGAGACGTTGTCTTCGGCCGCGGAGAGGCTGGACTCGTTCGAACGATTGGCGGAATCCCTGAAGGAACTTTGCGCCTATGCCGCGGAACGCGCGCAAGAGCGGACGCTTGACATCACCCTCGAATTTTTCAACGATCGCGGCGAGCCATACTTTCTGATCGGCCCCGCCTCCCTGACCAAAAGGCTGGCCGAATCGGTTGTTTCGGAATGCGGCAATTTTGAAATTACATTTGATTTGAGCCACGTCATCCAGTTGGGCGAAGCGCCTGCCGAAAGTCTGGCAACCCTGCTGCCGTATGTGCGGCATGTCCATCTGGCGAATTGTTATCTGAAGAATCCGGACCACCCCATGTACGGCGACAAACATCCCCCGTTCGATTGGCCGGATAGTGAAGTGAGCCGCGATGCCGTCCTGATGTTCTTGCGTGACCTGAAGCAACAGGGATTTTTCGACAGACAGGAAGAGTGGGTGATGGGGATCGAGGTCATCACGCCGGAATCGGCGGACGCCCTTGAGCTCTATCAGGCGACAACCCGCTTGTACAGGGAATGGATTCACGGCTTGCATCAGTTGCGGGAAGATACGGTGAAAGGAAGTTGACCCATTCATGGAAATCAGAGGCAAGACAGCCATCATAACCGGCGGCGGAACAGGGATTGGCCGGGCAATCGCGCTTGAGTTGGCGCGGGAAGGCGCCAATGTCGTCATCAACTACTCCCGTTCCCATGAAGAAGCCTTGCAGACCTTGCGGGAAGTACGGGAAGCCGGGGGAGACGGAGAGATTTTCCGCGCGGACGTCTCCAACGAGACGGAAGTCGATCAAATGTGCCGGTACGTCGCGGACAGATTCAAATCCATCGACATTCTGGTCAATAACGCGGGAACGACCAACTACGTGGCGCTCGAAGATTTGGACGGTCTGCTGGACGACTACTGGAACCGGGCATTCAACGTCAACGCCAAGGGCATCTTTCTGACGAGCCGGGCCTGCTCCGCGCACCTGCGGAAGAGCAAGGGGGTCATTGTGAACATTACCTCCATCGCCGGCTTCAATGGAATGGGAAGTTCCATCGCGTACGCCGCTTCCAAAGCCGCCGCCATCAGCATCACGAAATCGCTGGCCCGTGTGCTTGCGCCCGACGTCAGGGTCAATGCCATCGCTCCGGGAATCGTCAAGACCCGCTGGGTGGAGGGGAGAGATGACCATGTCGAACGTTACGGAAGCGGTACGCCGCTCGGCCGGGTCGCCAATCCCGAAGATGTGTCCAGCATGGCCGTTGCGCTGATCAAGGGCGGCGATTTCGTCACCGGGCAGACCATCATTGTCGACGGCGGCAAGACGATCCTCTAGGCATGTTCCGGGCATTGTCATGTCCGGGCGTTGCCGCCATTCGTGCCGTTTGACAAGTGATGTTTTTGGTGTATAATACGTTGTGGCTGTGTGAACGTGTATGCCGAATTGGTTGACCAGTTTAAAGGTTAGTCTCAAAATTTTACAACATTAAAGACGATTGGTGGCGAAAATGGCAGGAGCTAACTTCAATTTCGAACCCATTCAAAAAAACTCTCTGGTCGTTGAGATCACGAAACGGCTGCTGGATTATATTTTCTCCGGCAGTTTGAAGGTCAACGACAAATTGCCGGCGGAGCGTCAGCTGTCGGAAGCGCTCGGCGTCGGCCGATCGGCCATCCGTGAAGCGATCAAGGCGCTGACGGTCCTGGGGGTGCTGGAGGTCAGGCAGGGCGACGGCACTTACCTGAAAAGGACCGATTCCACCTTGCTGCCCCAGGTGATCGAGTGGAGCCTGCTTCTCGGCGAGAACCAGGCCATGGACCTGATCGAGGCGAGAAAGGTAATCGAGATTTCCATTTGCCGGTTTGCCGCCGAACGGGGCAAAGACGAAGAAATCGCCGAACTGAAACAGATCATGGACAAGATGAAGCTGGAGCCGGCGAATTTCGTCGAACTTGACGTGTCGTTCCACTTGAAGCTGGCCGAAATGTCCCGCAATTCGGTGCTGAAGGACATTCTGTCCAGCATCCAATCGTTGCTGCGGACGTGGATCAAACTTGTTATCGAATCCGCGGGAGACACGGAATTTTCCTACAAGGACCACTCGGCCATCTTCGAGGCGGTGTCGAAGCGGGATCCCGACGCGGCCGCCCTCGCGATGGAGAGGCATATGACGGACGCCACCAGTCGGTTGCTCAAGGTCATCAAAGAAAATCAAAAGCCGGCCAAGAAGCCGGTATCATCATGAAGCCAACCATTTTGGTTGGTTTTATTTTTTTGTCGGTCATGAACCGGAATCGTGATTGGTCAAGCCGCCGGGAGAGAGGATTGGCGCGTCATCATCAGACGGATTTGATCTGGGAGTCCGAAGGGATGCGTCTCGCCACGCCGGTGGAGATGGCCGCTTCGATGACGGCTTGCCGGATACGGGGCACCACGCGTTCATTGAAAACGCCGGGAATGATGTAATCGCTGTTCAGGTCCTCGTCCGTTACGACTTCCGCGATCGCGCAAGCGGCCGCCAATTTCATCTCATCATTGATGCATCGGGCACGGCAATCCAGCGCGCCGCGGAAAATGCCCGGGAAGACCAGCGCGTTATTGATCTGGTTCGGATAATCGCTTCGGCCCGTGGCCATGACCCCGACATACGGACGCGCTTCGAACGGGTCAATTTCGGGCACCGGGTTGGCAAGGGCGAACACGATCGGCTTTGGAGCCATCCGCTTGATGTCTTCCACGTCCAGAATGTTCCCCGCCGACACACCGATCAAAATATCCGCTCCGGCCAGCGCTTCTTTCAGCGGTACGCGGGCGCGTTCGACGCAGGGTTGTTCCGACAGCCAGCGCCACATCGGGTTGGCGTACCGCTCTCCGTACACAATCGCGCCTTCCCGGTCCACGGGCACGAGCCGGCGTATCCCCATCGCCACCAGCATTCTGCAGATGGAACCGCCGGCCGCCCCGATGCCGTTCACCACCACTTTGACGTCCTCCAGCCGTTTGCCGACGACTTTGAGCGCGTTCAGCAATCCGGCGGCCACCACAATGGCCGTGCCATGCTGGTCGTCGTGCAGGACGGGGATGTCCAGCTCTTCCGACAGGCGCCTTTCGATCTCGAAACAGCGGGGAGCGCTGATGTCTTCCAGATTGATGCCGCCGAAGATCGGGGAAATCTTTTTGACGATATCGATAATTTCGTCGGGGTCCTGCGTATCCAGACAAATGGGAAAGGCGTCGACACCGGCCATCTGCTTGAAGAGCATCGCCTTGCCTTCCATGACGGGAGCGGCCGCATGCGGGCCGATGTTGCCAAGACCGAGTACCGCCGATCCGTCCGTCACGATGGCCACCGTGTTCCGTTTGATGGTGAGCGTGTAGGCCGTGTTCGGGTTGTCGCGGATGGTGGAGCAGATTCGGGCCACGCCCGGGGTATAAACTCTGGACAGATCATCGCGGTTCTTGATGGGAACGCTCGGCTGAATGGAAATTTTGCCGCCCAGATGCATCAGGAACGTGCGGTCCGATACGTGCACCACACGCAGTCCGGGATGCCGATCCAGGGCTTGGAATATGTCCGACTCCGCATCTTCGGTCAAATTGACCGTGACATCGCAGACCGATTGCGCGCGTCCGGGACGCACCGTGTCGATGGAGACCACCTCGCCGCCCGCGTTGGCGATGGCGGCAATCGCGTCATGCAGGGCGGCAACGCGGTGATCGAGTTCAAGTCTGAGAATGATGCTGGAAAACCTCATCAAGGGCACACCTCGCCGGTTGTCATGAACCGCAAATCTATGGTAACATATTGATTGGTTGATTGGTTGACCATTGATGTCATTCTATCGTTTGGGCCAATGAAATGTCAAGCGCTTTCACCCGTAAAGTATCCGGATCCTGACCGACAAAGGGGGAATTTGCAACGTGCAGGAGGCGCACAAAGTGGTGATGATGAAGCCCGTCGACAGCGTGGCCGTCGCGCTGACGGACATTCCCGCCGGCACGAGGGTTCGTGTCGTCAGCGGAGAAAGCGTTTTTGAGGTCGAGGTGCTCGATCCGATCGAATTCGGCCACAAGTTTGCGGTCCGGCCGATCGCGGCGGGCGAGTCCATCCTGAAGTACGGCGAAGTGATCGGACGCGCGACCGCCGACATTCGCCCGGGGCAGCACGTCCACATCCACAATCTCGAAGGGATTCGGGGCAGGGGGGATCAACTTGCAAAGCAATGAAAGGCGGTTCTGGGGATACCGGAGGCCGGACGGACGGGTCGGCGTGCGCAACCACGTGCTCATTCTGCCCACGATCACTTGCGCGGCCCAGGCGGCGCATCAGATCACGCAGCTCGTGTCGGGAACCGTGTCGTTCATCCACCAGCACGGCTGCGCCCAGGTGGGCGTCGACTACGAGCAGACGTTCCGCACCTATGTCGGCATGGGAACCAACCCCAACGTTTACGGCGTCGTGGTGCTCGGGCTCGGCTGCGAGACGCATCAGGCGCGCAGCGTGGCGGAGGATATCGCCAGGAGCGGCAAGCCGGTCGAGGTGGTGGCGATCCAGGACCACGGCGGCACGCTGATGGCCATCGCGCAAGGCGCGAGAATCGCGGCGGCGATGGTCGCGGACGCCTCGCGGCTCATGCGGGAGCCGGTGCCGGTCAGCGAGCTGATCGTCGGCACCGAATGCGGGGGGTCGGACGCCTGTTCGGGCATCTCGGCGAACCCGGCCGTCGGCTGGGTCAGCGACACGGTCGTGGACGCCGGCGGCACGTCCATTCTGGCGGAGACGACGGAGCTGATCGGCGCGGAACATCTGCTCGCGAGCCGCGCCGCGGATGACCGGGTGGCCAAGCGGGTGTACGACGTGATTCAGGCGATGGAAAACCGCGCCTTCATGATGGGCGTGGATATCCGCACGGGCAACCCGAGTCCGGGCAACATCCGCGGCGGCATCAGCTCGCTCGAGGAGAAATCGCTCGGCGCCGCGGCCAAGGCGGGCAGCCGGCCGTTGCAGGAACTGGTCGACTATGCGCAGCGGCCGAGCAAGAAGGGGCTGGTCTGGATGGATACGCCGGGCCAGGATATCGAGCAGCTGACCGGCATGGTGGCCGGCGGGGCGCAGGTCGTCCTGTTCACGAGCGGACGGGGGACGCCGACCGGTTCGCCGATCGCTCCGGTCATCAAGATCGCCACGAATTCCCACATGTTCAACCGGATGGGCGACAACATGGATTTCAACGCGGGCACGGTGATCGAAGGGACGGAGACGATCGAAGAAGTCGGCGGCCGGCTGTACGAGGAGTTGCTGGCCGTCTGTTCGGGCAAGCTGACCCGGTCGGAAATTTTGAAGCAGCACGACTTCGGAATTTGGCGGATCGGACCGACATTCTAATTTAGAGGAGGGATATCTGATGAAAACCATCCGCAATCCGGTGCTGCGCGGCTTCAACCCGGACCCGTCCATCCTCCGGGTGGGGGACGACTACTACATCGCGACTTCCACGTTCGAGTGGTTCCCCGGCGTGCAGATCCACCATTCCAAGGACCTGCGCCACTGGCGCCTCGTCGCCCGGCCGCTTGATCGCCGGAGCCAGCTCGACATGCTCGGCAACCCCGATTCCGGCGGCATCTGGGCGCCCTGCCTGAGCTACTCGGACGGCCTGTACTATCTCGTGTTCACCGACGTGAAAAGCCACATCGGCCCGTTCAAGGACACGCACAACTATCTGGTGACCGCCCCGGGCATCGAAGGTCCGTGGTCCGATCCGATCTACCTGAACAGCAGCGGATTCGACCCGTCGCTGTTCCACGACGACGACGGCCGCAAGTGGCTCGTCAACATGATCTGGGACCACCGCAAGGGGAAAAACAAGTTCGCCGGGATCGCGTTGCAGGAGTACTCGCCGGAACAGAAGCGTCTGGTGGGACCGATCCGCAACATTTTCCGCGGCACCCGTCTCGGGCTTACGGAGGGACCGCATCTGTACAAGCGGGACGGCTGGTACTACCTCGTCACGGCCGAAGGCGGCACCCGCTACAACCACGCGGTGACGGTGGCCCGCTCCCGGTCGCTGTTCGGGCCTTACGAGGTCCATCCCGACAATCCCGTCCTCACCGCCGCGGACAAACCCGGGTCGGAGCTGCAGCGGGCCGGGCACGCGAGCCTCGTGGAGACGCAGACCGGCGACTGGTACTTCGCCTACCTGTGCGGCCGGCCGCTCCGGCCGTCGCAGCGCTGCATTCTCGGACGGGAGACGGCGCTGCAGCCCGTGGAGTGGACCGCGGACGGCTGGCTCCGGCTGGCCGGCGGCGGGAACGGCCCGAAGACCGTCGTCCCCGCGCCCGATCTTCCGGACCATCCGTTCCCGCCCGAGCCGGAGACGGACCATTTCGACGGGGACCGGATCAGCATCCACTTCCAGACGCTGCGCGAGCCGCTCGACGGGTCGTGGGCGTCGCTGACCGCGCGGCCGGGATACCTGCGGCTCAAGGGAAGGGAGTCGCTGTCCTCCATGCACCGGCAGAGCCTCGTCGCGCGCCGGCAGCAGGCGTTCGCCGCGGAAGCGGAGACGGCGGTCGAATTCGAGCCGGACACGTTCCAGCAGCTTGCGGGACTCATCCATTACTACAACACGCGGAACTACTACTATCTGTACATCAGCCGCGACGAGGAGCTGGGCAAATGCCTGAACATCATGTGCAGCGACCGCGGCCTGTACGACGAGCCGCTGGAGCGGCCGGTATCCATTGAGGGATGGGACCGCGTCCACCTGAAGGCGTCGCTCGACCATGAACGGCTGCGGTTCTTCTATTCGCGGGACGGCCGCGACTGGACGCCGATCGGGCCCGTGCTGGACGCGAGCGTCATCTCCGACGAGAACGCGGAAGCGAAGCTCGAAGGCCGCCTGATCGACCAGGGATTCACCGGCGCCTTCCTGGGCATCTGCGCGCAGGACCTGAGCGGGCAGGGAAAACACGCGGACTTCGACTATTTCACGTATCGTGAACTGCCCAAGCCGGAGCCTGGCGCCTAATGGACTCATGATCTGCGGAACGTTCATTCCCCGCGAATGCCCCTGACGCGGATTGACGACGGAACAAGACGGCTACTTGCCGAGAACGGTCAGCCGTCCGGCTTCGGACACGAGCAGCCGGATGCCGTCCTGCTGCCTGACGAAGACGCAGGAGAAGCCGCTCGGGTAGCCTTCCGGCGCGTAGCGGTTGCCGCCGGCGTGCGCGAGGGCGGCGTCCCGGACGCCGGAGCCGGCCCGCATCCGGATGCGCAGCGCGCCGTCTTCCACGCGAATCGTCGCCGGCATGCCGGGGCCTCCGCCCGGAACCGGCGCATACTCGCCCGCCAGAGCGGCGGCCTCGAGATCGGGGTCGCCGCTCAATTTCGCGCCGGCGAACAGATCCAGCCATGCGCGGGCGGCCGGGTCGGCGGCGCTTTCCGCCAGCGTCCGCGCCGCCAGCGACCAGGCCGCCGCCAACGCCTCTTCGGCGGGAACAGCGACGTCGGGCTGCACCCCGGTCCCTTCCCAGTTCGTGCCGGTGACGGCGTTGACCAGGTAGCCGGTGGGGATGTTGGCGACAAAGCCGTGGCCGAGCGGGACGGGGCCGATGTTCGAAGTATGCGAGCCGCCGCCGGTCGTCTCGCCGACAATCGCGGCCCGTCCGAACGCCTGAAGATCGTAGCTCAGTTGTTCGGCCGCGGAGAACGTCGCCTGCGAGGTGAGCACGTAGACCGGTTTTTGACTCCCGTAGGAGAGCTCGCCGACATAGGCGGTTCGCAGGCGCTCGGGGCGGTCGTCATTGCGCCAGTGGACCGTATTCGTCGTGCGGGGCGGGCCTTCGCTCAAGTACCCTTCAATCAGGCCGACGATGGCCGGCGACCCGCCGGTGTTCCCGCGCAGGTCGAGGATGAGCGCGTCGGTCCGGCCCAGCAGGGCGAAAGCCGCCGCGATCGCTTGTTGCGCCGATTCGGACGGCGGCATGGCGTTCACCGCCATGTAGCCGATGTTGCCGTCGAGAATGCGCACATCGGGCAACATCGCCGCATCCGGTCCGGCCACCCGGGGAGCCGGGGCGAGCGGAGCCCGCGGCGCCGGCCCGTTCGGACCCGGGGCGTTCGGTGCCGGCGTGATCGGCTCCGGCGCGTTTGGCGCCGCGGCGTCCGGTGCCGGTGCGATCAGGCCTGGCGCCATCGGCCCCGCGTCCTGCGGCAGCGGGGCGGCCGGTCCCGGTTCGTCCCGGACCGTGACTCGCGGCGCCGGCCTGCCCGGCTCCGCGTCCCTCGGCGCCGGCCTGCCCGGCTCCGCCCACGGTACCGGACCGCCCGGCCCCTCCGGCACCGGACCGGGTTCCGGCCCCTCCGGTACCGCCGATTGCGCCATCGGCTCATACCGGACGCCGAGATGCCCGTCCCGGGAGATCGCCCGCAGATCGGCCTGCAGGGCGTCGGCGAATTCGACCGGCGAGCCGATCTTGTCATACGCGCCTTCCTTGAGCTTGTCCCGGATCGCCCCGGCCATCTTGAGGCCGATCTCTTCGTAGACATATTGCTCCGCCAGCGCTTGTGCCAGCGCCTCCGCCACCTGCCCGCGCACGGCGGCGTCGAGCCGCGCGGCCGGCACCGCGGGACCGGGCCCCGCGCCGACCGGCGCTTCGGACGCGGCGGCGGTCCGGGACTCTTCCGCAGCCCGCGTGTCCGTCCCGGCCGCGGACTCGCATCCGGCGAGGGCCAAGCCGATCAGCACGATGCCGGCAACTTTGCTCCATTTCGACTTGCGTATTCGTTCCATCTTTACATGGCCTCCTTCATTGCGCAAACTTCGGAGACCATTATGGCGCCGCCACATAAAAATCAGATTATAAACCTACCTGGCCCGCTCCTGCCGCCTTCGCTGCGGCGCGGCCGGCAGGCGGACCGTCATCGTCGTGCCGCTTCCGGGCTGACTTGCCGCCGCGATCGCGCCGCCGTGCTTCTCCGCGATCCAGCGGGCGATGGCGAGGCCGAGCCCGGTGCCGCCGTCGCCGCGTCTTCTCGACCGGTCCCCGCGATAGAACCGCTCGAAGATGTGCGGCAGATCCTCCGCGGCGATGCCCTCGCCGGTATCCTCCACGATGACGACCGCCTGCTGGCCGCGTCTTGCCAACGCAACCCGGATCGTGCCGCCGTCGGGCGTGTGCTTCAGGCTGTTGTCGAGCAGGATGACGAGCAATTGCTGCAGCTTGTCGCGGTCGCCCGTCAGCTCGACGCCGGAGGCGAGATCCGTTTCGAGCCGCACCCCTTTCAGCTCCGCCAGCGGCGCGAACAGTTGAACCGCATGGCGGATCAGCTCGTCAAGCCGCACCGGGCTCATGAGCAGCTCCTCCTGGCCAGAATCGGACCTGGCGAGCAGCAGCAGTTGGTCCGTCAGCTTGGCCATCCGCCGGGCTTCCGAGAGCACCATCGAGATCTGCTCGCTGTTCTCCAGTGCGGAGCGGTCCGGATGCATCAGCATCAGCTCCGCGTTCGCCTGGATAATCGACAGCGGCATGCGCAGCTCGTGGGAAGCATCGGCGGCGAACCGGCGCTGCTGCTCCCAGGAGCGGCGAATCGGCTTGAGCGCCTGATGGGCGAGATATGAACCGGCCAGGACGGTCAGCGCGCCGCCCAGCCCGAGCCCGATCAGAAACCGGTCGGCGAGCTTGTTCAGCATGTCCTGCTCGGCGTCCATGTTGACGATGGCCTGAACATGCGTGATCGGAATCGGCGTGCCCGGCGACGGGCCGGCCCCGCCGGATGCGCCTCCGCCCGCCTCCGCCTCGCCCGGCGGCCTGTGGTTCCGATGGAGCAGCAGCGGGGAGGACAGCGCCAGGAAGCAGGTGCGGTAATAATGGCCGTCGATCTTCACCGTGACCGGCCGCTCCGCCGACCGATACGGGCCGAACCGCGCATAGAACGGCTCGTGCCCCGCATCCGCCAGCGAAGCGGGATACGGTACGCCCTGCCCGTCCCACAGCAGCACGACGACGCCGCGCTCCAACACCGGGCGTTCCGCCGCCCCGGCTTCACCTGCCGGCGCGCCCTGCTGCTGTTCGTGGCGGCGGCTCGGCTCGTCCGTTGGGGCGTACCGCCGCGCCGCGGCGACGAGCGAAGCATCCAGCTTCTCGTAGATTTGCGCGCGCAGCAGCCCGTAGACGGCCGCCCCGATCGCCACCAGCACGACGAGGAACACGGCCGCGTTGAGCGCCGTCAGCCGGACCCGGGTCTTGGCGAACATGGCCGCTTCTCCCTCAGCATGTAGCCGACGTTCCGGACCGTCTGAATGACGTGATCGTACCCGTGCGGCTTCAGCTTCCTGCGCAAATAGTAGATGTAGACGTCGACGACGTTGCAGCCGATGTCCGCGTCGAGCCCCCACACCCGCGAGAACAATTGATCCCGCGTCAAAATTTGCTCCCGGTTCCGCAACAGAAAATGCAACAGCTCGAATTCCTTGTGCGTCAGTTCGAGCGGCCGGCCGTCGACCGACGCTTCCCGCTTCTTCATGTTCAGGGCGAGGCGGTTGTAGCGCAAATCCCCGTTCGGTTCGGCCGCTCCGCGGCGGCGCAGCAACGCGCGTACCCGAGCCGTGAACTCGCGGATCTCGAACGGCTTCGTCAGGTAGTCGTCCGCTCCCGCGTCGAGGCCCCGGACCAGATCTTCGACGCTGTCCTTGGCCGTAAGCAGCAGCAGGGGAGTGGCGGCGCCTTCCGCGCGCAGCTTTCGCACGATGTCGAGCCCGCCCATCCCGGGCAGCATGATGTCCACGACCAGCAGATCGTAGATCCCCTGCCGCGCCAGATACCATCCGTCGTCGCCCGTCTCCGCCCCGTCGGTCTCATACCCTTCTTCCCGCAAAATGTTCACGATCGTCGAAAGCAGATGGCGGTCGTCTTCCACGGCCAGAATGCGCATGTGGGCTCCCCTCCTTTTGACAGAAACGGATGTCCCCATTTTACGCCACGCACATTAAAAACAGATGAGAAAAAACCGATATGCGTTCGATCCAAACTGTCATCAAGGGTTCAAGTCTCCCGATCGATACGCGTGCAATATCGCAAATCCGTTTTGGACACCCCGCATGCTCCGGCAAATCCAACCTCCCGTCGAAAAATATCCGTAAACCCGCAATGGTGAGATATATTCACCATTTGCATCTGGTAATGTTTAATTCGAATGGAAGGATGGCTGCAGCGTCTCTTCGACACTCGGGACGACGGATGCCGACAATCGAAATCATCATCGGTCTAGCGGAGGGAGATTGGATTGGGCAAGAAATACCGGATTTTGCTGGTGGATGACCATCCGCCCGTCATGTTTGGCACGAAATGGATGCTGGAACAGGAAGAAGATTTCGAGGTGATCGTCGCAAGTCCGCAAGACAATCTGGTGGAGCTCGCCGTGAACGGCTCGTTCGCCGTCATGATGTTCGATCTGGTCATGCCCGGCATCAGCGGGCTGGAACTGTCCAGGCGGGTGCTCGAGCGCAGGCCGGACGCAACGATCCTGATCTATACCGGGTTTGATATCACCCCGTATTTCCGCCAATTGATCGAGCTCGGGATCGCCGGATTCGTGTCGAAGACGGCCACCCGGGAGCGTCTGGTTCACGTGGTGCGGTCCGCGCTCAACAAGGAAGCGGTCGTTCCGATCCGGCTGCTCAGGGCGCTTTTCCGGGACGGAAGCGACCACGGGCGGAGGGACGACGCGGCTTGTCTGACGGATCGGGAGATCGTGATTCTGAAGGAAGTGGCCCGGGGGAAAAGCAACAAGCTGATCGCGGAGAAAATGCACATGAGCCAGAGGTCGCTGGAATACGCGCTGACGCAGGTGTTCCAGAAACTTTCCGTCCATTCCCGGGTCGAAGCGGTGAACAAGGCGAGATCGATGGGATTGCTGCTCGACGAGGACTTCATCCGATATCGATGAACTTGGCGCGCCCGCCATCGCACAGCATGGATCGCGTTCCGTGGGGACGCGCCTTTTTTGCGTGGTTTTGCGGTCCGGCGCAAAAGTTTTGCGCGGTTCCGAAATGACCTTTTCGGTTACGGATCGGGGGCGTTCATCTACAATTTTTTGATAGGAAAGCACTAATTGATTGGGTCGAAAGGGGGGATTCGATTCCGTTCCATGTCGAATGATCGATAAAGACGGCTGCGCCTCGCGACCGGCACGAGCGGGCGTTCGGCGCGGCTCGCGGGACAAGGAGATGATGCACATGGATTCCGGCCAATCGCAACAGTACGTCATCGTCGAACTCGGCACGGAGAAGCACGCGATGGCCATCTCGGACATCCACGAAATCATCAAGATGCAGAAGATCACCGAGGTGCCGGACGACAGACCGTTTCTGAAAGGCGTCACCAACCTGCGCGGGAAAATCATGCCGGTCATCAGCCTGCGCAAAAGGTTCGGATTGGAAGAGACGGAAGCGGAACGCAAAACCCGGATCGTCGTCGTGCGGCACAGGGAGGAGATGGTCGGCATCATCGTCGACGGCGTCAGCCAGGTGACGCGCTTCAGCGAGATTCAGCCGTCGTCGGACATCGTTTCCGGCCTCGACGGGCAATTTTTTGCCGGGATCGGGCGCACGGAAGAGGGATTCATCAGCATCCTGCACATCGAACACATCTTGACCGGTACGGAAACGAGTGAGCGCCAGTGAGATCCGAATTGTTGGGCATTTTCCTCGACGAAGCCGAGGAGCAGCTCCGGCAGCTTGAACAGGACATTCTGCGGCTCGAACAGTCGGGAGCGTCGGATGAGGCGATCCAGGGCATTTTCCGCACGGCGCATACCCTGAAAGGCTCATCCGCCGTCATGGGTTTCGAGCCGATGAAACTGCTCGCGCACGAGATGGAGAACGTGCTCGAGCGCATCCGGCGACAGGAGCTCGCGGTGACGCCCGGGATCGTGAATGTGCTGTTCGAATGCCACGACATGCTCTGCGCGCTCAAATCGGAAATTGAGCGTTACGGCACCATACATACCGGCACGGACGACATGGCGGACAAGCTGCGCTCCCTTGCGGCGGGAGCCGCTCCCGCCCAGGCGGACCCGGACATCGGAACGGCGGGACCCGCGCCCGGCTCGCCGCCGGCGGAACCGGCGGCGGCAGCCGCGGAATCGTCCGCGCGCAGAATCGAATGCCGCGTCACGCTGGCCGCGGACTGCGAGATGAAGGCCGCGAGGGCGCTGGTCGTCCATCAGACGCTCAGCCAGCATATGCGGGTGCTTTCGACCGAGCCGCCGATCGAAGAGATCCTGCTGCGGGGAAACATCGATGAAGCGGTCTTCCACGTCGAGACCGATCGCAAACCGGACGAGGTGGAGGCGCTCATTCGCCGGGAACCGGACGTGGAAGACGTCGTCTTGCGCCTTGCGGACGTCACGGCGCGTGAAGCCGGGCCCGCGCCCGGCAGCGCCGCGGAGCGTCATTTCCCGCGGGAGAAGCCGGCGGATTCGTCCGATCCGGCGGCCGGGCGCAAGGAGACGGAGTCGCAGCCGAAATCCGGCCAGACGATCCGCGTGGACGTCGAGCGGTTGGACCATCTGATGAACCTGGTCGGCGAGCTGGTCATCGATCAGACGCGCATCGCGCAGGCGAGCGGCATCCTCCGGGACGACTACCGGATCGAAGCGCTCGAGGATCTCGAACAGATCACCAACCACATCACCCGGGTCGTCAGCGAATTGCAGGAGAGCGTCATGAAGACCCGGATGCTGCCGATCGAGCGCCTGTTCAGCCGCTTCCCCCGCATGGTCCGGGATTTGGCGCAGGAGCTCGGGAAGGACATCGAGCTGATCGTCGTCGGGAAGGAGACGGAACTGGACCGGACGGTCATCGAAGAGATCGGCGATCCGCTCATTCATCTGATCCGGAACGCGGTCGATCACGGCATCGAAACCCGGGAGGAGCGTCTGGCCGCCGGCAAACCGGCGAAGGGGACGATCCGCCTGTCCGCGATGAACCAGGAGAATCATGTGGTCATCACGGTGGAGGACGACGGGCGGGGCATCTCGCCCGACCGGATCCGGGCGTCCGCGGCGGCGAAGGGACTGCTCTCCGCCGCGGCGGCGGAAGCGATGAGCGACCGGGACGCGATCCAGCTCATTTTCACGCCCGGCTTCTCGACGGCGTCCGCGGTCAGCGAGGTATCCGGCCGCGGCGTCGGCATGGACATCGTGCGCGCCCATATCGAGAAACTGCAAGGGCTCATCGACATCGACACGAAGCCGGGGGAAGGGACGAAATTGACGATCAAGCTCCCGCTCACCCTGGCGATCGTCCGCGGCCTGCTGATCCGGCTGAGCCATCTGACCTACGCGCTGCCGATGAGCAGCGTGGTCGAGATCGTGCGGATTCCGCAGGAGGAGATCCGTTCGGTGAAAGGGCGTCCGGTCGTCCAGATCCGCGAACAGATCATGCCGATCGCCTGGCTGCACGATCATTTCCGGATTCCGCGGAAGAGGCGCGCGGGCAGGAACGTGTTCGTCGTCGTCATCGGCGTGGCGGAGAAGCGGCTCGGGCTCGTGGTGGACGAATTGATCGGCAATCAGGAAATCGTGGTCAAGCCGATCGGCTCCTATGTGGGCAAAGTGGACGGCGTTTCGGGAGCCACCATCCTCGGCGACGGCAGCGTCGCGCTCATTCTGGACGCGGCGGGCGTGATGAAGCTGGCTTCCGCGGCGTTTGACCGGGACAATCCGTTCGCGGCGGAACAGGCGCCGGCGGCGGACGGTGAAGGAGAGGGCGGAGCATGGATCAGTCAATCGAACAACTGGTGACCCTGCGGGTGGAGGACGAGCATTTCGGCATCCCGATCATGCGGGTGTACGAAATCATCGCGGTGCCGAAGCTGACGCGCATCGCCAGGGCGCCGGAATCGATCATCGGGGTCATCAACCTGCGCGGGCAGA
>Ga0310826_100502_pt1 | contig 37812 bp, 44 predicted proteins | sample WT_ome_FD_201306 | JGI IMG/M metagenome (GOLD analysis project Ga0310826, IMG submission 201306) | Sorghum-adapted microbial communities enriched on wild type (WT) sorghum from Joint BioEnergy Institute, Emeryville, California, United... ... | reverse complement strand
CTCGTCAGGTCTGATACTCAAAAGGCTCACCCCTGTCCATCGTAACTTAGGAATTCAACGCTTTCTCGAGACGCGCGAGCTTGCCGGACAGGCTGCCGTCGTACAGACGGTCGCCGATCCGCACCCGAATGCCGCCGAGCAGCGAAGGTTCAACCTGCAGTTCCGCGCGGATCTTCTTGCCGGTGATCTCGCCGAACCGCTCCGCGATCGCGGCCAGCTCGGCCTCGCCGACCGGCAGCGCCGAATAGACGACGGCCCGGGCCTCGCCGGTCGCTTCGCCGGCGATTTGCGTGTAGGCGTCGTACACGCCCGGGATGTCCTCCTGGCGGCCGCGCCTGATCAGCAGGGCGATCAGCTGCAGCACCTCATCGGACACCTTGCCGCCGAGCGCCTGCTTGATGGCCTCGGCCTTGCGCTGCGACTCGATATTCGGGAAGGAAAGGAACTTGCGGATGTCCGCGTCGTTTCCGATCGCCTCGGCAATGCTCCGGAGCTGCTCCCCGATCTCCGGCACGGCGCCGCGCTCGCGCGCGATCTCGAACATCGCTTTCGCGTAGCGTCTCGCGATGACGGAAGCGCGGCTCATGACTTGTTCCCTGCCTCTTGGAGATATCGCTCAATGAGCTCCTGATGGGATTTCTCGTCGATCTGCTTCTCGATGATCTTCGACGCGATCAGCACGGACATGCCGCTGACCTGGCTGCGGAGCGCCGCAACCGCTTTGTTCTTCTCGCTCTCGATGTCCCGGAGCGCTTCTTCCTTCAGGCGGTTCGCCTCGCTCCTTGCGGCCTGGATGATTTCCTCGGCCTGCTTGGAGCTCGAATTCTTGGCCTGTTCGATCATCTCGTAAGCCTGGCGGCGGGCTTCCTCAACCGCCTGCTTCTGCTCCGCCAGGTACTGCTCGGCGGCCTTGCGGCTTTCTTCCGCGGCGGCGAGCTCTTCCTTCACAAGCTGGCGGCGCTTCTCCATGATGCCGAACAGCGGCCCGAACGCGTATCTGTTCAAAGCCCAGAACAGGATCCCGAACGCGATGATCGTGATCACTGTCGACTCCCAATAGTACGTCACGGCTTGCACTCCTTTCCGAACTGCCTCTCGCGAGCGTCGTGCACATTCAAAACGAAGGCGTGGAGGGCATAAGCCTCCCCGCCGCTCTCGTAAGCCGGGCTATTAAGCTCCGAAGTAAAGCAGGAAGCCGATGACGACGCCGATGATCGGCACGACTTCGACGATACCGACGCCGATGAACATCGTCGTCTGGAGCGTACCGCGCAGTTCCGGTTGACGCGAGATGCCTTCCACCGTCTTGCTGACGATCAGACCGTTGCCGATGCCGGCGCCCAGCGCGCCCAAACCGATTGCCAGTGCTGCTGCAAGGTATTCCATCATGTTACCAAATCCTCCTCAATATAATTGGGTTTGATCGTTGCGGCCTTCGGTTCAATGCTCTTCTTCGTGATGAACCGCGGCCTGGGAAATGTAAACCATCGTCAGGATGGTGAACAGGAACGCCTGGATCGCGCCGACGAAGATGCTGAATCCTTGCCAGACCGCCATGAGCGGCAGGCCGAACCACGTGATCATCAGGATCGTGGAGATCAGCACCTCGCCCGCGAAGATGTTGGCGAACAGACGAAGCGCCAGCGTCAGCGGCTTCGCGAGCTCCTTCAGGATGTTGAGCGGTAGGAAGAACCAGTACGGTTCGAAATAGTGTTTCAGGTAATGCTTCGTGTTCCGCGCCAGCCCGAGCCAGTGGACCAGGACGAACACCATGATTGCGAGACCGGCGGTGACGGAAAGGTCGGCCGTCGGCGATTTCCAGAAGGCGACCGAAAGATGCTTGCCTTCATGATGCGCCTCTTCCACTTCTTCCGCGCTGATGATTTCGAACCCGAGGAATTCGACGGGTCCGTGGTGGTCTTCCTTGACTTCCATCACGATGCCGAACGGAAGGCCCAGCAGGTTGGACACGAAGATGAACATGATGAGCGTCATCCCGAGGGCGATGAACTTCTTCGCCATGTGGAGCGGCATCGTGCTGGCAATCGTGTTGTGCACGAATTCGACGACCCATTCCATGAAGTTCTGCAGCTTCGAAGGGTTGTCCACCGACAGATTGCGCACGGCCGCGCGCGCGAGGGCGAACACGATGACGCAGGAGACCAGCAGCCCCACAATCGTCGACAGGTCCAGGTGAAAACCGCCGACTTCAATGACCGGAAACTTGTGCACGCTGTATTCTCACCCCTTTCCGCCGGATCGTGAATTATGCTGCGCAATGGCCGCGAAAAATATGGCAATCTGGACAAAAAAGCATCCCGCGATCACCGCCGGCATCGAGAACCATCCGGAGAACCGGTGCGCGATCAGCACGGCGAGCAATACCGTCGCGAGCCTCGCGCCAAGGCCGAGGCCGACGCGTCTTGTCCGCCCTTCCGCCGCCATCCGGCCGATCAGCTCGACGCGGCGGCGCAATAAAAACGCATTCACAACGCTTGCCGCCGTCCCCAGCAACAGACCGGCCGCGACCGTCCGGCCTTCGGGCACGAACGCCCAGGCGGCCAGCAGCGCGGACATAAAAAAAAGCGCGGTTCGCAAGGCTCGTCCCAGCAGCTCAGCCATCGCCATCCCTCAATGCGGCGCGCACCAGCATGACGCAGGTCAGAATTCCGGCGGCAAGTCCGGCGAGAACGCCGAACACAACCCAGCCCGGCGTGCCGCCGAGCCTGCTGCCGAGAAAGTATCCGAGCGCGACGCACACGGCCATGTCGGCGCCCATCGCGCCGACGAGCCCGGCGGCCCGCCACGGGTTGTCGCCCTTGCTCTTCTTGTCCATATGCGATACCCCTGCTAATCCCCATTTATTTTATCCACGCGGCAAGAAGTTTGTCAATTCATTAATATTCTAACATTGTGTGAACGGCGGGCGGAGAAGCCTTGAAAATTCAAGGTTTCTCCGGAATTCAAACCCTCCAGTTCCACTGTATGCTGTACACCGCTCCACTCCGGTCCCGGGCATGCTGCCCGCCGGTTCATTCCGCCGGCGCCGTCCGGCTTTCGTTCGCCGGCCGCTCGGGCACGAACGGCTCGGGGCGGCCGTCCCGCCGGCCGAAATGGTGCAGGATCGCCTGAACGATCCGCTCGGACGCGCGGCCGTCGCCGTACGGATTCGTCCGGCCGGCCATCCGTTCGTACGCCGCCCGGTCGGTGAGCAGCCGCCGCGCCGAGGCATACACCTGCTCCTCGCCCGTGCCGACGAGCTCGAGCACGCCCGCCTCGATCCCCTCCGGCCGCTCCGTCGTGTCGCGCAGGACGAGCACCGGCACGCCGAACGACGGCGCCTCCTCCTGCAGCCCGCCGGAATCGGTCATGATCATGTACGTGTGCGGGTAGAAGTTGTGGATCTCGAACACGTCGAGCGGGTCGATGAGCCGGATCCGCTCGTGGCCGCCGAGGATCTCGTTCGCGGGCTCGCGCACCGCCGGATTCATGTGCACCGCGTAGACGATCGCGACGTCGGGGAACTCGTCGGCGATCCGCTTCACCGCGCGGAAGATGTTCTTGTGCGGCTCGCCGAGCGCCTCGCGCCGGTGCGCCGTCATGAGGATCATGCGGCGGCCCTTCGCCCAGTCGAGCACCGGATGGCTGAACGACGGATCGACCGTGTACTGGAACACGTCCGTCACCGTGTTGCCCGTTATGTAGATGGACGATTCCGGCTTGTTCTCCCGCCGGAGATTGCCGGCCGACCATTCCGTCGGCGCGAAGTGCAGGTCCGCGAGCACGCCGGCGAGCTGCCGGTTCATCTCCTCCGGATACGGCGACATCTTGTTCCAGGTGCGCAGGCCCGCCTCGACATGGCCGACCTTGATCTGGTTCATGAACGCCGCATAACTCGCGAGGAACGTCGTCGACGTGTCGCCGTGCACCAGCACCAGATCCGGCCGCGTCTCCTTCAGCACCGGGTCGAGGCCCGACAGCACGTTCACCGCGATCTCGGTCAGCGTCTGCCGCTCCTTCATCACATTCAGATCGTAGTCCGGCTTGATTTCGAAAAATTCGAGCACCTGGTCCAGCATCTCGCGATGCTGCGCGGTGACGCAGACGATCGTCTCGATCTCGTCCTCATGTTTCTGCAGCTCGAGCACGAGCGGCGCCATTTTCACCGCTTCCGGCCGCGTGCCGAAAACCGTCATCACTTTCAGCCTTGCCAAGATGTCCTTCACGCTCCCGTCACTTCGTGCCGAACAGCCGGTCGCCGGCGTCGCCGAGACCCGGCACGATGTATCCGCGCTCGTTCAGCCGCTCGTCGATGGCGGCGACGTACAGATCGACGTCCGGATGCGCCTCCTGAAGCGCCTTCACCCCTTCGGGCGCCGCGATCAGGCACATCAGCTTCAGATGCCGGCATCCCCGCGCCTTCAGCGCGGACAGCGCCGCGACCGCCGATCCGCCGGTGGCCAGCATCGGGTCGATGACGATGAGCAGCCGCTCCTGCGCGTCGGTCGGCAGGTTGAGATAGTATTCCACCGGCTTCAGCGTCTCCTCGTCCCGCTGCAGCCCGATATGGCCGACCTTCGCGGACGGGATCAGCTTCAGGATGCCGTCCACCATGCCGAGTCCCGCGCGCAAGATCGGCACGAGGCCGATCATGCGGCCGGACAGCACGCTTCCTTCCATCTTCGCGACCGGCGTCTCGATCTCCACCTTGGCCAGCGGCAGATCGCGCGTGATCTCGTACGCCATCAGCGTCGCCACTTCGCCGACGAGATCGCGGAAATCCTTCGTAATGGTGTTCTTGTCACGAATAATCGTCAGTTTGTGCTGGATCAACGGGTGATCGCACACGACTACCTTGCCCATTCGCTGCCTCCTCCCGGCGCCCCGGCGGTCCGTTCGCCGGACCATGCGGGTGCTGATCCCGTCCATTATACCATGTTCGCGCGCAATCGGCATCGTCCGCCATCGGCAAAAAAAGACCGGCCGGTCCGCGCCGTACACCGGCTCCCCCGCCTCCTCCCGGGCCGGTGGTTCTCCGGAATCAGGATCGCCGGATCGGGCGGCCGGCCAAACGCAGCCGGATTCGCGCACGGAAAAACACCGGCCGGGATGGTCTCCCGGCCGGACGCAAGTCCGCGATCAGCGCGATCAATATTCCAGATCCGGATACAGCGGATATTGCCGCGTCAGTTCCTGCACGATGCCGCGCGCCTTGTTCAGCACCGCCTCGTCCTCCGGATTCTTCAGCGTCATCGCGATGACGCTTGCGATGGTCTTCATCGCCTCTTCTCCCATGCCGCGGGAGGTGACGGCCGGCGTGCCGATCCGGATGCCGCTCGTGATGAACGGGCTCGTCGGATCGAACGGGATCGCGTTCTTGTTCACCGTGATCCGCACCGAGTCGAGCACATGCTCCGCGTCTTTGCCGGTGATGTTCAGGTTGCGCGTGTCGACGAGCATCAGGTGGTTGTCCGTGCCGCCGGAGACGAGGTTGAGTCCCTCCGCCTGGAGCGCCTCCGCAAGCGTCTTCGCGTTCTTCACGACGTTCTCCGCGTACGTCTTGAACGACGGCTGCAGCGCCTCGCCGAGCGCGACCGCCTTCGCCGCGATGATGTGCATGAGCGGGCCGCCCTGGGTGCCGGGAAACACGGCCTTGTCGATCGCCTGCGCCCACGACTTGCGGCACAGAATCATCCCGCCGCGCGGACCGCGCAGCGTCTTGTGCGTCGTCGTCGTCACGAAATGCGCGTGCGGCACCGGGTTCGGATGGAGACCCGCCGCGACGAGGCCGGCGATGTGCGCCATATCGACCATGAGCAGCGCGCCGACCTCGCGCGCGATCTCGCCGAGAATCTCGAAATCGATGATGCGCGGATACGCGCTGGCGCCCGCCACGATGAGCCGCGGGCGATGCTTGAACGCCGCCTTGCGCACTTCCTCATAGTCGATCGTGTGCGTGTCCTCGCGGACGCCGTAGGCGACGAAGTTGTACAGGATCCCGGACGCGTTCACCGGGCTGCCGTGCGTCAGGTGGCCGCCGTGCGCCAGATTCATGCCGAGCACCGTGTCGCCCGGCTTGAGCGCCGCCAGATAGACGGCCAAGTTCGCCTGCGCGCCGGAGTGCGGCTGCACGTTGGCGTGCTCGGCGCCGAACAGCTCTTTGGCGCGGCTGCGTGCGATTTCTTCCGCGATGTCGACGTACTCGCAGCCGCCGTAGTACCGTCTGCCCGGATAGCCTTCGGCGTATTTGTTCGTGAGCACCGTGCCCATCGCCTCGAGCACCGCCCGGCTGACGATGTTCTCCGACGCGATCAGCTCGATGTTGTCCCGCTGCCGCTGAAGCTCCAGCCCGAGCGCCCTCACAATATCCGGGTCCTGCTTGCGCAAAAATTCCATTCGTTTTTTCCTCCCGACATCCAGGATTCAGAGAAACAGAAGATCTCCGTCCGCGCCCCGTCTTCCCCTCAAGTCCGCTCATCCGGCTCGAGGACGTACACCGCCCGCGCCCCGCCGATCAGCTTCGGCCGCGTCCGGGCCATCGTCACGTGCGCCTCGCCGATCGTCCGCACGGACGGCCGGACCGGCACCGCCACGGGACGCAGATGCATGCCGATCAGCGTATCGCCGATATCAAGACCCGCGTGCGCCTGCACGGATTCGACCAGGCAGGCGTCCGGCAGATGCCGGTAGGCGTATGCCGCCATCGCGCCGCCCGCGCCCGGGATCGGCACGGCCGACACCTCCGTGAGGCCGCAGCGCTCCGCGACTTCGCGGGTGACCACCAGCGCCCGGTTAAGATGCTCGCAGCACTGGAACACCGGATGGAAGCCGATGTCGCGCCGCGCCGCCTCGATTCCTTCGAAAATCGCCCGCGCCACTTCGCCCGAGCCGGACGTGCCGATCCGCCGGCCGGCCACTTCGCTCGTGCTCGCCCCGACGACCAGGAGCTGACCGGCCTTCAGCCCGCCGGCCTCGGCCAGCTCCCGGACGCAGCGCTCCGTATCCGCCGCAATCGATTGAAGGCGCGCTTCATCCATGGCGTCCGACCTCCCGCGCCTAAGCCTGCCGGCGCTCGATCGCCATCACTTTGTTCACGCGGTTCCTATGCCGCTCGTTCTGCGAGAACGGCGTCTCGAGCCAGACGCGCACGATCTCCTGCGCGAGGCCCGGGCCGATCACCCGCTCGCCCATCGCCAGCACGTTCGAGTCGTTGTGCTCCCGCGTCGCCTTCGCCGAGAACACGTCGTGCACGAGCGCGCAGCGGATGCCCGGCACCTTGTTCGCGGCGATCGACATGCCGATGCCCGTGCCGCAAATCAGGATGCCGCGGTCGGCTTCGCCCTTCGCGACCCGCTCGCACACCGGAATCGCGTAGTCCGGATAGTCGACCGATTGGCCGCAGTCGCAGCCGAAATCTTCGACCTCGTGGCCGAGCTCCTTGAGCAGCGGCACGATCTCGTCCTTCAGCCTGTAACCCGCGTGATCCGCGCCGATTGCAATCTTCATGAGTGTCCGCCTCCCCGTGTGTGATGAACTTAGTATGCCTTCCATTTTCGCGATAAAGCAAAAAAGAGCATGCCGCGCCCCAACAGCGCGAATGCTCTTTGCCCAGGCGACCGGCCGATATTGTCCGATGCTCCACCGTGGTTCCCCACTTAACGTCGCCAGTCACATCGGACCCGCGTATGATCAAGTCCATCATAGCGGAAGTTTCGCGAAAAATCAATCGGCTTCCGACAGCTTCGCCACCAGCTTGTCGAGCGCGGCGTCCAACTCGTCCGCGACCTTCCGGTACGTGTCGAGCGAGCCGCCGAACGGATCGGCGATGTCGAAATCGGGCACCCTGGCTTCCAGCTCCAGCAGGCGCGCCCGCTCCTCGTCGCCCAGCTTCTCGCCCATGGCCTGGCGGACATGCCATTCCGTGTACAGCCGCTCGAGCTCGGCGATTTCCGCCAGCACCTCCGGCCGGTCCTCCACATACTCCTTCAGCGTGTGCGTCTTCTCCAGCGCCTCGGGATGCCGTTCCAGCAGCATCCGCTTGTGGCCGGCCGTCATCGTCAGGATGAGATCCGCCCATCTGACCGACTCGGCCGAGACGGGGCTGGACGAGCCTTCGTGCGGCACCTGCCGCTCGCGGAGCACCTCCGCCGCGTGCGCGGACACCGGGGCGCCGCCGGCCGCCGCCACGCCCGCCGACCGGACTTCGACCGGCAAGCCGCGCTCCTTCGCCTTGGCCCTGAGCAGCGCCTCGGCCATCGGGCTGCGGCACGTATTGCCGGTGCAGACGAACAAGACACGGACCACGCCGCATCCCTCCTTCATCGTGCGCAAGTCATCCCCCGGCCACTATTATAGTAAAAACATGACCCCGAACGCGAACAAAATCGCGCCGCCGCACGTCTCCCCGTATTCGCCGAGCCCGCTGCCGACCCTCCGCCCGAGCAGCAGCCCCGCGACCGACATCGCGCCGCCGAAAAAACCGAACAGCAGCACCGTCATCACGAGATCCGCCGCGAACATGCCGAGCGACACCCCGACCGAGAACGAGTCGACGCTGACCCCGAGCGCCAGGAGCAAGATGCCGAACGCCGAGCGGTAATCCAGCGGCGGCGCTTGCCCGCGGCGCAGCGAGCTGTACACCATGTGGCCGCCGAGCAGGAGAAGCAGGAGTCCCCCGGCCTTCGTCGCCACGCCGCCGAGCAGGCCGCTTACCATCTGCCCCGCCGCCAGGCCGAGGAGCGGCATCAGCATGTGGAACGCCGCCGTGGCGGCGCCCAGCTTCAGGATGTCCATCCTCCGGATGCCCCTCAGCCCGATGCCGACGCCGAGCGAAAAAGCGTCCATCCCGAGCGCGAACGCGATCGTGAGCAGCGTGATGAGCTGGCCGGTCTGCGCAGCGTCCACCGACATGAATCCGACTCCTTCCGCACAGGGTCTCCTCGTATACCTATGCGGACAAGTCCGGATTCATGTCCGTCCGGCGTCACACCCGGACGATCCGCCCGCCGGCGGCCTTCGCGAGCCGGTTCATGAGCGCGAGCCCGATCCCCTCCGGCGGGCACCCCTCGGCCCAGATCCGGCCGATGCCGCGCGCGTCGAACTCCCGCAGCGCGGCGTAGAGGCGCCGCGCCGCCTCCCCGGGCCGCGCCAGGCTGCCGCAGACGACGACGGCGTCGGCGTCGTAGCGGCCGGCGTGCTCCTCGTACGTGAGCACGCCGGTGCGGCAGCCGGCCGCGCGGGCCGCGGCCGCCTCGCGGCCGATGTAGGCGCGCACCGCCTCGCGGTCGCCGACGACGAGCGTCAGCTCGCCGCGGGGAGCGTAGTGCGCGTATTTCACGCCGGGCGAACGCGGCGCCGAAATCCCGCCGCTCCCCCCGGCACGCGCATCGCCGCTCCGCCATCCGCCATCCGTACCGCTTGCCCGGTCGCTCGCCGCGAAGTTTTCGCCGCCGCTTTTCACGCCGACTGATCCGCCGCTGTCTTCATCCTTGCCCTCATCATCTCCGACGCCCTCGACACCGTCGACAACCACTTCGCAGCCTGCGGCTTCCGCGAGCGCCTCGCGGGTCACGCCGCCCGGCCGCAGCACATGGATCCGGCCGGCCACGACCATCACCACCGTCGATTCCAGGCCGACCTCGACCGGTCCGCCGTCGACGATCCCGTCGATCCGGCCGTCCAGATCCTCGAGGACGTGCGCCGCCAGCGTCGGGCTCGGCCGGCCCGAACGGTTCGCGCTCGGCGCCGCGATCGGGCAGCCCGCGGCCGCGATCAGCCGCAGCGCGACCGGATGCGCCGGCATCCGCACCGCAACCGTGTCGAGCCCGGCGGTCACCTGCTGCGCCACCGTTCCCGGCCTGACCGGCAGCACGATCGTGAGCGGCCCCGGCCAGAACGCGTCCATCAGCCGGGCCGGAATATCGCCGTAGGGCAGTACGAGATCCAGAAGCTGCTCCCGGCCGGCGATATGGACGATGAGCGGGTTGTCCGACGGCCGCCCCTTCGCCTCGAACACCCGCCGCACCGCTTCGGGATTGCGCGCGTCCGCGCCGAGCCCGTACACGGTCTCCGTCGGGAACGCCACGATCCCGCCTTCGCGCAGCGCCCGCGCCGCCTCCGCGATCGCGGCATCGCCCGCGGACCACAACTTCGTCTCCCTGTTCACCTTGATGCTTCCTCTTTTCAAGCGCGGTTCGTCATTGCCAATCATTATACCAGACGTCCGGGGCCCGGCAACCGTTCAGCCGAACAGCCGCCGGAAGAAGTCCAGGATCCGCTGCAGCAGCTCCCATACGGCAAACTTCACTTCCACATTCCGCGCCGCTCCGGCAGCGTCTCGTCCGTCCCCGGCCGCGCCGCCGTCCTTCTCATGATCCGCGGCCTGCGCGGACACGCTTTTCCCGCCGATGTCGCCGCTTTCGGCCGCGCCCGCCGGAACGGCTTCCCCCTTCTGCGGCTTGGCCCCTCCGACCGCATCGGCAAAACAAAGCGGAGGAAACAGCACGCACCACCAGTTCTCGCCCCGGCCTTCCCCGAGCGTGATGAGCAGCGCCTCGTATTCGCCGGCCGGGTACACCCGGTTTCCGTAGATTTTGGCCGGAAACGGAACCGGCCCCAGCTTCACGCTCGCCCCGTAGCCGAAGCCGCGCGCTTCCAGCTCCCGCTTCACCAGCGCTTCCAGTCCGGGCAGGGCGCCGGCGATCGCCGCCCGCGCCTCCGGGGCCGAACCGGCCCCGGCCACGAGCCGCTCCAATTCGCCAGCGACGGCATTCCGGACATGGCGCTTGACCGCCTGGTCCGGAGCGGAGTCCGAGTTCGCGAGAATCCGGAGGCGGATCGCCTCCACGGGAATGGCCCCCTCCACGATCGCGGCGTTGTTCTGCGCATTCTCCCACGCCATCGCCAGCAGCGCGACGAGCAGCACGACATAACCGTACACCGGACGATAAGGCACAACGAACGGATAAGTGCGGATCACCATGTTCACACAAGCTCCCTTTACGGCGCCCGTCGGCGCCCAAGCTTGCGTTCCGGAACGACTGTATCCCCCAGTATGCCCGCTCTATCAACCTCTCAAACCTGCGACGTGGTAGATTGGCCGGTGCGGCTGACACTTTTTCGGGCGCAAAATCCGGGTATCCCCTTCGCTCAGGGAACGACGCCGGGTTGTCCGAACATTGCCCCTGGAAATGCAGACGGATCGGGTCGTTTTCTCGATTTGGTTGGATTTTCAAATATGGTATTGAAATACGAACAAATGTTCTGTATAATAAAAACAAATCCTTGCTTCGGGTGAACGCCATGCACCTCCATGCCCTGAAGGCTCCAACCTTCCTCCATCTATCGGAAGCGCAATGCAGCGAGATGCTGTTCCGTATTCGCTGGCCCGAAGGATACCGGTGCCCGCGCTGCCGTTCATCCGGATACAGCGTCATCCGCACGCGCAGACTTCCGCTTTACGAGTGCGTGGACTGCCGAAAGCAATGCTCCGTCATTTCCGGCACGGTGATGGAGCGCAGCCGCACCCCGCTGTCCAAATGGTTCACCGCCGCCGCTCTCATCGCGTATGGCTGCGTCAGCGCCGCGTACCTCGCCCGGAGAATCGGCGTGACTTACAAGACCGCCTGGCTCATGCTGCACAAGCTTCGCGACGCCATGGCCGGCGCCCTCGAGGGTGAGCTGCTGACCGGCCTCGTCCGTCTCCATACCGGCATTGCCAACCGTCATCTGATTCCGTCGTTTGGCGGATTGCATCCGACGGAGCATCCCTACATCATCGGCGCGTCCGTGAACGAGGCGGGCGAACCGGAACGCATCCGCATCGCATTGGATTCCGGCGGCGACACCTATAAAGGGAAAATCACTCCCGAAGGCGCACTGCACTTCATCGGGCAATACGTCGACGCATCGGGTACGGTTGAACTGACCGTCGACTCCCCGGGCCGGTTGGACGCGCTGGCCGTCAAGAAAATCGGCTGGTCGATCGAGTGCGATATTCGCATGTTCCATGGCACGGTGGGAGCGAAGCATTTGCATTACTATTTGCAGGAAGGCGTCTATCGTTACATTGGGAAGCGTACCGGCGGAGACGCCGTGGCGAAGTTGATGCGGCTGTTCGGTTCCAGCGGCGCTCCCGACCGCCGCGCCATCGTCGGACGGCCTGAACCGCCAAGGCCGGACTGGATTTCGTACCGCAACATGCACAGGATGAACCGCAGGATGCGCGAGCTGGCAGCCGAATTGAGCACGGCCAAGTCCAGCGCCTGAACGGCCGCGGCCGTCCGCGGATGGTTGGTCTTCTGCCTTGCGGAATCGGACTGGCGAAGCCGTCCGATGGTGGAGAATGCCCCGCGATTGAGCGTGAGTGCCGGGAGCCGGAATACCTTTTTTCCCACTTTTCCGGTATCCCCTTCGCTCAGGACATTCGTTGATCGCGTACGCATGTGCCGGAGCGGGATGACCCTTTTGGCCTCCTGTTACGCATCCCCTTCGTTCAGAACATGCTGCTTGGAGCGCGCGGATGTGCCGGAGAGGATTTGCCTTATTTCCTCCCATTTCCGGTATCCCCTTCGTTCAGGACATGCTGCTTGGAGCGCGTGTATGACCGGAGCGGGATTGTCTTTTTGCCTCCCATTTCCGGTATCCCCTTCGTTCAGGTGAAAACAGAGCCGCGATTCGCGAACGGTTTCCTGCCCAACCCATGCGATGCCGGTGACAAATCCGGACCGGAAGCGCGCCGTTCAGGTGCGCTGTGCGCATCCGGGCGGGGGGCCGATGGGATTGCGGAACGCTATCCGGTCTCGGAGAACATCCTGAGCGAGGGGGATATTTCAAAAATCGGGCAAACACATATCCCCTTCGTCGACAGGTCCAACCGAAGATTCACCTGAGCGAAGGGGATATCGAAAAACCGGGCGAAAAGAGGGGTTTGATCCGGCGCGGCGCGGTACGGCGCTCCTATGGCGCCGAGGCGATGACGTGGCGCTCAATGCCGGCGAAGTCGCGGATGATGCGGATGTCGGGCCAGAGGCCGGCGTCGGACAGCAGGCCGGCGACGGCGCGGGCCTGTCCGAAGCCGACTTCGAAGGCGACGACGCGCGGGGCGATCGGGAACGTCCGGAGCCGGGCCGCCATGCGGCGGTACGGATCAAGACCGTCGGCGCCGCCGTCAAGGGCGAGCCGCGGCTCATAGTCGCGCACTTCGCGCTGCAGGCCGGACAGGTCGGACGACGGAATGTAGGGCGGATTGGACACCACGATGTCGAGCGCGGCGTCCGCTTCGCCGCCTTCGGCGAACGGCTCGAGCAGGTCGCCCCGGATAAAGGCGATGCGGTCCGTCACGCCATGGCGATGCGCGTTCGCCTTCGCGATGGCGAGCGCGTCCGGCGACAGGTCGGTCGCGAAAAGGCGCCAGTGCGGGCGCTGCACAGCCAAAGCGACGGCGATGGCGCCGCTGCCGGTGCCGATGTCGGCGACGCGCAGACAGGCCGCGCCGTCGCCGGCGGCGGACGGCCGGGCAGGGGGCGCATCGGCGTCATGCCCCCCCTGCGCCGTGCCGGCAGCCGCCTTCGGACGCGCCCCGCCGCGGGCGGCCGGCCACAGCCGGTCGGCGGTCTCCAGCACGGCTTCGACGAGCAGCTCGGTCTCGGGCCGGGGGATCAGCACGGCTGGCGTGACGGCAAACGGCAAACCGTAGAACCACTGTTCGCCGGTGATGTACTGGAGCGGCTCGCCCGCCGCCTTGCGCCGCACCATCGCCGCCCACGCCGGCAGGCGGTCCGCCGGCATCGGCTCGCGCCAATCGCGCAGGAACCCGGCCCGGTCGAGGCCGAGCGCGTGCATGAGCAGCCGCTCGGCGTTCTCGCGCGGCTCGGGCACGCCGCATACCTCCAAGAAAGAAGAAGCCTGCAGGCAGGCTCCTCCGATCGTCATGCCGCCGGCCGGCTCGAAACGGGCCGCTTTCCTCCGTCTGTCCGCCATCCGGCAGCCTCCTTTCGTTCAAGCTTCACGTCCGCGCCGGTCATGCCGCCCGGATCAGACGATCGCCGCGTTTTCCTGCTCGAGCAGTTCGGCCTGCTCGGCCAGCACCAGCGCGTCGATGATCTCGTCGATCTCGCCGTTCATGACCGCGTCGAGCTTGTGCAGCGTCAGTCCGATCCGGTGGTCGGTGACGCGGCTCTGCGGGAAGTTGTAGGTCCGGATCCGCTCGCTCCGGTCGCCGGTGCCGATCTTGCTCCGGCGCTCGCCCGCGAGCTTCGCCTCCTCCTCCTGCCGGCGCATCTCGTAGATGCGCGCGCGCAGCACCTGCAGCGCCTTCTGCTTGTTGTCGTTCTGCGACTTGCCGTCCTGGCACGTCGCGACGATGCCGGTCGGGATGTGCGTCACGCGCACGGCCGATTTCGTCGTGTTGACGGACTGACCGCCGTGGCCGCTCGCGCAGAAGGTGTCGATGCGAATGTCCTTGTCGAGAATCTCGACCTCGATCTCTTCGACCTCCGGCAGCACCGCCACGGTCGACGTCGAGGTATGGATCCGGCCGCCCGACTCGGTGACCGGGATGCGCTGCACGCGATGGGCGCCGCTCTCGTATTTCAGCCGGCTGTAGGCTCCCTTGCCGGAGATCATGAAAATGACTTCCTTGAAGCCGCCAAGATCGCTGACGTTCGCGTCGAGCAACTCGACCTTCCATCCTTGCGATTCGGCGTAGCGGGTGTACATCCGGTACAGATCGGCCGCGAACAGCGCCGCCTCGTCACCGCCGGCCGCGCCGCGGATCTCGACGATGACGTTCTTGTCGTCGTTCGGGTCCTTCGGCAGCAGCAGGATGCGGATGCGCTTCTCCAGCTCTTCCTTCCGCGCGGACAGCTCGTCGATCTCCTGCTTGACCATGTCGCGCATGTCGTCGTCCAGCTTCTCGCCGAGCATCGTCTTGGCGTCGTTCAGCTGCGAGACGACCTTCCTGTATTCGGTATAAGCCTGGTAGGCTTCCTCGAGATCCGACTGCTCCTTCGAGTATTCGCGCAGCCGCTTCGGGTCTGCCGTGACTGCGGGATCGCACAGCAGCTCGCCCAGCTTCTCGTAGCGGTCCGCCAGCGCCTGCAAACGGTCCAGCAACATCGGTGAACACCCCTGCTTCAAAGTTCGTACTGTTCATTATAACACAAAAGCGTCCCCGGCGTGCCGGCGGAGAGGCCCGCGCCCGCCGCGCCGTCCGCGGGGGACGCGCGCCGGACCGGGCCTCCAAGGCGGAAGCGCCGCATACGCTAGACGTTGAAGCGGAAGTGCATGATGTCGCCGTCCTGCACGACGTAATCCTTGCCTTCGAGGCGAAGCTGACCGCGCTCGCGCACGGCGTTCATCGAGCCGGCCGCGACGAAGTCCTCGTACGAGACGACCTCGGCGCGGATGAAGCCCCGCTCGAAGTCGGAGTGGATGACGCCGGCCGCCTGCGGCGCCTTCGTGCCCTTGCGGATCGTCCAGGCGCGGACTTCCTGCTCGCCGGCGGTGAAGTACGTCTGCAGGCCGAGCAGTCTGTAGGCCGCCTTGATGAGCCGATCCAGTCCGGATTCCTTGATGCCGAGCTCTTCGAGGAAGAGCGCCTTGTCTCCGGGGTCGAGCTCCGCGATTTCGGCTTCGACCTTCGCGCTGATCGGCACGACCTCCGCGCCCTCCGACTCGGCGTAGGCCCGGACGGCCTGGACGAACGGATTGTCGTCCGGATTCGCCGCTTCGGCTTCGCTCACGTTCGCCGCGTACAGCACCGGCTTCATCGTGAGCAGATGCAGGTCGCGGACGATCAGCTTCTGCTCATCGTCCAGCTCCACGCTGCGGGCCGGCTGGTCGCCAAAGAGCGCCTCGCGGATCCGTTCGAGCACCTCGACTTCTTCGAAATATTTTTTCTCCCCGCTCTTCGTGTTCTTGCGGGCGCGCTCGAGGCGCCGCTCCACCGTCTCGAGGTCGGCGAGGATCAGCTCCAGGTTGATCGTCGCGATGTCGCTCAGCGGGTCGACCTGGCCGGCGACGTGGGTGATGTTTTCATCCTGGAAGCAGCGGACGACGTGCACGATCGCGTCCACTTCGCGGATGTGCGCGAGAAATTTGTTGCCGAGCCCCTCGCCCTTGCTCGCTCCCGCGACGAGGCCGGCGATGTCGACAAATTCAAAGGCGGTCGGCACTTTCCGCTGCGGCTTCACCAGTTCATACAGTTTGTCCAGCCGCTCGTCCGGCACTTCGACGACGCCGACGTTCGGGTCGATCGTGCAGAACGGATAGTTCGCGGACTCCGCGCCCGCCTGTGTAATGGCGTTGAACAGCGTCGATTTTCCGACGTTGGGAAGACCGACGATACCCGCTTTCAGGCCCATTGATCTTGCAACTCCTTGTCCACAGCCTCGAATCTCTCTCGCCATTATACATGAGGGCGGAGGGGCAGGGAAGCCCGATGAAAAGCAAAACAGCCCGCGCCCGCCGTCTCCCGGTGGGAAAAGGCGAAGGCGCAGGCTGCCGATGCCCGGGGCCCGGCGCTTACACGTGGGCCAGAATCTTCGACTTCAGCGCTTCTTTCGGCGTGAGGCCGACCATTTTGTCGACCGGCTGGCCGTCCTTGAACAGGATCAGCGTCGGGATGCTCATGACGCCGAACTGGGATGCGAGCTCCGGCTCGTTGTCGACGTTGATCTTGCCGATCTTCGCCTGGCCGCCGAGTTCCGCCGACAGCTCCTCGACGATCGGAAGCTGCATTTTGCACGGGCCGCACCAGGGCGCCCAGAAATCGACCAGCGTCACGCCTTCGGCGACGTTCGCCTGGAAGTTCTCCTTCGTCAGTTCGATTGCCATCGTCTGATCTCCTTTCCTCGTCTGGAATATCGAAGCGCATGCCGCGCTTCCATGGCTGTATGCGAGGGCCTTGCCAAGCCCGACACACCTAGCAGTCGCGGATCCGGCCGAGCACGGCCTGAATCGTGACGGTGTCGAAGTATTCCTCCAGCCGCTTCTCCGCCGAACAGAAAATGCCGTTCATGACCGTCCGCATGTTCGAGCCGACGATGCAGTCCATCTCCGGATCGCCCGAGCACCAGCTTGGCATGAGCGAGCCTGCGGCCATCGCGCGGTAAATGTCGCCAAGCGTCACCTCGCCGGGATCGACCGCCAGCCGGTAGCCGCCGCGCATCCCCTCGCGCGTCTCGACGAAGCCGCTCTTCCGCAGCACGCCCATCACTTTGCGGATGCGCGCCGGGTTCGTCTGGACGTTCTCCGCGATCGTCTCGCTGGAGGCCATCCGCCCGGGCAGGTAGGCCAGCAGGACGAGGCTGTGCACCGCTATGGTGAACTCGCTGTTCATGGGGGCACCTCGCTTCGTACTGTAATTATATTCGTTACAGTTCGAGGTTGTCAACGGCGCCCGCCCATGTCCGCACGTAGTGTTCGCCGCAAGGCTGCCGACAATGCACGGCGGTCGCGCGCGTCCGCGTCTCACGCGTCTCAGAAGTTGAAGTTGTCGGGATCCGCGCCGAACCGCTTGTTCTGGTTCAGGGCGTCGATGCGGGCCATGTCCTCGGCCGACAGCTCGAAGTCGAAGATGCCCGCGTTCTCGCGGATGCGCTCGGGGCGGATCGACTTCGGAATGGTCAGGATATCGTTCTGCAAGTCCCAGCGCAGCACGATCTGGGCCGGCGTCTTGCCGTACTTCGCCGCCAGTTCGGTCAGCACCGGCAGATCGAGGTTGCCCTTCATGATCGGCGCCCACGCCTGGACGGCAATGTTGTGCTCGCGGCAATACTTGCGCAGCTCGACCTGCGAGAGCAGCGGGTGGCACTCGACCTGGTTTACGGCCGGCACCACTTCGCACGAGGACATGAGGTCTTCCAGGTGATGGACGTGGAAGTTGCTGACGCCGATCGCGCGCGCCCGGCCTTCCTTGTACAGCCGCTCGAGGGCGCGGTACGTGTCCTTGTATTTGCCCTTCACCGGCCAGTGGACGAGGTACAGGTCGACGTAGTCAAAGCCGAGCCGGCTCAGGCTCGCCTCGAACGCGCGCAGCGTCTCGTCGTAGCCCTGGTCGGTGTTCCACACCTTCGTCGTGACGAAAATGTCCTCCCGCCGGATGCCGCTCGCCCGGATCGCGTTGCCCACGCCTTTCTCGTTCCCGTACAGCGCCGCGGTGTCGATCAGCCGGTAGCCGGCCTCGAGGGCGGCCGCCACCGCGGTCTCCACTTCCGGTCCTTCCTGCGTCTTGTAGACGCCCAGTCCGAACCACGGCATCCTCACGCCGTTGTTCAGCGTCGTCGTCTCGGCCACATGCCGCACGTTGGCCATCGCACGATCACTCCTTCGTCCCCATGGTTTCAAAGATCGAACAAGTCCATCTGCTCGGGTTCCGCGGGCGGGTCGAAGCTGCCGCGGGGCGGGCGCAGGCCGAGCATCCGCATGAGCCGCAGGGCGTTGTCCGCCGCGTCGCCGCCGGAGTTGTTGTTGAAGATGGCGCAGACCGTTCCGGACCGCTCGCCGAGCCGCTTCAGCCGCTCCGCCCATTCCGCAAGCTCCGCCTCGGAGTAGCGGTACAGGTAGCGCACGTCGCGCCAGCCCGGGCCGCCGGCGTTCCAGCCGGCCGCGTTGCGGCCGTGAAACCGGACGATCGTCAGCCCCGGATCGGTCGCCTCCTCGACGGTCGGCACCGAACCTTCCCCGGCCTGCGGCTCGTCGCACACGCTGTGGATCCAGCCTTCCCGCTTCATGAACGCGAGCGTTCGCTCCCGCATCCCGTCCGCAAACCAGCTCCGGTTGCGGAACTCGAGCGCGCACGGGATGCCGTCCATCAGCGCGCGCGCCTCGCGCAGCTTGTCCACATGCTCCCGCGCGCAATCGAACCACGGCGGGTACTGGAACAGGACGGCGAGCAGCTTGCCCGCCGCGCGCATCGGCTCGATCGACGCGCGAAACGCGGCGAACATCGACGCCGTGTCCGGACAAGGCGCGCCGCCGCGAGCGTGGCCGGTCATTCCCTGGTACGCCTTCACGATGAAGCCGAAGCCGTCCGGGGTCTCGGACGCCCATTTCGCCGTCACCCGCTCCGGCTGGATCGCATAGAACGATGCGTCGACTTCGACGACGTCGAACCAGCCGCTGTATTCCGCCAGCCGGCCGCTTCCCCGCCGGGCGTGCCGATAGAGCGACGGATGGTCGCCCCATCCCGCCAGTCCGATCCGAATCAACCGTTTCCGCCTCCCGATGCCCCGAGCCGCGCACGGGCCGCGTCAGGCCCGCCCGGACCGCGTCGGGTCCGGACCCTGCATTCCCAGTATAGATTCGCCGGAGAGAAATGGCAATCGCGGCACGGGCGGTTTGTCCGGCCGGTCGGCCGCGCCGGTTCCGCCGGGCATCGGCATCAGGCTCTCGGCCAGCCGGATCATCTGCTTCTTCGTCAGGACGCGGCTGTCGATCTCGATCAGCGTGCCCTGCTCGATCCAGCGCAGGATGCCGCCGTGCACGGGCCGGCCGTCCGCGCCGTGGACGGCGGGATGCCACGGCATGAAGCGCCCGGTCCGGCCCCGCAGCCGCACGGGCTTGCCGTGCCTGTCCGTCAGTTTCGGCAGGTCCGCCCGCGCCTGGGCGATGCCGGCGATCCGGGGCTCATGGGCGCCGGCCGGCGGCAGCGCCGTCCAGGCCGCGCGGAGATGGATGCGCAGGCCGTACACGCGCCGGCCGCCCGGCGGATAGGCGCAGACCGCCGGGACCCAGCCCGCCGGCAGCTCCCGCGGCACGAAGACGATGAACGGGGCGCTTCGCCCGAGGTCCGCAAGCGAAGCGGGGGCACACACGTCCGCCCGGCGCCGGGTGTGCGCGGGAGCGGTCTTCGGCCCGGTGTCCCGGTGCTGCGCGGACGGTTCAAGGCCGGGCCCGGCCGCCTCGGCCGCACGGGCTTCCGCCGGCGCCGGGATCGCCGGCAGGAGGAAGGATGCCAGAAGCGCCGCTGTCAGGAGAGAACGCCGCATGGGGGTTCCGCCTTTCCTTTTTTCCAGATAGTGTATCCGTGCGGTGAAGGATCTACCCGGGAAAAAAGCGCGGCCCCCGGCTCGCTTCCCGGGCGGCGGGGGCCATGGTCATTTGGTTTTGGAGGCTTTGCCGGCGCTTTCCGCGGCGGCTCCGGATGTGCTCCATCGCGTGCGGTTCCGCGACGGTTCGGGCCTGCCGCGATGGCTCAGGCGCCGATCACGCGCAATCCCGCGACGCCGGCGATGATCATCGCGATGAACAGCAGCTTGCGGACGTCGCGCGATTCCTTGAACAGCGCCATGCCGAGCAGCACGCTGCCCGCCGCGCCGATGCCGGTCCAGATGCCGTACGCGGTGCCGATCGGAATGTCGCGCAACGCGAGCGACAGGAAATAGAAGCTGACGAAGCTCGATGCGGCCGCGCCCACGGTCGGCTTCCATTTCCTGAAGCCGTTCGACAGTTTGATGAACGTGACGCCGCCGATCTCGCCGATGCCCGAAATGAGCAGGAAGATCCATTCCATCCGTCACGCCCCTCCTTCGTCCGCCGGCTTGCTTCCCGATTCCGCCGGGGTGACGATTTTGAGTCCGATGATGCCGCCGATGAGGAGCGACAGGAAGAAGATCCGCAGCGGGTCGGTCGACTCGCCCAGGAACGCCATGCCGACGATGGCCGTTCCGGCCGTTCCGATGCCGGTGTAGACGGCGTACGCGACGCCGGTCTCGAGCATCGTCATCGATTTCGCGAAGAAATAGAAGCTGACGACAAGCAGCGCGATGGTGATCGCGCTCGGCACGGGTCTGGTGAATCCTTCCGATATTTTCAAGCCGTAGGCCCAGCCGATCTCGATCAGCCCGCCGATGAAGACGTACAACCATGCCATGTGCATCTGACCTTTCCTTGGTTCGTGCGGCCCTTGGTTCGTGCGGCCCTTGGTTCGTGCGGCGCGCGCATTCGTGAACCAGTATAGGCGGGCGAGGGGCGGGGTGCAAGACAAGGGGCGGCGGGGCGCATGCGGGAGGGAAGCTGAATGCCGGCCGGTTTCGGGCCGTATGGTTGCCGTGGACCGGATCGGGCGTGTCGGTCCAAGCGCCCGATCCGGAATGGACCGGGCGCCGCGGAACGGGTGTTGATCGGCCGTGGACCAACATGTGTCGATCGATCATTGGAAGCGTGCTGCTCTGCCGCAGGACAAGCATGGATCAGGCCTTTGCGGTCAATCGCCTTCCCGATGACGCGCCAGATAGGCCTCGTACGCTTCGGGCGTGTTCAGATTGACGAACGCTTCGCGCTCTTCGTCCGTCCCGGGCGTGACGATCACCGCGTCGGGCCGGTCCAGCAGCGCGAGGAGGCGGCGGTCCCCCCGCTCCAGCCGTTCCGCCGCTTCCCGCGCCAGGCCGGCGCGGTAGAGCGCGTGGAACGGCTGCCCGGGCGCGTGCACGACCGCCGCGGCCGTCCCGGCGGATTCGGCCGCGGCGCGCATGCGGTCGAGCAGCGACGCCGATACATGCGGCATGTCGCTGCCCATCACCAGCGCCCAGCCGGTCTGAAGCTCCGTCAGACCGGCGTGCAGGCCCGCCAGCGGGCCGCAGCCCGCGTAGCGGTCAAGCGCGAACGCGACGCGCCGTTCATCGATCGCGCCGCTCTCCAGCACGGGCGCGATCGCGGCGCGGTACTCGCGCGCCCGCCGCTCATCGCCCGACGCGATGATGATACGCCCGCAATGCCGCGCCATCCGCGCAACCAGCACGGCGATGAGCGGCAAACCGCCGACGGGCAGCAGCGCCTTGTCCCGTCCCATCCGGCTGCTTTGCCCGCCGGCGATGATCAGGCCGCCGATCTCCCCGGCATTCCGTCGCATGATCGTCAACACCCCTCGCATTCGCGCCAATGGCTGCCATCATCCCTGCGGCATTCCGCCGACTGGTAGGGGGAGCTTGAAAACCATCGCTAGTTCCCGGCCCGCCGCTCCGCCTCGATCAGCGCGATCGTTTGGAGCGCCCGCCATTCCTCCTCCGTGAACCGGCTCAGGGCCTCGTCCCGGATCAGCCTCATCTCCTCTTCCGTCAGGCCGCCCTTTAAAAGCGCCGCATACCGGCGAATCTCGGCGAGCGAGAACTTCTCGAGGACAAGGGCCTCCGCCTCCTCGACGGTCCGGATGGGCAGACTCCCGCTTCCCGACGCCGGACCATGAACACCATTTCCGCCACCCGAGTCAACCGCACCCGCATCCGGACCGCCGGAACCGCCAGTGCTGCCCGAACCGTCACCCGGAACGCCGCCCGCTCCGCCGCCGTCCAGCCTTGCGCCGATCTCGCCGCGCAGCCGCTCCAGGTCCTCCTCCGTCACGGCTTCGCGCAGCGCCCGGCTTATCTCCGGATCGTCCAGCAGACGCCGCACTTCCTCATCCTGCAGCACCTGCGCGATCACTTCGTCCATGACGCGGTCCGCAATCATTTTTTTGCCGAAATGGATGGCCGCATAACCGCCGCCCGCCAGCAGCAGCAAGACCGCCGCGGCGGCGATCAGAACCTTCCTCATGCCCAGCCGCTCCTTTCCCATCCGCGGCGCGCGAATCCGGCTCCGCCGGCCAGGCGCCCGGCACCGACAGGCCCCCCCGTTGTCCGGGTTACCCGCGCAGCGTCTCGCCGCCGGCATCCGCACGCGCCCGGTCAAGGTAATACCGGTCCCAGATGCCCCGGTGCATGCTGAACCTGCGGCAGAGCGCGGCAGGCAGCAGCCGGTGCCGCTTGCCGAGCTGGTAGCCGGCGAACTTCGCCGCCGATTCCACGAGCAGACGCGGAATATACCGCATCCGCCGCATCCGGATCAGTTCCCGCGCGACGGTCAGCACCATGCCGCTTCCGGATCGGCCGACCCCCGACCAAGCGTACACCATGTCGTTGCCGCGCATCGAGACGCCGTTGTCGAAGTAGCGCCGGAACTGCTGGCCGATCGTATAGTTGTGGGAATGGACGACGCGCGCGTCGGACGCGTACGCCACCCCGTAGTCCGCCAGAACGCATTTGGCCGCGAAGAACAGATCCTCATTGAACAGCACCGGCGACGGAAAACGGCCCAGCTGCTCGAACACATCCCGCCGGTACGCCGCGCATACGTTCGAACAGAAAAACGTCCGGAGGCCGAGCCGGGACAGATCCGATTTCCACTTCACTTCCGGCCGCTCCGGGTAGAGATGGGCCCGCGTCAGCCGCTCCAGCACGCCCGCTTCGGCGCGCGGCACCTGGCGCGCATAGCTGCAGGCGATCCGCCCGTCCGCCATCATCGGCGCCATCAGCCGCTCCAACATCTCCGGATGATCCGGCATCGCATCCTGCGTCATAAATACAAGAACTTCGCCGACAGCATAGGACGCGGCCAGATTTCGCGTCCCGCCGTGGTCGAAGTCCTTCCGGTCGATCCCGATGACCCGGACGCCGCACTCCCGCGCGATGTCGGGCGTGCCGTCCGTCGAATCCGAGTCGATGACGAGAATTTCGCGCGGCGCGAGCGTCTGTTCCCGGAGCGCTCCGATCAGCCTGCGCAGCGTTTCGCCGGCATGCAACGTCGGAATGATGACCGACACGGCGGGGCCGGTCCCCGTCCGACCCGTGGCGTCAATAGGCATTTCGGTTCACAAATCCCCTCAGAATCGTCAGGATGATAATTTTCAGATCGAACATGAACGACCAGTTCTCGAGATAGTACAGATCGTGGCTGATCCGTTCCCGGATCGAGGTGTCGCCGCGAAGCCCGTTCGTCTGCGCCCATCCCGTGATGCCCGGTCGGACATGGTGCTTCACCATGTACTTCGGGATCTCGTCCTTGAACTGTTCCACGAAATACGGCCGCTCCGGCCGCGGACCGACGACGCTCATATCACCCTTCAGTACATTGAAGAACTGCGGCAGCTCGTCGATGCTCGTCCGGCGCAGGAACGCCCCGAACTTCGTGCGGCGCGGATCGTTCTCCACCGTCCACGTCGTGTCCGCGGTCTTCCGGTCCGACACGCGCATCGTACGGAACTTGTACATGATGAAGGTGCGCCGGTCCAGCCCCATCCGCTCCTGCTTGAAAATGACGGGCCCCGGCGACGTCAGCTTGATGCCGATCGCGGCGAACAGCATGACCGGCGACGTCACGATGATGGCCGCGATCGAGAACACGATGTCGAACGCCCGCTTCAGCAGCCGGTTGCCGAACTCGTCCAGCGGAATGTCGCGCACGTTGATGAGCGGAATGCCGGCGAAATTGTCGAAGTACGGCCGCGCCGGCAGCAGATCGAAATAGTCCGGAATGATCAGCGTCTTCGCGCCGGCGTTGTCGCAGGTCTCGATGATCTTCGCAAGCTTCCCGTGCGCCGCAAGCGGCAGAGCGACGATCACTTCGTCGATCATATGCTTGCGCAGGATCTCGTCCAGACGGTCCAGTCCGCCGAGAATCGGCGGCATCGGGTACCCGGTCGGGGGATGCTCCTTCAGGTTGTCGTCGAGGAAGCCGAACACCTCGTAGCCCAGCTCGGGGTATTGCAGCAAGCTCTTGTAGAAGTTGCGCCCGACCGAACCCGCGCCGAGAATGAGGAGATACTTTTTGTTGAATCCTTTGCGCCGCAGCCGGAAAAGCATCATCTTGACTGCGAATCGATAGATCACCAGGACCGCCAGGTTCAGCGCCAGGAAAATGCCGAGAAACTCCCGCGACAGATGGATCTGCTTGGCGAAATAGAGCAGGCTGAGCAGCCCGACGAAGCCAAGCAGATGCACCTGACCGAGCTTCCAGACATCCGTCGAGAACCTTGTCCGCCTCCGGGGCTTGTACAGCCCGCCGTAATAGCCGATGAAGATGGCGAGAATCGCGTACGTAAGCCCCCAGAACATATAGGAACTGAACGGCAACGCCTTCATTCCCGGCATCCAGCCGCTCTCGAACTTGATCCACCAGGCCAGGAGGTAAGCGGCAAGCATGCCGGCGGCATCGCAGAGGACATAAATTTGGGTCAGAAAACGCTGGTTCCTCCTGAGCATCGCATTCACCTGCAGATGACCGGCCGCGCAGCCGTGTTGTCGTTCACTACAATTCTAGCAGAAAAAATGAATCCTACCAACAAACTTCCACTAGCTTCCTCCACGCTTCGACATCGCCCGCCGGAACAGCCGCCGCCGCTTGCCCAGCATCGCCGGCAGCAGCTTCACGATGCGCGGCCAACACGCGAGCAGCCCGGGCTCGAACAGAAGGATGTAGCCCAGCTTGGCCGCCTCGACGAGCAGGAGCCTCGGAAGAAGCAGGAACAGGTGCGGTCCGGCGGGTTCATTTTTCACCAGGACGAAAAAACGGTTCTGGTACGAGTGGCGCCTCACGAACAACGGCACCGACCGCCGCCCGCCCGGCTTCCACCCCCTCCGGTGCACGGCTCTCGCGGCGGGCACATAAGCCGCTTTCCAGCCGAGATGCCGCGCGCGCCAGGCGACGTCGACATCCTCCTTGTATGCAAAGAAGTCTTCGTCAAAAAACCGCCCGTTGTCCGAGACATCCTCGATCATCGCCCGGCGATACACGGCCGCCGCGCCGGACACGCCGAAGATCTCACGCGGGCTTGTCCAGTCCGCGACCGGCTCCCCCGCCGCCAGATCGGCCGCGTTGCGGTCCGGGCGCAGCGCGAGTCCCGCGCTGTCCATGATGTCGGGCCGGTCGGCCCGCACGAGCATGCCCGCCGCGCTGCCGATGCGCGGATCGCGCTCCATGACGGCGATGATCTCCGCGATGTAATCCGGATCGAGCACCACATCCGGATTCAGCACAAGCACGTAGTCGGACGGCGCCGACGCGGCGATCGCCTGGTTCTGCCCGCCGGCGAAACCGTTATTCCGCTCGTTCAGAATCATTCGGATGGCGTCTCCGAATTGTGTCAGTACGTCCCGCGTACCGTCCGTGGACCCGTTGTCGACGACGACGACGGAAGCAAGCGGAAAGGACTGCCTTCGCACGGCGCGCAGGCAGTCCCCGATGTCCCGGACGCTGTTATGCGTGACGATGCATACGCTGACCGTCGGCGCGTGATTCTTGTGTGAATCCATCTGCATCACTCACCGTTCTGCGGGATTGGCCAACGCAGCCGCTCCGTAGCGTTCCACCAGTTCTTTCATGTATCGGATCAGTTCGTCTCGCAGATCATCCCTCTGGATGGCAAAATCCAGCGTCGTCTTGATAAATCCGAGCTTCTCGCCCACATCATACCGGGTCCCGGCATATTCGTAGGCATACACGTCCTCCGTCTGCGTCAGTGTACTGATCGCATCCGTCAGTTGAATTTCCCCGCCCGCGCCCGGCTTTTGTTCGCCAAGAATATCGAAGATGGCGGGCGTCAATATGTACCGGCCCATGATCGCCATATCGGATGGCGCATGAGCAAGATCGGGTTTCTCAACCAACCGCCTGACCCGGTGCACCCGTTCGCCTTCCGGTATGCCGTCAACAATGCCGTAACGCGACACTTCTTGTCGGGGGACCCGCTCGACTCCGATGACGGAAGACCGCAGTTCATTGAACAGATCCATCATCTGCCGAAGGGCGGGCGCACCATCGGATTGGATGATGTCATCGCCAAGCAACACCGCGAACGGTTCGTTTCCGATGAATTTTCGAGCGCACCATACCGCGTGCCCCAAACCGCGGGGTTCCTTCTGCCTGATGTAATGAATGTCCGCAATGTTTGAAGGGTGCCGGACCTCCTCAAGCATCCGGAGCTTTCCTTTTTGCCGCAGGTTGTATTCCAGTTCGAAGCTGGAATCAAAATGATCCTCGATCGCGCGTTTGCCCTTGCCCGTCACGATAATGATGTCTTCAATGCCGGATTCGACTGCCTCTTCCACGATGTATTGTATGGTCGGCTTGTCCACGATCGGCAACATTTCCTTTGGCATCGCTTTCGTCGCCGGAAGAAAGCGGGTGCCGAGACCAGCTGCTGGAATGATGGCTTTGCGAATCTTCACAATTTCACCTTCTTCTCTCATGCGTGAGCTTCATTGAGGTAATCACGCAATGCTTCCCGCCAAGGTCTGAGCGGCTCGAATCCGTGCGCCCGTATGGCGCCGTGATCCAGCACCGACCAGGCCGGACGCTGCGCCGGACGCGGAAATTCCTCCGTCGTGCAAGGTTCGACGTGCACATTCAGCCTGCGTTCCTCGAAAATCGCCTTTGCGAACTCGTACCAGGAGCAAATGCCGGAGTTGGAAGCATGGTAGATGCCGTAATAATCGGTTTTCACCAGTTCCAGCAAAAATCGCGCGAGATCCAGCGTGTACGTCGGCGAACCGATCTGGTCGTCGACAACCCGAAGCATTTTCCGTTCCTCCGCCAGCTTCAGCATCGTCTTCACGAAATTGGCGCCGTGCTTCCCGTACACCCAAGATGTGCGCACGATGAAATACCGGCTGGTCAGTGACTGGACGAGCTGTTCCCCTGCCAGCTTCGATCGTCCGTAGACCGTCTGCGGATCCGTCCGGTCATATTCGCGATACGGTTTGTCGGCCCTGCCGTCAAACACGTAGTCCGTGCTGATGTAGACGAACTTCGCGCCGACCTCCTCCGCCGCCAGGGCCGCGTTCCGGGTCCCGTAGGCATTGACGCGATACGCCTCATCCGGTTGCGACTCCGCCTGATCGACTTTCGTATACGCCGCGCAGTGGATGACCGCATCCGGCTTGTGCGACCGCAGCACGCTTCGGCACTGCTCAAGATCCGTGATATCCAGCTCTTCACGGCCGAAACCGACAATCTCCATGTCCCGCGGGGCCGGCAACAGGACAAGTTCCCGCCCCAGTTGGCCGTTCGCGCCTGTGACCAATATTTTCATCGTGTCCGCCATGATCATCCCTGCCGATCGCGATACTGCCGCTCATAGTATTCGAGGTAAGCTCCGGACACCACCTGATTCATCCAATCCTGATTCGCCAGATACCAGCGGATCGTCTCCCGGATGCCGGTCTCATAATTATATTTCGGTTGCCAGCCAAGCTCGCGGCGAATTTTTGTCGCGTCGATGGCGTAGCGCCGGTCGTGCCCGGGGCGGTCCTTCACGAACCGGATGAGCGACTCCGGCTTGCCGAGCTCCGCGAGAATCGTCCTGACGACCTCGATGTTCTTCCGCTCGTTGTTGCCCCCGACGTTGTAGACTTCACCGGCCGCCCCCTTGTGCAGGACCAAGTCCACCGCGCTGCAATGATCCTCGACGTACAGCCAGTCGCGGACATTCAGGCCGTCGCCGTAGACCGGCAGAGGCTGATCCGCAAGCGCGTTGCGGATCATCAGCGGAATGAGCTTCTCGGGGAACTGGTACGGTCCGTAGTTGTTGGAGCAGCGCGTGATGTTGACGTTCAGGCCGAATGTTTCGTGATACGCCCGGACGAGCAGATCGGCTCCCGCCTTGCTCGCGGAATACGGGCTGTTCGGCGCGAGCGGCGTCTCCTCGGTGAAATAGCCCGTGTCGCCGAGCGTTCCGTACACTTCGTCGGTCGAGATCTGCACGAACTTGCCGACCTTGTACTGCTTCGCCAGATCGAGCAGCGTCTGCGTGCCCAGCACATTGGTGCGCACGAACAGATCCGGCTGCATGATGCTGCGGTCCACGTGCGATTCCGCCGCGAAGTTCATCACCGCGTCAAGGCCTTCCGCGAACAGCGGCTCCATGGCGGCGCGGTCGGCGATGTCCGCCTTCACGAACCGGTAGTTCGGATGATTTTCGGCGGACCGCAAGTTTTCCAGATTTCCCGCATAGGTCAGCGCATCGACATTGATGATCCGGTAATGCGGGTATTTGCGCACCATGTACAGGATGAAGTTGCTGCCGATAAACCCGGCGCCGCCTGTAACCAGCAGTTTCACGTTGCAATGTCACCCTTCGTATACGAAATTGTTTTCGGCATCTTCCAGTCGGGGATGCTTGCCGTCCTTCCCGGACAAGATCGGCGAAGACGTCGGCCAATCGATGCCGAGCGCGGGATCGTTCCAGGCGATGCCGCGGTCATGTTCCGGCGAATAGAACTCGTCGACCTTGTATTGCACTTCGGTGTTCGGCACCAGCGTGCAAAAGCCGTGGGCGAATCCTTTCGGGACCAGCAACTGCCGTTTGTTGGCCGCGCTCAAAATGAACCCCTGCCACTTTCCGTAAGCGGGCGAACCGCGGCGAATGTCCACCACCACATCGTAGATGGCGCCCGCCGTCACCCGGACCAGCTTCGTCTGGGCTTTGGGATTCAGTTGATAATGCAGCCCGCGCAGCACGCCGGCCTCGACCGACAGGGAATGATTGTCTTGTACAAACGTATGCGCAATCCCGTGCCGGCGGAACACTTCTTCATTGTAGCTCTCCATGAAAAAGCCCCGGTGATCGCCGAACACGGCGGGTTCGATCAGTTTGACCCCCGGAAGCTGCGTTTCGAATATCTTCATGTCGACACCTGACTTCCGATATTGGTATATTACGATTTCAACTTCCCGAATTCCTCGCCGTACACGATATCCTTGGCCAGTTCGTTCGCCCTCACCAGGGACGCGTGCGTCCCCGCGTCCGTCCACCAGCCCTGGAGAATATCGTAGGTGAGCTCGTTTGATTGGATGTATGCGTTGTTGACATCCGTAATCTCCAGCTCCCCGCGGGCCGAAGGCTTCAGCGTCCTGATAATGTCGAAAACACGGCTGTCATACATATAGATGCCGGTAACCGCGTATTGGCTCTTGGGATGTTTCGGTTTTTCTTCAATCGAGATGATTTTGTCCCCCGACAATTCGGGAACACCGTAGCGATGCGGATCCGGAACTTGCTGAATGAGAATTTTCGCTCCGGTGCGCTGCTCCCTGAACTTCCGGACAAACGGAACGATGCTGTCTTCGAAAACATTGTCGCCGAGGATCACGACCATCTGATCCCCGTTCACGAACTGTTCCGCCAGCCCGAGCGCCTGCGCGATGCCGCCGGCTTCGTCCTGGACCTTATAGGTAAACGAGAGGTCAAATTCGGCGCCGCTGCCCAACAGGCTGACAACATCGCCCATATGCTCCTTGCCGGTTACGATCAGAATGTCGTGAATATCCGCTTCTTTCAGCTTCGCGATCGCGTGAAAAATCATCGGATATTTTCCGACCGGGAGCAAGTGCTTGTTCGTGACTTTCGTGAGGGGATACAGTCGCGAGCCGGTTCCGCCGGCAAGAATGATGCCTTTCATGGATTTAACACCATCTTTTCAGTATTTTTTTAAGTTATTCACATCATCTGTCTATTATCTTAAGCGGTTTGGCCCTTTCGGGGGCGAAATGTCAAATATTTGTGCCCTATGAAACTCGTTACGATCGGAACGGAAATGCCGATGAAATGGGCCACTTCGTGCGAGTGCCATGTAAATCCCCAATAAGGGAACAGCCACTCTGCCAGAGCGACACTTACGACATAGGTTTGCAGGACCGCCAGCAGATTCACGATGACAAACATGACGGCTTGCCGGCTTGTCCGGTTGTCCGCCTCTTCAAACACAAACAATTTGTTCAAAATAAATGCGGTGCACATGCCTATGCAATACGCCAAGACAACGGATATGGAGAAATTCAAAACCAGATTCAAAATGATGCGCGAAACGAAGTTGACAAGAGCCGCCAACCCGCCGGTCAAAACGAATTTGACAAATTGTTTCGAGCGAAAAATCTTCAGGATCGCCACATGTTCTATCCCTTTCTGACCAGCTTTGCCAGTTCAAACCCGATCCTCATGCTTTCGGAGATTGAACGGTCCTCCGGATAGTAATACGAGGTATCGGCCATATACAGTCCGTCGATTTCCGATTTCATCGGCGGCAGCATGCTCATGAATTGGGGCGGGCATACCGGCTGCGCATATTGGTAACGATGCACGTGGATTGCCTTTACCCAATCATCCGAAAATTCCGGATTCAGCATTTTCATGTAACCCAGCACTTCTTCAATAAATTTTTCGTTCGATTCTTTGTATTTCGGATGATTGACGTGCAAGTAAAATGGAACATAGACAATCTTGTCCGACAACGGATTCAGGTTGGTGTACTCGATAACTCCAGGGATCATCATCCTCGAATCGTTGATATTCATCCAGAAATTATCGGACAATGGTTTCTTCAATTTCAGAACAACACATACGACCCCGACATTGTCAATCTTCTCAATCTGTCTTCTTGTCTTTTCCGGCAATCCCGGAATCATTCTCGGAACATACGGAAGCGGAACAGTCGAAACCACCTTGTCATACTCGATCGTCTCGTCCCCGATTCGAATGCCTTTGACCGAGCCGTCTCGAATGATCACCTCGTCAACTCCGCGTTGCAAATAGACTTTGGAACCTTTCGATTCAATGCTGCGAAGCAGTTCGTTGAGCAACGTCTCCGAACCGCCTTCAATATAACCCAGTCGCTCGGTAAAAACGTTCTTTCTCGAAACGCCCACACGTTTCAGACGAGTCCCGATCCAGGCAGCCGAAATGGATTCGCTGAATTCATAAAACTTCAGTTCGAACAGCGGTTTCCAGAAAATATCATACGCTCGCGGTCCGACCCAGGATTTGATCCATTCGTGTGCATGCTTCTTGTCCAGGGCATCCCAACTTTTCCGTTTGCTCGTAAGGAAAATATGCAGCCCGTATCGGAGCTTCTCGACGATCGAGGCTTTGGGAAACGTCAACAAATAGATCGGGTTACCCCATCTGTAAAGTTTGCCCTCATAGAAGAAACCCATCTTCGTCTCGGTCCACTTCAACTTTTCGTAGATGCCTAACTCTTTCATCACATCAAACAGCGTATAGTCCGGAGCACATACAAAATGATAGAATCGTTCGATCCGCAAACCGTCAAAATCGAACGAAGCCGACATCCCGCCGATCCGGTCGTCTCGCTCATAGATATCCACGTGGTAACCTTGCTTTGCCAGATCGTATGCACAGGCCAAACCCATGGCGCCTGCGCCAATTACCGCCACTCGTATCACTTTACCGGCACCTCATCGTTTCAAAATATACTTGCTGTAGGTCGGATCAAGGAACGTCTCCCGCATGGCTTCCTCAAAGGGAGTCGGCTTGACGTCCAGCTCCTCCCACCACGGATCGTCAGGAAACTCGTCACCCGCAGCCAGTGCTTTCAGTTGGTCCACCGTAAACGGCGGTTTCTTGCTGAATACGGCATAGAATCGCAGCAAAAATGCGAAAAATCCGAACGGTATATGCACAATCGGGGTGCGCAGCTTTTTGATGCGTTTGATGGTTTTGATGATATCGATATAGTCGATTCGTTCTTTACCGGTTATATTGTAAACCGCTCCGTCGGGTTGCCGTTCCATGCAGGCAATGATGACGCGGCAGAAATCTCGCACATACAATGGCTGTCGCATGAATTTGCCGTCTCCCGGAATCGGAAAAACGGGCGTATATTTCATGAACCGCGACAACCAGCCAAAATGTTTCCGGTCAAACCAGCCGAACATGATGGTGGGTCTGAGAACACAATGCCGGATCCCGCTTTCCACCACCAGCTTCTCTTGCGCTTTTTTCGTGCGCGTATAGTCGTCGTCTGCCACCGATATGACGACGGATGAGCTGACATGGACGATGTACGGGATCTGATGTTTCTTTGCTCCTTCCAGGATGACTTCGGTGGACGTAATATTGTTTCGGACAAACGGATCCGAGGTCTTGCTGGTAATCTGGGCCTGCAGCATGATCAACACATCGCCGCCGGCGAAAGCATCGAGCCATTCACCGGGCTGTGAAACGTCAAACAGAATCACTTCGATGTCCGGATGCAGTTCACGAAGAATCCGGGTATTGTGTTCATGCTGGTCGATGGCCACAATATTTCGATAGCCATGTTCTTTCAGCAAAATGATCAGATTTTGCCCGACCAAACCGGCCGCGCCGGGAATAATGATCTTGCTGTTTCGATCCAATGGCACACACTCCCAAGTTTAAGACTGTGTCAAGAAAATTGCTTGATAAATATGACGACTATTCCGAAAAGAACGACCGTCACGAGTATATGCTTGTCCGTCAACAATACTTCCTCGGGCTTGCCGCCCGCATTTTTCATATGGATAAGGTAATAATAGCGGAATACCCCATAGATAACAAAAGGAACGCTCCACATCATCCTCTGATCTTCCGAAGCCGCATACAGCGCATAGAACATGATGGTCAGGCCGGTGACAATGACCATCAATTGATCAAGAAGATTCACGGAGTAATGGTCTAGCACTTTCCGCCTTCTGTCCGGCTGATCCTCGAACAGTTCAAGTTCATGTCTTCTCTTGCCCAGCGCTAGGAACAACGACAGCAGCATCGTGCACAGCACGAACCACGACGTCAGATGGCCACCGACAGCCACCGCTCCCGCCGTGGCGCGCAAAACGAAGCCGGCCGCAATGACCATGACATCAATGAGAACGATGTGTTTCAAATACAGACTGTATGACAAATTGAGAACAAAATAAACCAACAATATGCCCGTCAAATACACATTAACAATCAAACTTAAGAATATGGACACACCCGCCAATACGATGGCTGTCACAATGCCGAGCGGAACGGAGACGACACCGGAAGCAATGGGTCTGTGACATTTGTCCGGGTGCAGCCTGTCCTTCTCCACATCCACAATATCATTGATAATGTAGATCGTGCTGGACATGAATGAAAACGCGATAAAAGCGATAACCGTCCGCAGCAAGTTTTCCGGTTCGAGCAGCGTGCCAGCGAACATGGCGGAAGCGAACACGAGCAGATTTTTCGTCCACTGTTTCGGACGCAATTCCCGGATCAAACCCTTTATCGTGCTGGTTCTCGTTCGCTCCGCAGACAACAGAGCTGTTTGGGGATCCAATGGTATCCACTCCTACATCAGAAAATGCAACAAGAAACCCAACAAGGTGCCGAGCACCAGTCCGCCCAGCACTTCGAACTTGGTATGCCCCATGCTTTCCCGGTGTCTGGAAGGATCGTTCAGTAATTGATTCAGTGAAGCGGCATGATAACCGACATGTCTTCGCAGTCCGGTGGCGTCAATAACGACAATCATGATGACGGCTATTCCCAGGCCAAACACCGGACTGTTGAAGCCTTCCTGAAACCCGATCAGCATGGTGACGGTCGTGACGATGGTCGTATGATTACTGGGAAAGCCGCCGTTTCCGATCCGTTTTTTGGCTTCGGCGCCGAAACGAATCGCATTGATGGCGAATTTCAGCCCGCCCGCCACAAACCATGCGATAATCGGAGCAAGAAAATAGGTCATGGCGCACCTCGCACTACAGCGACAGTTTCTTGAAGACGGATTCGGGAATCAGCTTGATGATCAGCATGATCCAGCGCCAGAAGAACGGTGTGTAAAGCACATTTTTCTTCTTCTCGATCGCGCGGATGATATCGGATGCCACCTTCTCGGGCTTGGCCACCAGAAACAATCCCTGCTGTCCATATGTCATCCGCGTGTCGACGAAACCCGGCTTGACCGTCAGTACCGTAACGCCTGACTTCGCCAGCCGATTACGCAATCCTTGCAAGAAGAGCGAAAGCGCGCCTTTCGCCGATCCGTAGACATAATTGCTTTGGCGTCCCCTGTCGCCCGCCACGGATGAAATCGCGCAGATAAATCCGCTGCCTTTTCTCTCGAAATCATTCGCTATAATGTGCAGAATGGAAACGCAGGACGTGAAGTTGACATCAATCACTTCTTTCGCATGTTGCGCGTCTTCCTGCGCTTTGCGCTGATCCCCCATGTATCCATAGCAAAGAATGACGCCATCCAATTGGCCGACGCTTGCTTTGCAAGATTCGTAGAACGATTCGTGGGTATCAAGATTGACAGCGTCGAACAACATCGCGGTCGCCGGACAATTGAACCTGACCTTCAAATCTCCCGCCAGCCGGTTCAATTCATCCGTCGACCTGCCCGCCAGTATGAGATTGACCCCCCGCGCGGCCAACTTCTTCGCAATCGCCTGCGCGATGCCGGAAGTCGCTCCGAGTATCAACACGTTCTTCATCTTAATCCTCCACAAGTTTCAATCGTCTTGCCATCGAAGACGAGAAGACATGATTCGGATCCACCAGGTTCTTGATGACCTGAAACTCTTTGTAGCGCGGATACATTTGACGGAAATGCTCCGGCGACAAAGTGGAATCTTTGGCCAGATATACCCGTCCCCCGTGACGCAGCACCAGCTCGTCCATCGACCGCAGAAACGGAAACAGCGAATCGTCGGTGATCGGAATATCCAGCGCCAATGTAAATCCTTTTTTCGGGAACGAAAGGAGCCCGCCGTTCTCATCCCCGGAACTTTTCAGAACGGCAAGGAACGATGAACGATTCGAGCCGCTCAACCGTTCAAGCATTTCCTTCAATCCCTCCCGGCAGGTTTCGGACGGGAATACGGCCTGGTATTGCACAAAGCCGCGCTTGCCGTACATCCGGTTCCACTGATGAATCGCATCAAGCGGGTAATAGAAGCTCTCGTATCCGACCAGTTTGTGAGCGTCCTTCGGATGGATCCGGTAGTACAAGGCATTGAACGCCTTGATGGACCATTTATTGAGAACAAACGGCGGAAAATCGAATGGAATGGCCAGCTTGGTCCGATGCAGAATCGGCAGCGGATTTGAACCCTTCACCTGATCTGCGGGCGCATTGTTCCCTCTCATCAGCACGCAGCGTCCAAGCGCGCTCCCCTTGGCCATGCAATCGATCCAGGCTACGGAATAACGGTATTGATCGTCCGATTCACTGAACAATTCCAACGCTTCTTCAAAGTTTCTGGCCCGTTGATAGTGAACGTTATAATAGGATGAAGAAATGGGGACCATCCTGAATCTGGCCGTCAGGATGATCCCGGTCAGACCAATCCCGCCGACCGTCGCCCAGAACAAAGGCGCATTCTCGGTGCGCGAGCAGCGGACGATCTCTCCCGACGCCAGAAGCAGGGTGAAATCCAACACATGCTCGGAGAACGTGCCGTCCACATGATGATTTTTGCCGTGGACATCATTCGCGATCGCCCCGCCGACGGTTACATATTTTGTTCCGGGCGTAACAGGCAGAAAATACCCCCTGGGGACAAAGACATCGAGAATTTCCTTGAAGGAGACGCCGGCTTCACATTCCAAAATTCCCGTACTTTCGTCAAAGGACATGAAGCGATTGAATTTGGTTGTAATTAGCGTGCCGCCGTTTTCATTCAGCGGCGTGTCCCCATAGCTTCTGCCGAGCCCGTAAGCGATCCAGTTCGAGACCGCTTCGCTGTTCAACAATCTTCTTATATCGGCCGTTGTTTCCGGTCGTGAAACAATGGTCTCATGGACGGGAAACCTTCCCCAGCCGCTCATTTTTTGTTTTATTGTTGACATGCTTGTCGATCCTTTTCAGAATTTGTAACGTAATTAGGCAATTTACATTATGAAGTCTATCAAAGGTTTTGTCACCTTAATATTACCACGAAACCCGACTTAAGTGTTTGTCTGCCTGCATGACCTTCCATTTTTGGCGTAATATTAACACAAACTCAACTACATAAATATGAAGCCATCATGGGAGTACATCACGGATGTTTTTATGACCTCAACCGGAATGACTCCACGATGGCTTCGTTTTTTGAGCTTATTGTATCAATACCTTTTCTAGGATTGCCCAGTCATATGAAGTATCTCGATTATTTCCTCCGTCTATCCGCAATCTAATATTCGAAACACCTTCCGGAATCTCGGCTGTAAATGTAACAAAATCATTGTCAAACATTTGTGCGTTATATTCCAATCTCCCGAATTGTTCCCAGCTCCCGTTTCTTTCTGCTTCCCAATATACATTAATTCCATCCGATTTTTGATCTACTTTGATTTCTGGCATCAAACCAACTATTGCTTGTGCCACACGCTGTCCTTCCACAATAAAGTGCAACTCTGCATCCGGATGAAAATATAGAGTCTTCTTGTCATATACAAATCGTTTTTCTAGCGGAAATGTATATACAATTTTTGAAGGTATTATATTAGTGAACTCACTAATCGCATTATTTTGCGGCCATGAATCCTCATATACTTTAATTTTGATACTAGATTTGTAGTGCAAAGAATCCGAAACAACAATTTTTATTCTATCAACAACATCGGTAGATAAACCATAATAGAAGTTTAGAACCTTATGATTGCTATCAAGTATTGGGAAAATTAGCGTTGGTTCCGCTATCATTTCAGGTATGATTCGATAAGAATAAATTGAACCGTCTTTCATATAAACCACCATGTTGACAACTGGTGGTTTATATAGGAATGATACAATCTTACCGAGTAAATTCTCCTCGATCTTGGCAGAAATATAGATAGGATTGCCCGTATTCGGTATTTCTACTTCCTGATTGAATCTGATTGTTCCTGAAGACAACTCCCTTAATTCTGGAACCTCTACTCCTTCCTTTCGTTCAAGCAACAATTGGTCATGTATATTTGCTACGAAGTTATACCTGTGAAGTAACTGACGGATCCATAAATTATCATCAAGAAGAGGTAATCTTCCATCAATTGTTTCATTATTGAACAACACAAATCGGGGGCCTTTATTTATTATATTCGACTCATTGAGCTTTAATAATTTCCTTGTATAGGCCGAATAGCTTTGAAATACTGGACGAGGAGACCAATTGAGGTCAACATGATGTAATTTGTTTTGATTGAAATTGTATATATCTATCGGTTCATTCCCTACATAATCGGCAAGTATTGCGCTTGGACTCTCTCTCTTAATATTTTCCTTCTGTTCTTCAAGTATCGCT